>Ga0208767_1000428_pt1 | contig 34223 bp, 45 predicted proteins | sample VirMetDEL_Mar_21_FD_184514 | JGI IMG/M metagenome (GOLD analysis project Ga0208767, IMG submission 184514) | Aqueous microbial communities from the Delaware River and Bay under freshwater to marine salinity gradient to study organic matter... | ecosystem: Environmental > Aquatic > Marine >... | reverse complement strand
AATCAAAGTAGCCGTTGCTCCCGTTGTGGAACATCTGCACATAAGTGCCAGTGCTGTCATAGGTGCTGCGGATGAATGGACTTGCAGCCCGGACATCCAGAGGCGTAGCTGGCCCCGTAGTGCCAATGCCCACCCGGTTGTTTGTGCTGTCCACATGAAGCGTATTGGTGTCAACAGTCAGCCCATCAGCCGTCACAGTGCCAGTGACATCTACGCCAGTGGCGGTGGTGGCTAGTTTAGCGGCACTGTCATAGTGAAGCGTAACTGCTCCATCACTGATGGCAATAATATGATTTTCTGTGCCAGCAGAATTTTGCAGATACAGATTGTCGCCTTGAATCTTTAGGTTGCCACCGCCAGCTTCAGAAATAAACTTGTCCCCAGCCGCTGTATTGTAAATCTGAATACCATCAGCAGCAGAGCCAAAGATTGCCTTATCATCATCGCCGAAGGTGATGTCGTTGCCATTGGTGTCAAGATTACCGCCAAGCTGCGGTGTGATGTCGCCAACAATGTCTGTCAAACCGGGGCTAATAGATTCCCAAGCAGAGCCATTATAGTATTTCAGAAGGCTATCCGTGGTATTAAAGGCTAAGTCACCAGCATCAAGGCTAGTAGCTGGATCAGAAGAAGCAACACGATAGCGTTCTGCAAAGCTGTTCACGCCACTAATGTTGGTAGCAACCGTGTTCACATTTGTTATATTTGTAGCTACTGTGCCAATGTCTGTTGCATCTGCGGCTACTGCTGTAACATCGCTGCTAATTCCAGCTACTGTAGTTACATTTGCAGAAATGCCAGCTACTGTAGTAACATTGCTAGAAATCCCGGCAACTGTAGTAATATTGGCAGATATTCCGGCTGCTGTAGTAACATCAGATGATATACCAGCAACTGTTCCAACATTGTTGGTCGGAGATATTTGACCAGCAACGGTTGTCACATCGGCAGATACGCCAGCAACCGTGGTTACATTTGAGCTTATGCCAGCTACTGTTGTGACATTAGAGGAAATCCCTGCAACAGTTCCAATATTTGCAGAATCACCAGCTACTGTGGCTATATTGTTTGTTGGCGTAATCTGTCCAACTATTGTAGTGATGTTTGAATCGGCAGCGGCTACTGTATTTACATTAGAAATGCTACCAGCCACAGTCCCGATGTCTGTGCCATCAGCTGCAACTGTGCTTACATCAGCTGATATACCAGCAACTGTAGTGACATTGCCTGATATTCCGGCTACTGTTGTCACATTTGCAGAGACACCAGCAACAGTCGTTACATTTGCACTAATCCCAGCTACTGTGGACACATCGGCAATGTTTGTGCCTACAGTGTCAACATTGGAGATGCTGCCAGCAACAGTATCAATCTCAGATACAGCTTCGTTCAAATCATTGGCAACGGTTTCTACTTCAGAGATTGCTTCATTCAAGTCATTAGCAACTGTAATAACATCAGCGATATTGGTAGCCACAGTGTTGACGCTGCTAATGTTTGTTGCAACAGTCCCAATATCTGTAGCGTCAGCAGCCACGCTAGTAACATCTGCGCTAATGCCAGCAACAGTCGTTACATTAGCTGAGATTCCTGCAACAGTCGTCACATTGGATGATATGCCAGCTACAGTTTGAATAGCATCAGTAGCGTCAGTTCCATCTTCAATGTCTGCCAGGGTAGCAATATCGGCAGCAGCAGCAGAAACTGTCTGAACATCTGATATGCTTGGACCAGACTCTACCGCGCCAGTAGTAGCGTTAAATGCCAGCGTTTTGCCTTTGCGTGTATCAACATCAGGCAGAACCAAAGAAACAGCTGTGTCATAATCTGTAAGCTGCAAAGAGCGAGAGGCTTTGTCATCAAGGTCAGAAGCAATAGCAGTCAGTCGGTCTAGCTCTGTGTTCAGAGAACCAATCTGAAACGCTCCAGAAGCAGGGAAATCAGTTGTTCTTTCAAGGGCAATGTCCCTTGTAATAACTACAGTAGAACCACCACTAGCACCAGTAACAGATATACTAACAGTGCCAGTAGACCCATCGCCGCCAGATACAGTGTAATCTGTAGTGAGAGTTTTAAGAGTTCCATCAACATAGACATTCAAATCCGCGTCATCAAAAAATTCAAACGAGACTGCAAAAGAAGTCTGTGTAACGCCTTCTGCTACTGCATATGAAACGCGAGGCGTATTATCTGCTAAATTTATTGTCATGGCACTATCTTACCTTTCTCGTAGACTATGCTCAGTATCTGCCGCCTATAAAAGCTCTGGCTGTTTCGTTTGTTATATCCTTCAAAAAGAATAATTGTGCATAAGGCAGTCGTCTTAGCAGTTCGCCTGTTCCCTCACCATAGTCGCCTTCTATAAATTTGGCAACGCCCCTACCAACATCTACGCCATAACTTGGCCCAGCACCCATAACGCCTGTAATCGCGTCTAATGTATTTTCTTCTTGCTTAAACTTTGGCTTAATCAAACCCATACCAATGTCAGGGCCGCCAAGAGCCATGCTTATGCCCATAGATGTATAAAACAAATCTGAATAAAGCGCAGCTACACCAGAAGCATCAAAAGACCGCGCAATCTTTTCATCTAAAGTCATACGCTCCATTTGCCAATCTTTGTATTTTAGCTCCATACCCATATAACCAAGGCCCATAGCCGCAGCAATAGCGATTGCCCGGTTCTTTACTTGGCCCTGTGCAATGGAAGCTGTAATCTTGTTTGCTGCTGCAAAGCTGTATGACAAGAACTGGAACGGCATAGACAAAATGCCATTCTCAATACGAGCATAGCCTTTAAATTTAGGGTCTTGCTTCATACCAAACTGACGAGCAATGTGCATCGGTATATAGAACACACCATCAACAGCAATAGGCTTATCAGCTGGTGTTCCCATCAAGACTGTGTTGCCAATCCCGCTGTTCATTGCGCTTCTAAAAGACTCTAGAGTGCCTTCAGATACTTTCTTTTCACCGTCTTTAATGCCTTTTTTTGCATCAATCCGGTCTAAAGTTTCAGCGCGGCCTGTTGTCCACTCACGGGTATTGGGCAAATAAAGGCCGCCATCTGTCTGATCCCAAGGTGCATTAGCAATCTCAGCAGCCTCACGCCGGGTAATATTGTATCTAGCTAGATAAGCTATCTCTTGCTCTGTCGCCTGTCCTTTTGTCAGCTTAATTGAATAATCAATCAGCGTATGCCCGCGAGCAATAGCATCCAATTTCTTAAATATTGTTGTCATCGGGGCAACGCCATTCAAAGCAAAGAAACCCTGACGAGCTTTAGATATTAAACCTTCGTTCAAAGGATTGTTTGTTATATTTTCGCTAAAGCGCATGTGAGCATCACCTTTGAGAATATCGATAATCTCACCGGCAAGGCGTCCTTCTTGTGTTGTCATACGCACGCGATTGTCGCTCATAACACCAAATAGAGCTTTCCAGACTGTGCCCATCTCATGTTCCATCATAATCTTGGCAAAGTCTGGCAGCGTGGCAAAGCCAGCAGAGCCAAGATAATTTAACATAGCCAAGTCTTTTAGAATAATGGAAGCTTTGTAATTCAAAGCATCTGGATTACGCCTAACAGTGCCTTGAACCCGGTCATTCAAATGCCGGATGTCACGCAAAATACGATTTGTTTCAAGACGGCTCTTGCCAATATCAAGCAATTCATCTTCTACTTCATCTAACAAATCATCAATGCCTTTGCCAAATTTCATAGCAAATTCATATTGTGGGGCAATTTTGGCGGTGTATGCCTTCATTACTGCAAAAGGATTTGTTTCAATAAAATCAATAACAAGCTTATTTGGAATGTCTACATCTCTGTGCCGGAAATGCTTAGAGCGTCCATAACCATAAAAAGCATTGCCTTCAGCACTTACATCTTCAATGCCCAAGATTTTATCAATGGTTTTGTCTGCTCTTGCAGCAATAGCATTTGGGCTTGGGTCTGTAGCTTGACGCACATATTTGCCAGAAGCTTCATCAAAAACAAATACATACGGATTTTCCATATACCATCTTGAAAGAATCCTGTGCAACTCAGCACGATTAGCCTTGATGTATTCTTGATTCCAATACCTTGGATGAAATTTTTCTTCATTTGCTGGCATCAATCTAAACTCCCGTTCAGATTTAAGCTGCAATTCAATGTCTTCTTTTTGCGTTCTTAGCTTGGCTACTATTTTTTTGTTTAGCTCTAAACGCTCTTGCTGATTTTTTGACAGCGTTTTTTTAGCAGAAAGTCTTTCTACAATATCTTGGCGTTTAACAATATCTAGCTCAAGCAAGTCACGCTTCTTTTTGAAGTAAGCTGTATTTGCAATCAAACCGCTTTCTTTGAGGCGGCCTTCCCACTTTTCATAAAAATTATCTAACAGCTTTATAGCGCGAGATTCTGCATCTGTGGCAGCTTGCTCTCCCATCATGCGCTTTTTATTTACCATTGTAATATAATCTACAAAGCTTACTTGTTGCGGCTGAATCTTCATTTTTTCAGCTACTTTTTGCGTCAAGCCACCCATGTCATAATCTAAAAATGTTTGCTTGCCCTTGCCATATTCTGCGCCATAGATATTTCGCAGTTCATCATAGACTTGAACCCACTCACCATCGCGCAGCGCAGCTTTTTGATAGACAGATGGGCCTATACGAAAGCCTCTTTTGTGCAAATTCAACAATATTCCGCTATCACCAGCAATGCCCAGCACTATAGCCTTTGTTCTTGTTGTTGCTTTGCCATCCATCAACACACGCTTCATAGGCGTGGTAATAAATTTGTATGCCGCACTATCTGTAAAAATATTTTTTGGCAAACCCAGCGGGTCTTCCATTGCATCAATCTGCTCTTGGTCAATTTTTCTTGCTTCAAACTCTGCTTTGTGCAGATCGTAATTTTGCTTCTCGTCATAAAAGTGATTAGATATGCGATTAAAATCGCTCTGAGCCTCGTCTAAAGCTGCTTTTGTATCTCTAATATCATCTGGTGTCTTAGCGTTATTAAACGCCTCCTGACGGTCTTCTAGCACCTTTCTGCTATCATTAACCATTTCCTCCATTCTGCTTAACTCTAATGGTTTGCTATCCATCATAATGTCTAGCTCATAGTTTTCCACCTGAGAAAGAGGACGCTCTGGCGTAGGGGCTGGCAGGGCTGTATTAACATCAGGCTGGTGAATTAACTTTCGTTCACCAAGAGCTTTGTCAGTAGCTTCAAACGCTTTTGCTCTGCGTGTTGCGGGCACAGAAATAGCAGTGCCAAGCAATCCGCCAGCCACAAAAGCAGAACCAACATTTATTGCAGATTCAGACATTGTTGCTGCCGGGTCAAATGGCGCACGCACAGCCTCCTGACCACTTTGGATTACAGCGGTTGATGCACCAGTTTTAAGAAAAGACCGAGCAAGCCCAACGGATGGCCCACCAAAAGGTAAAGCGACAAGATTGATAGGGTCAGCCAAACCAGCAAGAAAATGATACCCGAAGCTTGCACGCCCAAGAACTTCACGCCTTTCCAGATTTTCATCAATGGCCCTTTTCATTTCAGCCATGTGTTCCGCATTCTTAGCATCCATCAAATCATCGCGGAATCTTTCATATCCCTCAATGTCCTCTAACGGATTGTATGATGGGTCTGCTTCACCACGGAAACGAATAGCATTCCTTATAGATTCATATATTGGATCGTAAGCATAGCCAGTAGAAGCTCTTACAACCTCAAAAAATGAGGGGTCTTTTTCTATATCAATGCCCCTGTAGAACACATTGTTATGAGAAAATATGTCAAGGGTAGCCATGATTACTGCTCAGAATAAAGTTGGATTAAATCTCTTTGCATTTGGTCAAGAGAGAATGTGACAAAAGTTGGTATTTGTTCGCCAGTTTCTGTAGATGTTATGTTCAAATACGGCCTTAAAATGTTTTCATCATCAACATAAACCAACTGATAACGAATATCTTCTTCCGTTGTTCCAGCAAAAGGCATTGGATGTAGACGCAAAACTTTTTTGTCGCCAATCATTTCTGCTGCTGTGCCAGTTCTTAATGTTGCTTCTTCACCAGCAGCCTCAGCAGCTTCAATCTCAGCAGTAATTCGTTCACGCCCAGCGGCTGCCAAGCCCCTCTCTCCCGTCATTTCTATTTCTCTCTGCTCAATAACAGCTTGGTCATAATTCAAGAAAAATGCGCCATCTGTTATGCCCATGTTTTCTAGTTGCGTATTAAGCATAGAAACAACATCCGGCATGTTGCCCTCAAAGCGGCCAGTCAAAGCGTGCATAGATTTGTTGCCGTGTTGATTAACTGGATCAATAACAATACCAGCAAGGTCTTTATATGCTGTGTTGTATATAGAGCGTAGGTTTTCAGCTATTGTTTCTTTTTGCACATTAGCTGCAATCATATACTTAACATAAGGATAGAATCTTTGTGCTACAGCAGGATTCTTGTCTTTGCGTGAGAAATCAGTTTCTTCCAAAATAAAATCTTGGATGCTTTTATCGCCAAGAATCAAGGCTTTTTTATTTGCAAAATCTTCACTATTGTCATTTGCTGAGCGTAATTCTTGCAAAACATTTGAAAAATTAGCTTGTGTTCCACCGCGCATAAGAGCTGAGGTAGCCAAAGCACCTTCTATTATGCCAATTTCTTGTTCACTAAATCCAGCCTTATACCACAAATTAATAGGCTGAAGACTGTCCGCAGTTTTTAATTGAGCAAAGTTTGCATAAGCTTGCAAAGCAGCCCCAAAGCTTGGGTCTTCAGCTGAACCAGTTCCAAGCAATCGATTCTTTACGCCTTGATAAAGTTCTTGTGGCAGCACTTTTGTTTGAGCAATAGCAACTCCCCATCTTGACATATTTTGAATGCCTTCTGGTGAAAGAAAATAATCTCCAAAAAGCTGCTGTCCTGTAATATTGCTCTCAGAAGCAAGATATTGTTCTTGAGCTTTCTGTCTAACAGGTTGACTTGCAGGATTAGCATTGCCATTGTTCAATACTCGAAAATCTTCTTGTCGTTTTTTTGCAGCGGCATCTGCCCTTACAATACTTTCTTTTTCAGATGCGTAGCGATTAGCCCTTGCATTTATTGATGTTCTATTAATAAGCTGAGGCCCAAATACTTTATTAATTATATTTGCATAATTTTTTAATTCATTTGTTAAACCGTCACCACCAACCCTGCCATTGGTATAAATATAATCTGCAAAGGCTCTCATTTGCGAAGCATCAGCAATTTGATTTACTTTATCAATTACTATTGAGCCAACAATATTTTGTCCTTTACTTCTGAAAGCAATAGCTTGTGCAGGGTTTTTTAGGTTTTCCGCTTGTTTGTTTATATTTTCAAAAGCAGCATTAACTTTGCCAACAGCATTAACCATATTATTTGCATCAATGGCATTACCAAATTCTTCAGCAAGTTTTCTGTAGTTTTCATTAAGATTTATTTCGGCAGAAATTAAATCTTGTTGTCTTTGCTCAGCTTCTCTGCGGCTTTGTGCAGTTTCTTGTCTGCTAAGATTTGCAGCAAAGTCATTTAACTGGCTATCAATATTATCTTGGTAATCTCTAAAGTCTTCTCCATCAAGAATGTCTTCTACAAACGGGCGTAAATCTTCCCGCACATTTTCAATACCAGCCCCAGCTGTTTGAATAACAGTGCGAATCTTAGATACTTCTTCAACAGTAATAGGGACTCTTGAGCTAACTCCATAGGAAAGCATTCCCTCTACTGTGCCTTGATACAAAGCACCTTTTAACTGAGCTAAATACAATCGCCGCTGAGGTTCTTTTATAATCCCAGCGGCAAAATGGTCATTAACATTATTTACTAGCTTTTCATAAATGCCATTTTTATCATTTTGCAAATCTTCGTTTGTGCTAAAATCTGGCATTTTATAAAAAGATAAAATTTCTTTTGCGGCATTTTGAACATCTTGTCCAAGCTGAGAAGCCTCTGCTTCTCTTGCTCTTTCATTTTGTTTTGCTTGCAAATTTAATTTGTTAGACGCAAGTAAAGCACTGCCAACATTTTGGAATATGTTAGCAAATCTTGGGGCAGCACCAGCAGATGTATTGTCAATAAAGTCTGAAAAATTAGAAGTAAATTTTGCTACACCATCAGGGTCATTTTGATATTTTAAATAAAGCTCAGCAGCTTTTGTTTTGAAATCTTGCTCTGTTTGTGAAACATACCTGTCTTCAATAACACGCTGATATGCTTCTTGTGCAGCACGCCCAAAATTTTGTGGAATGCTAAACGCTTCTGGTTCACCAGTTTCCGGGTTAATAGTTCTAAGACTAGCCGCAGATGCCGCCTGAGCAACCTCTACACCACGCTCTCTTGCTTGCTTTTTTAGCTCGTCAAAAGAGGTTTCAATCATTGCATCTGCAAGATTTGCTGCGCTTCTGGCTACTTCACCAGCACCAGTATCAGCGCGGATAACACCAATGTTTTGCGGCAGAAACTGTCGTCTTTGCTTGATTACAGCCATTATACTTCCTCACCAAGCTTGTCGGTCTTGTAAATGTGATACCGATACAGACCAGTCGTAATTGCGCTGCCAGCATTCAAATAGCTAGACACAATAGCATTTCTTCCTCGAATTCCTTGCATTTGAGCAAGCCGAGCAGTTTGTGATGCTTGAATCAAACCTTGGCTTTCAATGGCATCAGCATCTGCATAAGCAATTTCTTTCTGGCGTTCCATAAACGCTTTCAAAGACCGGTCAGATGGATCGCGATTTAGAATTGCAAAGAAGGCATTGTTTTGAGATTGCGCTGTATCAAAGTCCCGCAGCCTTTGGTTTGCTGTAGCAGCAGCTTCATTCTTTTGCATCTTAGACTGAAACTCAAGCTGCTTTCTGTTAAATGCAGCTTCTTGCCGTGCAGCCCTCCCTGCGGCGATTGTAGATACAACACTAAGACCAGTGCCAATAGCTTGGATTGCAGCAAAATTAATAGCCATTAGAACGATACCTCTGCGACTATACCATTGACCTGTAAGGATAATGGTGCGGTTTGTGTTATTTTAACTGTCGGGTCTTTGCTGTAGCCGAGCAAACGAAACTCTTTTTTGCCAGTAACCTTGGTTCTGTCTTGGCTAAAATCGTCTGACACAGTTCTAATAACAAGCCTCTTTCCATTAACAGATACAGACAAAGTATCTAGCAAATCAAGTATTACTCGATTTACAGAGCGTGGTTCACCAGTCAAAGGGCCAGCAGTTACCTGTGCATCAATCGGCAAAGTCTCTGCTTCAACATTAAATGAATAGCCAATCTCTGCCGATGTAATCTCTTGCACAGCAGAAACATCTACATTACCGCTAGCTACTGTAAATTCACCAAGATAGTTTGTGCCATCAACAACCTTGACTGTTGCACCATTTTCAAAATGGCTTGAGACATCAAATACGCCAGCACTTCCAGTAAATGTATCTGAGAAATCCATATTCAAAGTTGAATCAAATTCCATCAAGATGTGTTTATTTGTTCCTGCTCCAGTGTCATATGTGCCAATACAAAACACCCGGTCATCTACAGTGCAGACAGAATGAAACTTGCCATCTGTAGTCCATTGCGTCCAACCAGCTCTTTGCTCAGCTCTGTTAGATGTAAAGACAGCCATAGTGCCATCATTATTAATAACAAAAGCATAGGACTCAGGACGATTAATAGCACCCCTAAGGATAGACATTTGCACAGGGCTGCTAATTAAATGCGGTGACAACACAGATATACCAGTAGAAACATACGCAGCTTCTTGGTCTGAGTAGATATATTCTCTAATTACAGAGCCGGTTTTCTGCACATAAATAGTCGCACCATCAAATGAATCTGGACGCACATAACTTGCGCCATAAGATGTTTGCCTACGAATCTGTGCGTTAGTTGGCGTAATTGGCTTTTCTGTAAATGAAGGAATATACATCTCAGATGTTGATGTGAATATCTGCAAATCACGATTAGAAACCAAATGCCTAATAGTGTTGATTTCACCAATAGATGCAGTCAAATCAAGCGCATCATCATCTTCTGCATCACCAACATCAAAGTTAAAATAGCTAGCAGTTTTGCTGGCCCAAATGCCATCAGGCTGAGCAATAGTGCCGCCAAACCAAAGTCGATTCTCATGAAATGTAACTGCCGCAGGATAACCGCGCAAAGAGCTATATGACTGCTCTGCCCATTCTGTAGTTGCAGCATGGGTAACAATTTTAGGGGAGCCGCCACCGATTGTAGAATCATTGGCACTTGAACCAGCAGTTACAACAAATTCATTTTCATCAATAACCTCTGTAACGCTTCGAGTGCCATTGATTTGATTCGCAGCAATACCGCCTACAGCACCGGCAGCAGATATTGTTATTGAATCGCCGACAGAAAGTCCGTGATTAACAAAAGTAATATGAATGTCAGCACTACTATCTGTCGTCTCAATAGCGTCAATATCAAGATGCACAAGCAGCTCGTCTGTAATATCGCCTGTTGCTGATGTTGCAGACTGAACAGATGTAATCAAAATTTCATTATCGTGATAGCGCAGCACAACACCAACATGCTTAGAATCTAAATAATCACCACCTGTTTGCGTTCCTGTGGTATCAAAATAATCTGCACTTGTAGTGAGAGTGATACTACTTCCAGTGCTGGCTGATGGGTCTAGTGTTACGCCTACGCCTTGGAAAGAATAATATGGCTGATTAATCCTGTATCCATCTGCGCTATCTGTAAAATCAAGAGTCTCAAACTGGAATGTAGTAAGGCCAGTGCGGACAAGTTTGCGCGGCATAAATGTTTGATGACAGATAAACATAACATCGCCCGCCTGAGCATATGTTAGCTCAGGAAGCTTAGCATTGGTAAAAGGTATAGCCGCTGAGTCTACATCCTGTGTAATCGTTTGTATGAGCGATACAGCCCCGGTTGTCGGATCAATTTGAAATACGCGAATCTTTGCGTTCTCAAGGCTAATAATATAGCGTTCATCATCAGAAAATATGAATGGCACAAGCCGGAGCTGTTGCGTAGCGGAGGAATCTACAGTTGTGTCGAACTCATAAATACGACTTGTGCCAAACCGCTTGAGCAAACCGCCCTCATTACGCAAAAAGAAATTCTCAATCTTTTTGGCAGAATTATTGTAAAGCGGTGTGTCAGTCCTTGAAACAAGCGATGGACTAATCTCACCATACTGAAAATTAGTTATCGGTATGCGGATACTAGCCATTAGCTTCGCCTGTCAGTAATAAACCTCGATGTAACCAGCTTGCGAGTGGTCTGCTGTTGAGAGTCAAGACTACGCGCCTTTGCCATTGCATCAGAAGCAGCTTGTTTCATTAGCGATGCAAGGCCAGCATCTCTAGCAATAGCAGTAGCAAACAGAGCCGCTAGTGCATACTCTACTGCAATCGTAAAATATGAAGGCCAGTTTTCTTCAGTAGCGCGGTAAGTATAATCAATAATTAATTCATCATTTGGTGATGTGTTAGCATACACTTTGTCACCATAGACCTGATATTCAATTTGGTAATCGTTGACTGTTATAGCATGCACCATCAAAGTTCCAGTAGGCTGTTGATATGCATAATCATATCTACCAGTTGGCACATCGCTCAGTCTGTTTAAAACAGCTTGATTGGTAGCAAAACGCCAGCGTGTATTAACAAGCGATGCCCTTGCTACATCTTCATACATATTAACAGAGACAAGAGCCTCTGTTGTTCCATCTTCAAAAGATGTAATCGGGTCTGCTCCAATAAGAATCAATGCTCTTGAGCAGATGTCTATAGATGAATTTGCTGCCGTGCTTGCCATAGTAGTGAAGGGGGCCGAAGCCCCCTTCCCCTATTTTAGTTGGTATCTGTCATGGTCAGTGCAGTCCCATCGGCAATGTCAACGACAGAGCCGGTGTTTGACAGCACAACAGAGATGCTCATAGCAGGAGCATCGCTATCCAGCACAAAAATAACATCGCCAACATTCAACATGCTAGCAGCGTCATTAAAGTAACCAGATACACGAACAACAGTCATGGCATCAGTTGAGTCATAGAACCACATGCTATGACCACCGCCGCTTGCCATGCGAGTTAGACCAGATGCAGAATAAGCCATTTAACAGTCCTCCTCTTAGTTATTGTCCAGAACTTCGTATACACCATTGTCATCAATGACAACAGCACCCATAGACATCATTGATGTTGCAAGGTGTGATACTTTTTCCGGCACATAGTTCAGCTCAGTGGTAACATCGGAATTGATGCCCAGACCAACAGCAGACTTGTGATAAGCAATGTTCTTACCAGCAGTGATAGCTGAAGTCGAGAATACCTTGAAGCCAAGGAATTCTTTCATGGTCATACCACCAGCATAAGGCAGATTCTGTTCACCAACAAAGTCGCTAGAAGCAAACTCGGTGATAGCAAACAGGTCAGCGTAACCAGCAGGATTCATCGCCAGATAGCGATCACCGTCTTCTGGAATGTTGGCAGAACCAAATGTCTCAAACAGAGACAGCAAGTCAGCCTTAACCAACGCACCGCTAGTATCAGCAATAGCTGTGGCATTTGCGCCAGCGTCCATTGCTGTGTAAAGCAGCTCGTCAGTCTTACGACCCAGAGCAGCAGCAGCTGATTGAGCAATGGCTTGACGCTCGTTGATGTTAACCTTCAACTCGTCCAGCTTATCAATATATTCTGCCGCATAGAAGTCTTCCATAGTGGCTTCAACTTGCGTATGAGCCAGCTCCATAGCGGTGATATTGCCATTGCGTGATTTGGTGGAGGCACTGCCAGCACCGATTTTTTGGAATCGAACAGTCGAACCAGTTACATTGTTTGCCATACGCACAGTGTTCCGCAGCTTGGAACCCATACGCTGATAAGCCATGTGAACCTCTGATTCAAACTGCTTGATAAATGCGACATCAATAGTATTCGCCATTTTACAGTCCTTTTCAGTTGTTTTACGCTATACGGTTATCTGCTTGGCTACCTCAACGCGATTGTCCTGGCGGGTCGCTTAGTGCATTACAGGCCGACTTAATTCACCAATACCATTATTTTTATCTAAAGCGCAACGCACAAAACGCATAAATGTATGCCCTTGTATTTCATACAAATGCTCATCAAAAGTAAATCCACACCAAGCTAGCCACATAATTGTATCGTGGTGGTCTGCTGGAACATAATTTTCTATTGAGTAATATGTAGCTTGCAAAAGCTCTATAGTGGGCCTACAGCCGCGCAGGAAGGGGCGAAAGTTATTTGTAATACTGTCAGTGCCTAAAAGCCAAACCCTAGCTTTGTTGGCCTTTGTAGGGACAGTGCCGCACATTCCAATCGGAGTCTTGTCTAGTTTTACCGTATAGGTAACAGAGCCATCTATTGCAAATGGCTCTGTGAGTGCTTCTAGGGGGGAAAGGTGATGGATATAGCACTCCCGGACATCAGCTTTTCGCATGTTGTCCGCTACCTGTTCGGCATGTTCGGGCAAGCTTTTGGTCAACGAGAGCCTGCCAACTCGTATTACTTCATGAACCATACAGGCGTTTCCAGCCTTCTTCAACTTGTTTTACAAAGGTTGGATCACGCCGAGATGAATCAAAATACCTTGGGTCTAACATCATTTGGCGTAAATCAGCCTCAGTCTGCTGTGCTGCGGCTTGTGTTGAGCCACTTGGCCCGCCTTCTTTCATTTGCTCCATGATGTATTCTAAGGCAATAATCCCGTCTGATGTTTCACACATACGCTCAATAGCTGGCAAAACTTCTTGTGGAAAGAACTGATTTGCAAATAAACTGGCAGCATCTGTGCGTGCTGACGCATTATCGCCCAGCTTTGCTAGCTCAGCATCATAGTCTGGCACATCTGCATTCAAAGCATTCATATACATTTCAATGCCTTGAGAGAATTCTTCTTGGCTGTAACCATTCTCAAATGACTGGTTAGCCCACCATTGAAGAAGCTCGTTATCAACAGCTGCGCTTTCATCAATGCCTTCTGGCAACTGATAATCGCCTACAGATGCTGGCCTATTTGCATAAGCTTGTTCTTCCATTTCCTTTAGGAATTGCTCCCTAAAGTTTTCTTCCTTTGCGCCAATCTTTGATTCTAAATTGCTGTATGATGTCACCAAGTCTTCTACAGACTTGAATTTTTCTGGCAGCGCAGCAAGAGGATTCGGTTCGGCCTCTGGCTCAAGCAAAGGATTACCGCCTTCCGTTACGATCCCTGAGTCTTCAGTAGACTCTGTGGCTTCAGCTTCACTCATTACTCTTTACCTTTTGTCCATGATTGATGCGTCTTTCAATCAAACCAACAAAGTATCGTTGGCCCTCCAAATGCCGCAGCTCCGCATCAGTAACAGCTGCGCCATTAACTGCTTCGATTGTAATCGACCGAAAATATTTAAGGACTTCTTTACCCAGCGGCTCAGAAAAAAGTTTAGCAATGTTTATGCTAATAGTTTCATCTTCTGCTTTTTTTCGCTGATACCCGTCAAGACTGAGGTAACTGTTCTGCGCCAAGTGGTTCTCCTTGAGTCTGTGCATACTGTTGTGCCAATGCTACAATCTGTCTGCGTTCCTCAAGGTCGCGGATCAAAGAATCTGGCACACCAAACTTTTTGCCAAGGTATGCTGCCGTTTCTTCTGAATCTATCAGAATCTGTAATACTTGTGGGCCAAAAGAGGCTTGCACAAGTTCGAGCCAACGAGCCACAGAAGTAATATCCTGATTGGCCTGAGCCTGTGCAAGAGGTGAAACAGAGCGAACTTTTACTTCGCGTCCGTTAATTGTTGGAAGCTCAATGCGTCCTTGTTTCTTTAATATGTAGACTACACGCTGTAAAACAGGTTGAACCAGCTCAGCCTGTAGTCTTCCAAAAGCAGAACCAATACGGCGCGACAAGTCGGCCATACGCTCTGCAACTTCTGTTGCAGAAGCTGGTGTTCTGTCAGGATTACCAAGCATATCATTATACAACGCCCTCTTAATGTTCAAACGCATGTCAGACAAAACAAGATTTGCAACATCAAAAGAGCCAGCAGCACGAATAGGCTCAAGCCCACGAGAGCCAGCAGCCTTTGGAATAACTGTTCCGGGCACAAGACTAATCGTATCTGGATTAACTACACCATCATCTTCCATCTGATAGATGCCTGAGATTGCCATTTGTGCGTTCTCAAGAATCAGCTCAATCGTCAGATTGGTTGTTTTGATTGCGCTAAGCGCATTAATCAACGGCCCACGCCCATAAACTTCTCCGCTGCATTTTGACCAGCGGAAACAAATAAACGGATTTGAGCCAACGCCGCGATACTTTTCTTCGCGGATAATCTGCTTATGTGTGCAATCAATAGCGTAAAACAGATACGCTTCATCATTCTTGACAGAATAATCGCGGCACACAACCTCCAAAACCTTAACACGCTCGTCAGGATGGCTTTGGATTTTTTTCTGTAAGTCACTGTTTATCTTGGCGTTTTTATACATTAAAGGAATATCTGAATTCCTTACAGAACGCTCACGATACACATGGTCAATTTTATCATCCGGCCCTGTGTCCAATACAACATGCGGCAGCGGTATGGCAGAGAATACAATCGGATTTACTGAATCGCCTTCAGATACAGACAAAACGCCTGTGCCAACAGCAAGGTCGAGGAATGATTCATGCACTTCCTGTCCAAAATTAGAGTTCTGGATTACTTCAAAAACATATTCAGTTACTTCGTCAAGCTCATTATCAACGCTTTCACGCGATTCATTAGGGACTTCAGAGCCAGCTCTAAAGTCTGCCCAGCGTGCAAAATTAGGAACAAGCCCTTGTTGTAAGCGAGACGCAAATTCTTGGACACCAACAACCGCAGTTTCGTCAAATATTTTGTCATCGCGCCTTTGTCCAACTGCTTCATAGTAAAAAGACTCCCTCTGCGGCAGAGCATACTCATAGCATTCTTCAAACAAATCAACAAAGTTTTCTCTCAGAGACTTTGCTTTTTCGTATTTCTTCATATACACACTAGCAATTTTATCATTGCTGTATGTTGCTTGAGCTGTATCTGTCGCAGTAATCATTATCTATACCTACTAAAATAACCAGCACCGCCACCAGAGCCTGTGATTAATGAACGCCGACCTGTGCCGCCACGCTGCATCTCAGCTGTTTCCATAGTAGTCTCAGCTCTACGCTCACGAGCAGTCTGCTCAGCAGCTTCTTTTGCTCTTTTCTGTTCTGCCTCAGCTGCTGGATCAACAGCCGGACCTCTTGGGCCGCCGCCTATGCACATGTCAGGCTCCTTTACTTACCTGTATCACTTTACATCCTTGCCCACAAGCCACTGCGTTTTTGTTGCTTTGGCTTTCTTGCAAACACATCATATTCTTTTTTAGCGTTAAATGCTCTTAATGGCTTTTGTCCAGATATAAGCTGTCGCCCTTCTCCAGCACCCAACATCAGATATTGCAGAGCATCATGTATGTGTGAATACATATTTTTTTCTGGTTTGTCATCAAACCTTTCGCCAGATATTTGTAGCCGCCGGTATCCATAGCCGCCCTCAAATCCTTTGATAAGAGTTGGGCAACGCTTGTCAATTAAGAATGCTGGCTTGCCATCAACCATTTTATTTAGATTGCTTGAAACTGCCTCAAGGCGCAAGTCTACAGAATTACTGTGTGTTGGCACAGCTTTCAATCCAGCACCACGCAAAATCTGAAACGGCGTAGATTCATCTGTTTGTGCGCGAAAGTCTCCAGCAGGGTCGCCAAAGATATTTACATCTAAACCATTGAATCTAGTAGCTATTTCTTGCCTAAGCATTTCTGCAAAGCGCACTATGCCCATATCAATGGCAACAATTTCAGATTGGATTAGCCAACGCCCCCGGACTTTTTGCCCAAAGACAGCAGCTGGAGTAAGCCCAAAATCAATGCCAATATACAAAGGGACACCAGCAGCAACTGGTATTTCTTCATTGGCAATGTGCGTTTCTGCATTAAACATTGGGTAGACTGGCTTTCCATCTTGGATAGTGCCAAGCCTATTCATAACATACACATCAATCCAGCTTTTAGTTTTACCACGAATTAAGTTTGGATAATATGTTTCCAACATATTCTTATGGTTTTCAGCTTCTTTATTTGGCCCATAATCAAGCACATTGCCCTGTTTATCCAAGACTTCCTTCATGCCAGATGGCTGAACATAAAAGCTCCAGTTGTCTGGCTTCACTAGCATTCTTGCTTGCTCATGCGGGATATGATCCGGCACAGGAACTTCACCTGACATTATAGGCCACCAGTGGTCTTCCTCAGGAGCATTAGTATCTGCAATGACTCCCGACCAAGAAGGGCCACCATCACGCATAGAAGGGAAACGCCCAACACGCATAGTGCAAGCATCAATGATTGACTTTGGCACTTCCCTCGCTTCATTAATCCAGATTCCTGTCAGTTCTAATGACAAGAGTTTCTTGACATCCTCTGGTCTGTCAAGAGCAAGGAAAATAACTTCAAGCTCTAAATCCGCTTGCTTAATGTTGTGCGTATAAGGAACAGACCACAAAAACTTGCCCCATTGGTCTTCTGGAAACCAATCAAGCCAAGTCTTAATTGTTGTTGTTCTTAGCTGTGGGTTGGTATTTCTAATAATTGCCCAACGGCTTCTGCGAACACCATCCTTGTTTGGCTTTTGCTGTAAAGCTCTGCGGAATATTTCTACGCAGCAACCAACAGATTTTCCTGAGCCGACCGGCCCTCGAATGCCTCTGAAGAAATTATCATCCTTCATAAATGCTTTGAGGACATTGCCATCAGGCTTGTAGTTAAAGTTGGTCAACCTTTTTGTCCTTGCCGAACTTTATCATGCGTTCAATAACTTCTGGCCCAATAACAGCAATAACTTTGTCTGCTTCATGGTCTGTGCAAAATTCGCGCGGATGGTGAGCAAGGTGGACTTTCTTCACTATTCTCCGCAGTATGTCGCGTTCTTCAATGTTTAGCGTGTGCAAAAAACTCATCTGTATTTCGCAGTCTTTTTAGCTATGCTTTTTGGCTGTTTGCTAAATTGCTTGCCCTTACGCAGAGCAGCACGCTTAGCTTTTGTAGTGCGCTGGTATTCTTCATCGCTCAAAGCTTTGACAGCAGCAGCTGGTAAATAGCGTTCACCCGTGGCCTTTGGCCCTTGTGTGCTGGGCTTACCAGACCTAGTGCGCCATTTCTGGCGTGTCCATGCTCTCAAAGATTTCTGTGAAGCTGCAAGTGCCATTATACAATTATACCTCTGTTAGGGAATGTATATTGGTATATTAGTTAGTGTATCCGCCGCCAGCTTTCTTATACAGAAGGGCTAGCCTTTGCGCTTTTCTTGCGGACCACTGACCCGGTTTTCCGCCCTTTCCCTCGGCTTTTACGCGGTTGAACAGGCGTTTCCTCAGAGCTGGCTTCGTGTAATTCCCCGCTTCGTTCACTGCCATTTTCATTCTCCCTTGGAATCAGACGCTGTGAATCCGCTGTAAAAGTCTCTCCAGATAGCACTCGACCGTCAGGTAAAGTAATCGTAGGCCCATCATACGGCTCTCCATTTCTAAACTGCCACTTCATAGCTAAGCCATTTTGCTTTTAATAATTTTTTGCTGCAAAGCTTTTGGCAGTGTTTTCTGCTGAGCAGTCAACAAAGACTTAGCTGCCTTCTTAGCTTTCTTTTTTCCCGCAGCTGTATAAGCATATTTCTTTCCGGCTACCATAGGCATTTATTTGTCCTCCTCTTTCCGTTTTGCTCTGGCGGATTTGTCAGCAATGTTAATTAATGAACTTTTGCGATGAAACGGAAGCTTGCGTTTTGCCTTGCCCATTTCTTCATAAAACATTTTTGCTTCGCGCTTACTTAAACCAACAAGAGGGCTGTGATATTTTTTAATAAACGCAGAAGCAGCCTGAATATCTTCCATTGAAATGTTTTCTGATTTCAAGCGTTTTCGAAGATCAGATGCTTGCTTACCAATGCTAGATGAATTTATATTGCCAAAACCATTTTTTTTGCGCCATCCAGCGTAATCATCAGAGTTATAAACTCCGTATTCTTTTACCGCTTGTGTTTCAACCGCAAAAAGATTGTCAGCTAACTCAACTGTAGGATTGTTTTTGCCGCTTTCAAGGCGCAAAAGCGTAGACGGTTTAACAGAAGGCGATTTCTGCGCTGATGCCTCGGCCATTTTAGTTTCCTTTCTTCTTTGAACGCTGGTAGGACTCCAATAATGAACGCCCCTTCCTTACCGCACTAGCCTTATCGCCACGATGGCCCCAAGCTTCTAGTGACAGTTTCAGTCTAGTCTTCTTTCCATCTTTGTAAAGTGGCCCCTTGGCACTGCCCATCCGAGTCAAAAAGCTTCCCTTGCGCCGCTTCTTCTGTGGTGTGTCCGCTGCACCGCCTACTGGAGCCTTGAGCGTTCCGCCGGTTTGCCGCTTGTATGATGCCCGCCCAGCGGCGTTGAGGCCTCCTCGCGGGTTCTGTCCTTCTTTGCGCTGCCATGCTGGTGTTCTAGCCATCACACATTCCTATAATTAATCAATGAGCGTCTTGTGCCAAAAGCACGCCTACGCCCAACGCCACGCCCTGCCTTAGTAGTTCTGCCAGAACCGCTAGCAGAAGCAGTAACAAGCTCCTCTGGCTTTTCCTCAACAGCAGGAGCAGGAGCAGGGGCTGGCTCGTCCTCTTGGGCGGTATCATCTACAGGGTCGACCCTGCGCTGTAAATATCCACCAGCAACCTTTACCAGCCCACCTGACTCAGCACGAACAGGGGTGGTAGCAACACGAACAGGACTATAAGCTCCATCACGATACTCCATATCTGCAAAGGCATCACCAGTGCCAGTCACGCTCTCAATCCGAGCAGCAATCGGATTATACTCAGACTTCCCAACATATTCTTGATTGCCAAGGCGGGTGCGATAAACAGCACCAATAGTCCTACCTTCAGGATTCAATACAGGCGTGCCACCAGCCTTCAGCTTGTCAATAACCCTAGCCCGACTAGGCGTGCTAAAAGCAATGTCCAACAAATCAAATGCAGACCCGCCAGGAGCAAACCTTTCTAACATAGGCTTTTCAGCTATGCGCTTGTCTTGTGCAGCCTGACGCTGCTCAACTTCCCTAATAGCCTGCTCATTCCTGTCACGCAAATATTGCCGCCGGGGCGTAATCATCTCGGCAGGGCCACCCGCTGCACCCGGTGATACTGATTCTGGTTCTGCTGGTTGTCCGCCTGTGCACATGATAACGAGCCTTTTTTGCTAAAAATGTTTGTATGGGACTATGTGACAATATATTGCCGCAGTTTTTGGGGGCACGCAACTCATGACAGGTCTATCTTCACAGATATTTCCCCAGCGTGCATATGCAGCTGCTTGTCGGGCGGCTTAAAGCCAGCCCGATCAAGTATGTCCTTGCTGGCTTCCAGCTGGACATACTCTGACTTAGCTCCACGAGCTAAGCTAAGCAGCTTGGCAGCCGCTGTCGTAGCCGATAGACCAAGACTCTCTCCGACCGCTTGCAACATATACTGCTGCACATGTGGCTGTCGCAAAGCCTTACTGGCTGTCACTCTCCCGGCTTCACCTTCAGCGTATCCGGCTTTGCCAGCCGCTTCTTTTATGCTACAGCCAGTTGCTACAAGAGTATCAACCAATTTCGTCTGCTTATCGGTTAGTTTCACTATTCTTGTCATGCTCAATCCTTCATAACCCCCCCTTGTGTTCCCCCCCTTTATCACTTCAATCTGGAACGCTTGTCAACGCACAAATATGCACATCACGCACAACAGGGATTGCCATTCTGAACAGACGCTTCACGCCTGTGCGGGTTCATGTAACGCTTCTCGGTGGTCAGCTTCTCCTAAGCTACTAGTCCGGCACCGCCCTCGCCAACTCTGCCTATCCAGACCACAGTTCATTCTGCCATGCAAGTCTCGCCCATTCTCAGTTCGCTTGCCAGTCAAGGAAGACTGGAGCGAACTGGAACGCCGGCCGAGCCTGACTTGCATAGCAGCCTGACCGGTGGTCTTGGGGCATCGTAAGGCGGGGCAGTTCCCGCCTAGTAACCAAGGAGAAGACAATGACTACCAAGAAAGCTAACAAGAACGCATACGCACAAGACATGATTCGTCTGTTCAATCTGTCAAACAAGACTCACAACAACTCGATTCAATATTTCACAGACAAGTTCATCAAAGATATTGAATGGAACATTAACAGCAAACATCAGAAGATTGCTGAATTACAGGCTGAACAGGCACACGCAGTTCGCAAGGCCAAAGAACATCAAGAAGAACTTGACCACGGAGCAATGCTCAAAAGAGAGCGTGACATTGAATGGCAGTCACAGCAAATTGAAGTTGCTGAAACTCTGAAGGAATACTTCCAGCAATCATCCCAGCAGCTGTTCCCTCAAGAACATGCTAAATCAGAACAGGCAGCAGAATGGTTCAAGAAATACGCTTGAGCCAGCGTCCCACACAGCCTCGCAGCTTCACCGCTGCGGGGCTTTTTTATGGTTGCAGTCTGCACATAACCATGTCATACTGCACATATGCAGCATAGGAGAATAGCAATGAAGCTTGTCAACATAATAGAAACGCTTATTGAGGCAGCATTCTTAATAATTATGCTGCTTTCGTTCTGGTTTCTGATGGTGGTTTTTACCTGAGCCAGTAAAAAAATGTCGTCAAAAGGAGAAGAAGAATGAACGACTTGTCACTCACATTTAATAAGAATCTTGTCAATGACTGGGCATTCCCGGTTGACACTGTAAATCTCAAGACCGACACAGGCATTGATGTGCCTTGGGAAAAAGCGCGAGCTATTGTCCGCACAGATACCAATGACATCTTGGGAATCCACGGAAAAAAATACAAAGCCAAAACGCATGACAGTGTAGTTAATGCTGTGCTGGATGCTATCAGAAAATCTGGTGTAAGCAACGACTTCAATAGCAAGGTTGAGCTGTTTGATAATGGTGCAAAAATGCGCGGCACTGTATCATTCGATGACTTGACAATCGAGCCAGCTGTTGGAGATTTTATCAAGTTCCAAGTTCTGTTTTACAATTCATATGACGGGTCTTGGGCATATCAGCAGCAAGCAATGGGCTTACGCCTCTGGTGCTTGAACGGCTGCACAGACAGGCACACAGTGGTTCGCACTGTCGCCAAGCACACCACAAACATCAACATCGAAGCTGATGCTTCCAAGATTCAGCAAGGTGTTGATACTTTCTTCCGGCGTAAAGAAGAATACATTGTCTGGATGAATACACATGTATCAGATGAAATGGCAGAAATGTTTTTCAAATATTCTCTATGCCGCATCAAGACAAATACATCTGAATTCAAGTGGAACAAAGTCCGGCTGGAAACACTGATGGGACTTTGGCACACAGAAAAACAGCACTTGGGCAGAAACAAATGGGCTTTGTATAATGCTTGCACCTACTGGGCAACGCATACAAACAGCACAAAATCACCAGCTGTTGAACGCCGCACAAGAGATGCCTTGCTTGCCAAGACATTTTCTAATCCAAACTGGCACAATGTATAGGAGGACATCATGCGATCAGATTATCGCTCTTTCATTCAACAAGTCTCAATGGTTCGCAAGCTGCTTGAAGCATTGGAAGAACAAACACACAAAGAAAAAGGCCCGCATCGTCACGGCATTGCAAATCTGGCGCGTCAAGTTCGTCAGATAGAAGACGAATACGAATGGTGTTTGCAATACCATGAGGCTGATAAAGCTTTGTCACAACAACCAGCATTGAAGGAGGTGTAACATGTCATTCATGTCACAAAGACACTTTGAATATCTTGCAGATAACATAGCCCCGCTGCTTAACTGGCCGCCACAAATTGTGGAAATGGCTGAGCAGCTGGCTTCAACAAATCCACGGTTCAATAAAGAAAAGTTTATTGAACGAGCAACCAAAGCTTGGGAACAAGCGCATCCTATTGTGGAGCTGGAAGATGAAATTCCCTACTAGCATGACAGCACACAAACAATATGATTCATATTGGGAGTGTGACCTGTGCAAGATACAAATCCACGATAATGAAATGCTTCAGCCAGAAGAACACGGCGAAACATATTGTCCAAAATGTATGGGCACATCATTCACTGAAATGAAAAAACATACAGTTTTCATTGAAGTCTATGCTGCAAATGGAGTCGATGCTGTTGAGACAGCATATGACATGCAAGATGAATGGGACACTGTAGATTATACAATTAGATTGGAGGCTTCAAACAATGATGGGTGATTTATTTGATACGCCAGCATACAAGCTGGTTCGGCGCGGCGACCCCCAAACAAGTCGCGAAGCGGCGGAACAGCTTGATGTATCTAAAATGGAACGCAAAGTTCTTGCAGCTATTACAACATTTGGTGCAGCTGGTTGCATTTCAGATGAAGTATTAGAGTTGCTGCACAATGATAGATACAGCACTGTCACCGCACGATACAAACAGCTCAAAGAAAAAGGGTTGATTGTAACTGATGACCGAAAGCGCAAAGCAAATTCTGGTAGGCAACAGCTTGTGATGTGGGCAAAGGATTTTTATACGCCCGCACCAGAGTAAAAGAGCTTGACAGATACTGCACATTCGCATGAATATCGGAGCATGAAAAGCTACATGACAATACTTACCGAATCCTGTGAAGCCCATAACATCAGCCTAAAGCGAGCATTTATTTATGCTGGTGTTAGGGATTCCACATTCTATCGAGCTAAAAATGGCAGGGATTTGCGCTTTGATACTGCTGTAAAGGTAGCCAAGGCTATTGAAAAATTATCAGCACAACAGGGCTAATATTCCTGAGCCATACAGCGAAGTTATTGATGCTCTCATAGAGCAGCGTCATAAACTAAAGATGTCACAAGAAGAATTGGCGCATAAGATTGGATGCACCAAATCTTTAATTCACAAATGGGAGCAGTATAAAAGAATCCCAAGCGGATTCATGTTTGTATGCTGGTTGGATGCACTTGGCCTTACGATCAAAATCTACAAGAAAAAAGCTCAAAGACAAAACAGGCAAGCCTAATCAGTGTATGTCATGTGATGTTTGGACACCGTATTTTGTAGCTACATTAGCTACAGAAAAACCAGCTACATATCATATCATCTGCTTAGATTGTTATGAGAAAGGAGCAGACTATTGGCTAGCAAAAGTCGCAACAAAGGAAACTATCACGAACGATGGTTTGTCAGCTGGCTACAAAAAATGGGCTTCACAGCAAAGAGGCAGCCGTTATCAGGATCACTGGGAGGAGAATATTCAGGCGACATCATCTGGGAAGTCGGAGGAAACAGACTGGTAGTTGAAGTAAAATACCGGGACAAGTCTGGCTTTCCAAATCCATTCACCGTTTGCCGTGATGTTTTATTTTATAAACGCAAAACAGGCACGCCAAAGACTCTTGTAATCTTTGACGGTGATGTGTTTGAATCAATGATTGCACCGCTATTGGAGGAGAAGAACAATGGCATTCATACTAATGGCAAAGGCGATACAAGCTGAGATACCAGACTGCCATGCAAAATGGCTGATGGTTATACTTGCCGACCATGCAAATGAAGACACGCATCAGTGCTGGCCTAGCCTAGACCGGCTAGCCAAACGCTCATGTATGGACAAGTCCACAGTCACACGCAAACTAAAATGGCTGGAAGCAAATGGCTGGCTCACCAGAGAGCGAGGCAACAACAGACGCTCAACACTCTACACAATATTTCCGTTGGTTGCAGAGAGCAACTCTACTGTTGCACAGTGCAACAGCACTGGTGCAGAGAGCAACACTAAACTATCAGTAACCAGTCAAGAAAATAAAATAAAGCGCAAGCGACAAATTCCAGATGACTGGTTCCCCGATTCCAATCTTTGCAACAGCATCAATTCCATCATGAAGGAGGAGATTGACCATGACTTTGAAGCAAATCAATTTAGAGACTTCCATCAATCTAAAGGCAACAGCTTTGCAGACATCAGCAAAGCCTACCGAAACTGGATCAGAAATACAGTTAAGTGGCGAAAGGAAAGAGCTGGCACTGGCTCGTCTGATGGAGGTGGAAAATCCAGCAGAGGTAGACACCAGTCTTCTTACTTCTCTGGAGTCATTGACGAAATTTCCGGTTAAAGAAATCAGCCGCACAAAATACACCAGTCACGGTGCAGATGTCATCTTGCAGCGTTACGAGATTGAGACTGACTCTATGGAAGTAGTCCAGCAGTGCATACGCCAAGTTCAGTATGCAATGATACCAATGCCACAAGAGCAAATCATTGAACGCCTCGCCGTGCTGGCTGCGATGCTGGTGAAGCCAGCAGGCGAGTCGTCAAAAGATGCAGGCATAAGAATCAAAGCGATAGCTATGGAGCTGAAAAATTATCCAGCTGATATTGTCATTGCTGCAATCAGAGACATCAAGAACACAAACAAGTTCTGGCCCGCATACTCTGAGTTTCATGAGCATATTGCTTGGCGCATGAAACGCAGAGACAAGCTTATGGAATGTTTGCAAAAGAAAAGGGTTGAGATTGCTGCACAGATGCAGTAGTGTAAAGGAGAGAAGAAGGAGTTACTTATGAATAGGATTGGTTTTATTGGCGGCAGTGATATGCGCCGCATTATGAATGGCGATTGGATTTCCTTGTGGAAGGAAAAGACAAAGCGCAAAGAGCCAGATGATTTATCTGATGTCCTGCCAGTTCAGCTTGGCATTTACACAGAGCAGTTCAACATCGATTGGTTTGCAAAGGACTTGCAAATATCCATACCAAAAGAAAACTTGCAGTGTGAATTTACTTTGAATTGGGAAGGAGTTCCCCTGAAAGGCACTGTTGATGCAAAGCTAAGAGATTACGAAATCTTAGAATGCAAACATACCTATGATGCAAACACAATGGAAAACTGCATCAAGATGTATATGCCGCAGATACAGTTCTATCTGTGGGTATCTAATGCAAAGGGATGCTATCTGTCAGTCTTGTTTGGCAACAGAAAATGGGACTGTGTGTTTATTCAACGGGACTTTGATTACATAGAAAAGATGAAAGTCTATGTAAAAGAATTCTGGCAGCTGGTCAGGGATGATGAAATCCCTTTCGGTGATGATGAAGTATCGCCAGTCTCAATAGATAAAATCAAAGTCAATGGTATGGTCAGGCGTGATGCTTCTTCAGACAATGAATTTATATCACGCTGTCATGACTACATTGAGAAGCAAGAATCTGCCGCATCATTCGAGTCAGCCAAATCAGACTTGAAAGCAATGGTCGGCGATAATGAGCGAGAAGTATATTGCGACTTGCTCACAATCAAACGCGACAAACGAGGTGCGTTGCGTATTACAATCAAGGAAGAAGGAGCTACAGTATGACTACTAAAAATTTAGCAGCAGCTTTAATCAAGTTTCATGACACTGGTGCAGCTGCTAAAAAGTCAAACAACAACCCGTATTTCAAATCAAAGTATGCCAGTCTGGAAGAAGTAATTGAGACTGTGCGTGCTGAGGCTGGTAAGTGCGGTCTTACATTTACACAGTTGGTTGACTTTGACGAACATCAAATATTTGTCACCACAATACTGATGCACGAATCAGGAGAATGCCTGACCAGCCGCACGCCAGTATTAACTAAAGACAATTCTGATCCTCAGAAAATGGGCAGCGGAATTACATATGCTAAACGCTATGGCTTGCAATCTGCGTTTGGTCTGCCCTCAGAGGATGACGATGGCAATGCAGCTAGTCTGTCATCGCCCAAAGTTCAGAAAGCCAAAACTAAAAATACTATCGAGCTTGACAAAAGCGGACGCATCCCACCAGAGGAGGAATGGTAATGTTTGCAAGAACAAAACAACTTGAAGAAAAGATTGACAATCTTGAACGCAAGATAGAGCGATTGCTCTGGGTCAACCAAGACATACTTGGCGTTGTAGTTAAAAAACAAGACAAGCCTACACCTGAGTATAAGCCAAAAATTATGCAGCCAGAAAAGCCAAAGAAAATTCCAACCGGCAGAAGGCAGTATATTGAAAAGCTTCCATTAACTGTAAAAGAATTACAGCTAATGGATTACATCAGGTATCAGGCAAAGACGCTAGAACAAATCTGCAAAAAGTTTAAGCTGCCTGAGACAACAGCTAAAACATACATCCGAAACCTTAGATATAAAGGTGTGGATGTAAAAACAATTCGCAAAGGCGGAAGGTTTGTTCATTACAGAATTAGAAAGGAACAAGTGTAATGGCTGAATATGACAATGATAATACCGGGGTAGTCTTCCCGCCGTTCCCAGAGCAAAGGTTTATTTTGCAGGGCAATCTAAATATTGAAGGCACAGACCACAGGGTTGCCCTTGTAAAATCAAAAACCAAGACCGGCAAAGAGCCTGTAGAAATATATGTAAAGGTTGGTGCTGTCTTTCCTGTCTCTGAAGACAAGAAAAAAAGCGACAAATCACCAGACTATTACGGCTCATTGGAAGGATTGTTCCCAGAATTCTTCAAGATTTCTGGATGGAGAAAGACAAAAGAGCAGGAAGGGCAAGCCGCCCTGCCTTATATGTCACTGTCCATCAGGGTCGATGAAGACGAGAAGAACGAACAACAAGGAAACCAGCCTCAAAACACACAGGAATTTGCCAGCTCAGAAATAGATGACGAAATTCCTTTCTAAGAAACGGCATCTATGATACAACATAATCAGTCATTGATTCCTTCTTCTCCGATGACTGTTTGTTGTTGAAAGCAAAGGCGAGCTTCCCCAATGGCTCGCCTTTGTTTATTCTTCTGCGACAGCACGCATGCGCTTTTCCAAACGCCTAGCACGATTCGGCACTTGCTGATACCATTTAGAATCTACCATTTCATCAGCAGCGCGATTCCAATCTGCTTCTTCAACAGCAGCTTTCATACCTTTGAATTTAGACAAACGCGGATAGCCTAAATTAAAACACATGTTTGCAACTATTCTTTGAACCTCCTCAGGAAGCTCTGAGAAGCCGCTGTAGAGGCGAAAGCAATCTTCCAGTGTTACAGCTATGTCTCGGTTAAACACCGCCTGGACACGCTCCTGAGTGACTGTAGTGCCTACTTCCTGTCCATACTCAGGGTCATCCTCTGTAATTAGATGCCCAATACCAAATGTTGGCAAGCCAAGATGGTCTAAATAAATTTCATATTTACAACCCTCATCCTCAGCCAGCTCTTGCCTAAGCAAATCTTTGTTCATAATATTATCCTCTGTTATTTATCGGGAGAAACACGATGTTTGAAGATGATCCAAATGCCCAATCATACGACACAAATGGCAAAGCTTTCTTTCAAGAAACGCAGATACCTATAGGCAATGAAACATTTTTAACTGAAGAATACAGGTTTTGCGGCGGCTTTTCGCGCAGAGCTGTTGAGCAAAGAGAAGAAAAAAAGAAACGCCCTAAGCCGTATATGCCTGTTCTTACAGCTATTTAGTAATGCCTTTCATCTTTTCAAAGCTACGCATACCGCCAAGGCCAAGCATGCCAAGCAGCACGGTCATCAGCGTATCCATATCAAATGCAGGATATTGCACAGTCTCATAGCCAAGATATGCGGTCACAACATCTGCTGTTGGAAACAAAAGAAAATGTGCAAACAAAGCAAGGCCGCAAGTCCAACCAACAAATGGCCGCCAGCCAGCAATAAATATATTACGGCTTTGAGCCTCTGCCTTGTTTATTTCTAGCTGCCCCTTTGCCAACTCCTGAGCGTGTCTCTCCGCCATCGTTGCCAAGTCGTGAGCCAGTTTCGCCTTCTGGTCTTTGTCCTCTATGAACTTGTCCAGAAGCCCCGTCACCGGGCCTATCAAAGCTTGTATCATTCTCTATTCTCCCTCGCAGCTCAGCTATTCTTATTCTTAGGCCGAGAGTCTTTGCCTCCAGATGTTCCGTTAGCTCCTGCTCCGTCATTGCCTGACCCTTTGCTGTTAACATAAAGCCCAAACCAAGCTGCCCCGGCTCCTACAATTACAGATACAAATCCTGCTTGTGCATTATTCGGTTCTGCCAAATCCATAAACCACTGACAGGTTTGATAAAACACTATCATGTAGCTCAGAATAAGCAAGCGTGGCACGATACGCCAAGCGTCTAATCTTGCTGGTGTCATCACTATCTCCTATTTTGAACATACAGCCAGATAACAAAAAATATCATGCCCAGCGTCAATATCGCTAGACCAATGATAGCCACAATCTCTATAAACTTTTTCCTGCGTTCACGCTGCCGATAGATAGTCTCTTGGCGTTCCTTGCGTATCTTTACTTCCATACGCACAAGTTCTTCCCAAGTGCCAGCTTTACAGGTGTATTGAATAAGCTGGCGTAACTGGTCACGCTGCTCATTCACCTTCTTCTTGTTCATCACAATCTCTAGAGCTTCCTGCTCTACAGACTTGCCAGCAAATAGCTTCTTAAATATGGGTGGATTCTTGGCTTCCTTCTCTGCCTGTTCCAAGTCAGACAAAGCCCCCATCCAGCGTGACAGGTCTCCTACCATAGACTCTATGTCACGGCCTATCTGGAAACCTTTTTTGAGGGCTGAGAAAGCTGTTGATGCAGCAGCAATAGCAGTCATCGGATCGGGCATTAGTAAATCTCCACGCTGCCTTTCTCTACATGCTGCGGGACGCAGTAAGCTGTCACCCTGTCCTTCGGGTCAATGCCAGCTAAACTGCCGTAACTGCCAAATCTTTTTGCCACCTCTGATGCAAAATAATTACAGTCAATGATGCTTTCAAAATACATTGTGTTGCTGACTTGCCTACGGTCATCGCCAACTCCCAGATAGACCAGCAATAGAAACACATGAATCATACAATGTTGACAAAAGCCTCTAAGAGCATAATGGCTACACCAGCAAATGTTCCAAACACCGCCATCTCAAGACGCTTGATGCGAGTAATAGTCTCACGCCATCTCTCAGCGCACACAGCCTCATGTGTGTCTATCTGGCCTTTAACTGATGTAACTGTTGGCTTGCTCATTTTTAGCTCCAGCTAGTTGGGACTTTGCCTACGATTGGCGGATTAACCAGAGCCGCAAGCTGCCCATCCAGCACCGCCTGAAGCTCTGCCTCTGTCTTGTCCAGACCAGCCAGCACCAGTGTCTTGCACCAGTCTTGGGTCAAATCATTAAAAGCTGTGAAGTCATCCGGGTTAGCATCGCCAGCCCCAGTCGTGCCATAAACTGAAACAGACAGAGGAACGCCCTCTGCATTGGTTTCTGTGTCGCTGACAGCAGTAAAACGCCAGTGAATCTGCTTGACTACATCGGTCAAGCCGCCCTCTGACGGGGCTGTGTCAAGTTGCGGGAAAGCCCAGTTGTATGTGTTAGCCATTTTATACTCCTATGAGGCCAGTGTTTTGATTACAACATTTTCAATGATTTCTTGGCCCATTGAATCCAATGCTGAATCTAGTTCAGTGTTAATTTCAGACTGTGTTTTGCTTGTGGTAGCCATACCCCAATCATAAAGCTGCTGTTTTGTAAGAGAATCAAACGAAACAAAATCAGCTGTCCCAACAGCGGGAGGGGTCAGTTCAATTCCCAAGACCCAATATGCGCTTTTGTAGCCGTTGTCAGCACCGTCAGCATCAATCACCAGAATCGTGTCGCTTGTTCCCTTGAATATAATACCATAACGCCAAATAACATTGCTGAAGCCATTTTTCTCTACATAAACCTCAATGTCACCAATGTCCCAAGAGTATGTGTTTGCCATTTTAAGCCCCGTTGTCTGCACCCAAAAAATCAAGCAAGGTAAGCGTCCCGCTTGTGGGTATGCTGCTGTTAATAGATGTTGTTGATGATGTTGTGCCGCTAAATGTCCAAGAGGCACTTGAGCTATTTGATTTTACTGTCACTGTTGAGCCAGACGAAATTGTCCTTGCCCCACCAGTTGAGCTAGATGAAAGTGTTACTGAATTGGCGTTGTTGTTTCTAAATGTGACAGTATAAACTGTTGATGCAACTCTTGTTTGAAAGTTCATATTATTTTGGCCAGCAAATAATCTTGCAGTCACAGCATTTTGAAAATGATACGCACTATTCCAAGTATTATAGGTATTACCGATTCCGTAAGGAATGCCGCCGCATCCACTTGAAAGAAAAACCTCGCAATTTCCCACATCGCCAACAGTTTTATATTGGCTAAAAGGTGAATTTATACTTATACATCCTGTGCCGCTACCGCCCCAAACAGTAATATCGTTATTTACTGTATATTGAGTGCCGCTTGAAACTGTGACTTGGATGCCGCTAGTGGTAGTGCTGCTGCTACCAGAACCGCTTATGTTTGTTGTGGTTGATTTTGATGAAGGAACAACCCCGCCATTACGCAAAAAATTACGCAACCCTTGTGTGCCAGATTCACCAAAATGGCTTACAACCTCGCTCATAGAGAGAGGATCGCCAGCACTAGCTGATGCTTGAAGCGTTCCCATTCTTCAATTCCTCTACTTCTGTTTTCAGTTCTTTAACGGCTTCAATCAGGTAGCCAATCAACTGATTGTAGGCCACTGTCATATACTCACCTTCATCAGCTACAGCCTCCGGCGCAACAGTTTGCACATTCTGGGCTATAACCCCAGAGGCTTCCTTGCCATCCAAGACATAGTGCATACCATTCATCTGGCACACTTTGTCCAGTGCGCCTTCAATCTTGCGGATGTTGCTCTTGAGGCGTTCATCAGATGTAGCGTTAAAGTCAACAGCACGAACATCGCCGTTCACTTCCAGCAAATCTGTTGTTGGCGTTTGGCCAATGCCCACCCTGCCACTGCTGTCAATGCGGAGGCGTTCCGCCAAATTTGCTCTGTCATAGAACCTGAAATCAGTTCCAGTGCCTTGCAAATACATACGCTGCGTAGAGCCGTTGCCAATCTCAACAGTGCCGCGAACATCTAATTCATTTTGGGGGGTGGATGTCCCAATGCCCACATTGCCGCTGCTGTCGATTCGCATTGCTTCTGAGCCACCAGTGTTGCTGGTGAGAAATCTATACGCCTTGTTCACACCACTGCTTCTTGAAGCATAAAAATTAACACTTGTGTCGCTATTTCCGATGTCAAACTCGTAGTCTGTTCCTGTTGCTGAGCCGTTGACATATAAATCACCGCCGATTGTTGCCGCGCCAGACAGGTAGAGGTCTTTGAAGCGTGTGCCGCTTGCACCCAAAGAAATTACATCGTTTAAATTTGCGCCGCTGCCATCTGAAGGTTTAATGTTGGAGTTGTCTCCATCAAATCTTAATCCAGAAGTTCCTTCTGCGGCAGTAATATAAGGAATGTCGTTGTTAGCAACCCCAATACTACCCACAGTGGTGGTGTCTTTTCGCAGCCGAATAATGTCCCCGTCCGTTGAAAGCCTCTCAAACGAGCCGGAAAAATTAGATGTCATGCGGGCTTGAACATAACCATCGCCGCTAATCGTGACTGCATCTGCCTGACCGCCTGTTGTCCCGCCGACAAATAAGTCTCCCGTATTGTCCAGTCGCATCCTCTCCGCTTGACCTGCACCGCGCCAAATCAGGCCGCCAGAACTAAAATCAAAGTAGCCGTTGCTCCCGTTGTGGAACATCTGCACATAAGTGCCAGTGCTGTCATAGGTGCTGCGGATGAATGGACTTGCAGCCCGGACATCCAGAGGCGTAGCTGGCCCCGTAGTGCCAATTCCCACCCGGTTGTTCGTGCTGTCAACATGAAGCGTATTGGTGTCTACCGTCAGGTCGCCAGTAACGGCCACATTCGCAGAGAAAGTGCCGCCAGTCGATGCTGACACTGTGTCAGCCACGCTGAAGCCATTAAATGCGTATATATTCAGCACATCACTTGCCGCTGCGCCAGATGCCAGGACAACACTTGTGCCGTTTGTGGCAGTAAAGTCGCTAGGGTCAAGAGACACACCGTTTAGAGTGACTATAATGTTCGGCGCAGTATATGACAGGGTTGCAGCGTTGTCGTCTGCCCCAGAGAAGGTCGTCTGGCTGGCTGTAGCTGTGTATTCAAAAACAGTCAATGTTGCAGAACCGGCTGGCCCTGTCGGACCCGTTGGCCCTGTAGGACCGGTTGGACCGGCTGGCCCTGTTGGGCCAGGAACAGTGCTGTCTGCACCCGTTGGCCCTGTTGGGCCTATTGGACCAGTTGGGCCTATTGGACCTGTTGCGCCTGTGTCGCCTGTTAATCCTGTGGGACCAGTCGGACCTGTGGGACCAGTCGGACCAGCCGGGCCTATTGGGCCTGTGTCACCAGTTGGTCCTGTCGGCCCCGGCGCGCCAGTGGGGCCGGTCAAACCAGTCGGCCCTGTGGGGCCAGTTGGGCCTGTCGGCCCATCCGGGCCGGTCGCACCTGTAGCACCTGTTGGTCCTGTCGGGCCTTCTGCACCCGTAGCACCCGTAGCCCCTGTTGGGCCGGTAGCACCAGCTGGAATCTCAAAGTTAAATATGGCAACAGAGCCAGTGCCAGCGTTTGTTACAGTCGCGGGAGAGCCAGCAGGAACAGAGGAAACAGAACCAACGGAAATGCTGCCCGCCTCTGGCGCACCAGTTGTCTCATTAAAGCCAAGCAGTTTGCCCTTGAGGCTTGCGTTCACTGGAAGCTGCGGGGAGGTCGCGTCTGTCTCTGCCCGGACAATGGCCCGGCCCAGCTTTTCGTCTAGCTGCTGAACTTGAAGGGCCATCCGGTCAAGCGCGTTCTCATGCGTTTCAGCAGGAAATGGGTCATTAGGAGTATAGTTTGTTGGCTGTGTCAGGGCCATCTTGCCGCGCTTAATATGCACAGTCTCGCCAGAAGCCGGGGCAGTAACAAATGTCACTGTGCCTCCAGAAACCTGGCCAACGCCCGCAACAGTATAGTCCGTGGTCAGCGTCTTCTCTGATTCTGCACCAGTGCTGTCTGTGACTACGATTACTCTGAGGTCGCTTGCAGCAAGAATCTCAAAGGTAAAGGTAAAGTCCGTGGTGCTTCCATCACCCGCTGCGGAAACTGCTGTTGTGGTCGTTGAAACAGTCATGTCCTAATCCTAAGTCTTGATGATGTAATTCAAAATAAATGTTGGCTGCACAATGTTGTGGGCGGAGCCCGAGCCAGTATTCGCAAGGCTGGCAGTGTGAGGTGTGCTTAA
>Ga0208767_1000426_pt1 | contig 34233 bp, 62 predicted proteins | sample VirMetDEL_Mar_21_FD_184514 | JGI IMG/M metagenome (GOLD analysis project Ga0208767, IMG submission 184514) | Aqueous microbial communities from the Delaware River and Bay under freshwater to marine salinity gradient to study organic matter... | ecosystem: Environmental > Aquatic > Marine >... | reverse complement strand
CGTTGGTGGGGACGGGCCTGCTGATGCAGGGCATGATTGTTCCGCCAATGCCGGGAAGCTTCGGGCCGGGAATGCGCAGGGCGGAATGAGCCGCCGTGTAGCGCCCGTGCCTGTCTATTACAACGAGTTTGATCCAGGTGCAGCGCAATGGCTGCGCAACCTGATGGATGCTGGCCTGATACCGCACGGCGTCATCGACACCCGTTCAATCACGGAGGTACAGCCTGATGACCTTCAAGGCTTCGTTCAGTGCCACTTCTTTGCTGGAATTGGCGGATGGCCATACGCACTTCGCATCGCCGGGTGGCCGGACGACAAGCCCGTCTGGACCGGATCGTGTCCCTGCCAGCCGTTCAGCAATGCCGGGAAAGGGCGGGGAGAAGACGACGAACGCCACCTGTGGCCCGAGTTCGCCCGTCTCATCTCGGAGTGCCGCCCTGCAAATGTCTATGGCGAACAGGTTGCGAGCAAGGCTGGGCGCGACTGGCTCGCCGGAGTATTCGCTGACCTGGAAGGAATGGGCTATACCGTCGCGGGAGCCGATTTGTGCGCTGCGGGCGCGGGGGCATCGCACATCCGACAGCGGCTATTCTGGCTGGCCGACTCCGTGCGCGATGGAACCCAACACCCACCCGGACGTGGTATGGGCGCGGAAGCAACGGCTGACGAAGCAGACGGGAGTGTACCGGGGGAACGACTGCGGACTGGGGTCGAAAGTACATCTGGCGGGCTGGCCGACACCGACGACACGGGACCACAAGGACGGATCGAGCGTCGGGACGGCACCGGACAACGGGCTGCTTGGCCGCGTGGTGTGGCAATCGAGTGCGCCGATGGCAAAGTCCGGCGCATCCCTGAATCCGTACTTCAGTGCATGGCTGATGGGTTTTCCGCCGGAGTGGGTGGACTGTCGCCCCGTGAAGGCTACCCGCTCGCGCAAGGCGTCGAAGGGCGGGTGACGGCCCTGAAGGGCATCGGGAACGCCATCGACCCCCGCATTGCATCAGAGTTCATCGCCGCATCCATGGAGGCGCGCGCATGACCGTCACCTACACACTGCCAAAGCCGCCTGCCCTGTCCTCATGCTTCCGCAACGCGAATGGACCTGGTCGGGTCAAGACGCAGCGTTACAAGACATGGGAGCGCGCGGCTGGCAATGAACTGATAGCGCAGGGCCGGGTCATGTTCCCAGGACAGGTCCGCCTGACGATGGCCGTTCCCTACAGGGCGAATGCCGATCTGGACAATTACTGGAAGGCAACGAAAGACCTGTTGAAATCCATGCGGGTCATCGTGGACGACTCCATGAAATTCTGCGTGGACGACCGGGCGATTGTGACAGACGGGCCGTTCACGATCACGATTGAGGCCGTTGATGCGAATGGCTGAGGCACCTACCGACATACCCACCCGGTTCATGGCTGACTGGCTGATGGAATGCCTACGCATCGCCATGGCCAACGACGATGACGAGATTGCTCGAATGTTTGATGCGCGATTGCGAGCGTTGCGCCCGATAATCAGGAGGAAAGCAGCATGAAGATTGCCGAGATCATTCACCACACAGCCGAAGCCTTCGACGTGACGCCTGAACAGATCGTGGCGAAACCGGGCCGTCGCGGGGGTGGAGGCAGGCAGCGCGTTCGGATGGCGCGCGCCTGTGCCTTGTACCTGACCCGCCGCTACACGGACCACAGCTACGGCATTATCGGGCTTCACTTCGGCGGGCGGAACCACTCCACCATCATCAAGTCCATAAAGGACTACCCGGCGCGGGCAAGCTGGTACGGCTTCTCCGAGAACATGCTGAAGGCGCAGAACGCGGTGGCTCCCCGTTGAGTATCACAGCAATCAAATGGGCCTATGAGCAGCACTGCGGCTCCTACAGGGCCAAGGGTGTTCTGGTGAAGCTGGCGGACAATGCCGACTGCGACGGGGTGTGCTGGCCATCCATATCGACCATCGCCGAAGCCACCGAACTGTCACGGGCAAGCGTTCTCCGGGCAATCCGTGACCTGGAGGAAGGCGGGTTCATAAAGGTGATCCGGAACAAGGTAAACGGGGTCAATGCTGGGAATAAATACCGGGTTATGGTGACAGAAACGGCGTCCGAAGCCGAGGGGGGGGTGGTGTCACACAGACACCAGGGTGGTATCACACAGACACCAGGGGTGGTGTCAGAGAGACACCCTAACCGTCATATAGAACCATCATTGAACCGTAAGACCCCCCCTGACCCCCCTTCGAAGCCAAATGCCGGTAAAAAACGGGAGCCGGTACAAACGCAATTACCGGAGGGGTGGACCCTTCCAGACGAAAGCCGGGATTATGCCATCACAGAAGGATTGTCCGATGGAGAGATTGAGCGAATCGCTGAAAACTTTGCCCTGCATCACCGATCCAAGGGCAACAGGTTCAAGTCCTGGCACCTCGCTTGGTGCAAGTGGGTCCGTAACGAGATCAAGTGGGCTGCCGAGCGTCGTTCCAAGGCCCGTCCCGGCAAGGGAAGCGGTGGGCGATCCAGCGGCGGCGCGTATGTTGACGCTTATCGGCGCAACTACGGTTCGGCTGACGATGGCGGATCTGACCGAGGACCAGATGACGGGGCAGTGGCACCGATGGGTGGGGACGTTCCTGACCCCGGAGAGCCTGCCAAGAGCCAAGGCGGCGTTGTCATCGAACTGTTCCGAGGCAAGGGCAGCGCAGATGTACGCGGCCATGACGATCCTGCTCAAGTCCAGCAACGACGATCAGGCCAAGGCCGACCAGCGGTTGAAGGCGATTGCGTCCAGGCTGTCGCAGTACCCGGAAGTGGTGGTTGGTTCGGTACTGGCGGAATGGGCGGAGAACGAGGGCTGGCACCCGGCATGGGCAGATCTGAAGCAGCCAGCGGACAGAGCCTTCAAGACCCTTCAGGCATTGATTTCAGCAACGGAGCGGCGGAATGAGCAGGAAGCGCAAGACACACTCACACGGCGTGAAGCTCCGGGAGAAGAACGGACGGGCGCGCAGGGTCAGCCAGCGGGACCACGGGACGCCTGAGACGCAGGCCCGGAAGCTGCTGGCAGCGGCGATCTGTGACGCGCCGGGCAGGCAGGATGCCAGCGCCACGGGCTTCGACTTCCTCTGGCGGGCAGGCAAGATCGATGACGGGGAATGGGGGCAAGCGTTCCGCTTCGGCAGGCTGTATCGCCTGTGCAGCGAGAACCCCGGCATTCGTTCCGGCGCGGCGACGGGCGGGGGTATGTCGGATCTGGTCGAGGAACAGGCGGCACTGCGGAAGATGCAGGCCAGCCTGTCCCCGATGCAGCGGTCGGTGATTACGGACGTGTGCGGGCTGTTGCAGTTCCCCGGCTGGCTGGTGAACGACAGTCAGGAGCGGCGGGAACTGATCCGGGGGCTGAAGGTGCTGGACAAGGGGGTGAGGGCATGAGCGCCACGGGGATGACCATGACGGCGCTGGAAAATCCTGCATTGCGCGTACTCAGCTTTGGCGGGGGCGTCCAATCGACTGCCATGCTGTTGATGGCGCTGCATCGTGAGATCGGTCCACTTCCGGATGCGGTCATCATGGCGGACACCGGATGGGAGGGCGTCAGGACTTATGCCCATGTTGAATGGACCCGAGAACAGGTCAACCGGATGACCAACGGACAGGTTCAGTTCATTGTTACCAGTGGCGGAAATATCCGCGAAGACCAAATCAGGCAATCGCAAGGCGCAGAAGGCAGGGTTGCGGCTGTGCCGTACTTCACCGCGAACGGCGGACGAGGAATGCGGCAATGTACCAGCGAATACAAGCTGGAGCCGTTGACGCAAGCGCAGCGCGGTCTGTTGGGGGTCATGAAGGGCAGTCGCGTACCGGCGGGAACACAGGTTGAGGTCTGGATTGGGATCAGCACTGATGAAATCATTCGGGCGAAACATGCGGCCAAACCTTGGCAGGTGAATCGCTTTCCGTTGATCGAGGCGGGTATCAGCCGAAATGACTGCCGGTCATGGCTGGAGGCGAAGGGATACCCGCAGCCTCCGAAGTCTGCCTGCGTTGGGTGTCCATATCACGACGACTGGCAGTGGGCAGATATGGCACGAAACGCGCCAGCGGACTTCGCAGATGCATGTGAAGTTGACGACATCATTAGGCGCGGAAATTCAAAAATGACCAACGACCAGTTCACGCACCGATCCCTGCGACCGCTTCGTGATGTGAAATTTGCAGGCGTGGAGAACGGGGATCTATTTGACGCTGACTGCGAGGGAATGTGCGGGCTATGACGGGCGGCCTATCCGGGGGCTGAAGGTACTGGACAAGGGCAGCCATCAAGCAGCCCAATCCCGTGTCGATCCATGAGCCAGAGCAGGCGCAGGACGGGCGCAGGGGCTTGGCGTGCAGTTGGGCCGGTCTCCTGCTCCCAGCGGCGGACAGTGCGGGCCTCGACGCCAAGCAGGGAGGCGAGCGCGGCCCCGGTGAGGGAATGCCGCGCCCTGAACTCCTTGACGGTCATGCTGTGACGCGCACCGTGTAGGTCACGGGCGGTCGGGCAAATGCCCTGACTTGCGCCAATGTAAGCTCCTTCCCGCGCATCGCCGCCGGGATATCCAGCGGCACCTCGGTCACCGAGGTGGCCACTGCTGCCAGATGCAGGGGAAGCACCCCGATGACGCGTCTCCCACGCACGTCTGCATGCGTGGCATGGGCGATCACATTCGCTGCCGGTCTCACCATGCCATTGGCCTGAAGGTATTCAACCAGCGCCTTGTGGCGCGTGACTACGACGACCGGGACGGCACGGTCGTCGGCAGGGGGTGGAGCGGCGGCGGACCGCCGGGCGTCATCCGCCCAGTGCTGGGCTTCAGTGCGGGCGCACCCGCACGACCGACAGGATACGGCGTCCCGCGCGTCCTGGGACGGGCGGTTTTCTGTCTCACACTCACGGCAGGTCCAGTTGGTGTCTTCCATCTGTCTTTCTCCCTTGTGTTCGGTGGGGGTCGTGGTGGCCCCTGATCGGCCTGACTGGCCAGTGATCGCCCCGGATGGAACCGGAGCGACCGCAAGCGAGTCAGTTAGCCGCCTTCAACATGGCGTAGATTGCAGTTTCGATATTTGCGAGCCGGTCATCACCGGGACACGTCACGCCTGCCGCCTTGCAAATATCGGTCAGTGCCTCAACCGCCTTATCGGTGGTCTCCGCAATTAGGGCCAGCCGCCCCGATGCGTGACCGTCTGCGAGAATGCCGAAATATTCGGCGGAGGTTTCACGGTTCTGAATTGTCATTTTCTTTCTCCCTTGTTGACGAATTGAATATAGGACCAATGGCCCTAATGGTCAATAGGGAGATTGGGAAAATCTGAAGGAAATTCCCAACCGCTGCCCGAGCGAACGGGGTTGATTCCCTGTCCTGCATGTGGTTTTATGTCAGTCAAGCAACCTCCATCAGTGCGTCTGATGCGGTTGGGCGTCCCCGCAACACAGGAGATACGCCATGAAGCTGCTCGCACTCGCTGCCCTGCCATTCATCGCCTGCACCCCTGTTCTGGCTGCGCCCTGCGCCCCTTACGACGATGCGCTGGAGCAGTTGGCCACCCGGCACGGCGAGAAGCCAGTCCTGCGCGCTGTGGTGCCGGTCAAGATCGGCATGAACGCAGACGGCTCCCCCATCGAGGTCATGCACATGCTGTCTGTCCTGGCATCCGAGAACGGCGAGACATGGACGATGCTGATCGTGGACCCGAACAAGCGGGCCTGCCAGTTCGGCCACGGCTACAACTGGGAATCGGTCAAGGCTGAGTACGGGGTGGCTGGTTAATGGCTGACCGGACAATCCTGATGCAAGAGAACGGTCGCCTCACCATGCGCGGCCTGTTCATGCTCAGCGGTTATCCGACAGCCTTTCACGACGACGACGATAAGCTGACCTATACGGTTGACTGGTCCCGCTGGCTTGGTTCCAACACCATCAGCGCCGTGACCAACACCGCCGACGACATGACCATCACGGGTGAAAGCAACACCACGACGACAGCGACATTCACGGTTGAACTGGACGATGGCGCGTCTGGCGAGCTTGAACAGCAGATCACCGACAGTGCCGGGCAGAAGAAAACACTCCGCATCCGCTACCGCTCACGCAGGGATGACGAGCAAGAGGATTACCGGACGTGAATCTGACGTTTGAAACATGGCCGATTGACCGGCTCGTCGGATACGCACGCAATCCCCGCAAGAACGACCACGCGGTCGATGATGTAGCGGCAGCGATCCGCGAATTCGGCTTCCGCGTTCCGGTGGTGGCCAAGTCTGACGGAACGGTGGTTGATGGCCATCTGCGATTGAAGGCGGCGAAGAAGCTGGGCCTGACGGAAATCCCGGTCATCCTGGCCGACGACATGACGGATGCACAGATCAAGGCGTTCCGGTTAAGCGTCAACAAGGTGGCAGAGTTCGCGGATTGGGACATCGACCTACTCAAGCTGGAATTCGCAGACCTGAAGGATATGGACTTCGACCTGTCCCTGACCGGCTTCAAGCTGGACGAGATTGCGGACATGCTGGCGGAACCGACCGAGGGCCTGACCGACGAGGACGCGGTGCCAGACGCACCGGAGACGCCCGTCACGGTCCCCGGCGATGTCTGGGTGCTGGGCAGGCACCGGCTGATGTGTGGCGACAGCACGAACGCAGATGACGTGGCCAAGGCGCTGAATGGCGTCCAGCCGCATCTGATGGTGACGGACCCGCCGTATGGCGTGGAGTATGATGCAAGCTGGCGTCCCAAGCTTAACAAAATCAAACCCGGCTTCAGTACCGGAAAGCACGCCGAGGGCGTCGTTATGAACGATGAACGGGCCGACTGGAGCGAGGCATGGGCGCTGTTCCCCGGCGACGTGGCTTACATCTGGCACGCGGGCAACAAGGCGCACATCGTCGCCACCAGCCTGGAAGCCTGCGGACTGGATATCCGGGCGCAGATCATTTGGGCGAAGAACAACATGGTCATCGGCAGGGGCGACTATCACCCCAAGCACGAGCCGTGCTGGTACGCCGTCAGGAAGAACAGGAAGGGTCACTATCGCGGCGGTCGCAAGCAGACAACGGTGTGGAACATCGACAAGCCGATGAAGTCGGAGACGGGACACAGCACGCAGAAGCCCGTTGAGTGCATGAAGCGGCCCATCGAGAACAACTCCAGTCCCGGTCAAGCGATATACGAGCCGTTCAGCGGATCGGGGACCACGATCATCGCCTGCGAGCAGACCGACCGCGCCTGCCACGCCATCGAACTGAACCCGGCATACGTGGATATGGCAATCATCCGCTGGCAGGACTTCACGGGCGAACAGGCTGTGCTGGAAGCCACCGGCGAGACATACGCCGACCTGCATACTTCCCGAGTAGAAAAGGCCATCCCCGATGCCGCGTAGTCATCCAGGACGCCCAGCGCACGAACCGACAGACGCGACACGCCAGACCGTGCAGATGCACACCATGGTCGGCACACCGCAGGAAATCGTTGCTGACGTGCTTGGTATCGACTCGAAAACACTGCGCAAGCATTACCGCGCCGAACTGGACATGTCGAAGGCCAAGGCCAACGCACAGGTATGCGGCACGTTGTTCAAGAAGTGCCTGGCCGGCGACACCACGGCGATGATCTTCTGGCTCAAGACGCAGGCGCAGTGGAAAGAGACCCATGTCGTCGAGCACGGCAATTCGCCTGCGGAATACATGACCGATGCAGAACTCGAACGTATTGCCCGCGCAGGCGGCGACGGAACTGCTACGACGCAGGACAGCCCGTCAAAGCCTGATCGCATTCACTGAGTACACGAAGCCGGATTACGAACCGGCCCCTCATCACAAGCTGATCGCGAACAAGCTGGAAGCCGTCATTCGTGGCGAGATCGACCGGCTGGCCATCTTCATGCCTCCACGGCACGGCAAGTCGGAACTGGCGTCTCGGCGCTTCCCGGCCTTCGCGCTGGGGCAGAACCCGAAGCTGTCCATCATCGGGGCGTCATACAACTCGGACCTGGCCAACGACTTCGGGCGGGAGGTCAGGAACATCGCACGGTCGCCAGAATGCCGGAACGTGTTTCCCAACCTGGATCTGGCGCAGGACAGCACGGCGGCGAACCGCTGGCACACGACAGACGGCGGCGGTTACGTGGCTGCGGGTGTCGGGACGGCCATCACGGGGCGTGGTGCGGACATCTTCCTCATTGATGACCCCATCAAGGACCGGGAAGAGGCGGACAGCGAACGGCGACGGGAAATGATACGGGGCTGGTACGGCTCCACGGCTTACACGCGCCTGTCTGCGAACGGGGCCATGGTCCTGATCCAGACGCGGTGGCACGAAGACGACCTTGCGGGTTACCTGCTGGAAGAAATGCAGCGGGGCGGGGACCAGTGGGACGTGCTGAACCTGCCAGCGATTGACGATGACGGAAAGGCCCTGTGGCCTCAACGGTTCGACCAGAAGCGACTGGCACGGATCAGGGCGGCATTGCCGGTTCGGGACTGGTCTGCGCTCTACCAGCAGTCACCGGCACCGGATGAGGGGCTGTTCTTCAAGCGGGACTGGTTCCGTTGGTATGACGAACCGCCGAAGCATCTGCGGACATACGGGGCGAGCGACTACGCGGTGTCGGAGGGCAAGGGTGACTTCACGGTTCACGGCGTCATGGGCGTTGACGCTGATGACAACCTGTACGTTCTGGACTGGTGGCGGGGCCGCTATTCCCCGGACGTGTGGATCGAGGCGTTCCTTGACCTGATGGACCGCTGGAAGACGCTGAATTGGGCCGAGGAACAAGGGCAGATCATCAAGTCTGTCGGACCCTTCATTGAGAAGCGGCAACGGGAACGGCGGGTCTATGGCGCGCGGGAGCAGTTCGTCAGTACGGCAGACAAGCCAACCCGAGCGCGGTCGTTTCAGGCCCGTGCAGCGATGCGCAAGGTCTACCTACCGAGCAATGCGCCATGGCTGGCGGATCTGATGGCGGAACTGTTGAGTTTCCCGGCTGCAAAGCACGATGACCAGGTGGACGTTCTGAGCCTGTTCGGGCGGATGCTGGATGACCTTGTGTCGGGTGGCCGGGATCGACCGGACACGAAACCGAAGCGGGACCGCTGGGCGCGCCTGCTGGACGATGACATTGATGAATCGGATTGGAGAACGGCATGAAAGACGATGCGCTGTTGTCCATGCTCACGGAGTGGGTTGAGGAAGCGGAAGACGCCACCATCGAACCCCGCAAGCGTTCCGAACTCGACCGGAATTACTATGACGGTGTGCAGTGGACCGATGCCGAGGTCCGCACCCTGAAGCAGCGCGGCCAGCCGGTCACGACCGACAACCGCATCAAGCGCAAGATCGACTATCTCACCGGGTTGGAGAAGATCAAGCGGACGGACCCGAAGGCGTTCCCGCGCAACCCGCAGGATGAAAGCGCATCACAGGCCGCAACGGACGCCCTGCGCTATGTCTGGGATAACCAGAACGGCGACAGCATCAGGTCCGATGTATGGGAGCACATGCTTGTCGAGGGCTTCGGCGGCGCGGCTGTGGAGATCAAGCGGAACCGCAAGGGACGGGTGGAAGTTGCACTACGGCTGATCCCCTGGGACCGGCTGTTCTATGACCCGACCAGCGCACGGCATGACTTCTCCGATGCGCGGTACATGGGTGAAATCGTCTGGATGGACTTCGAGGTCGCCAAGGCGAAGTTCCCGGACAGTGCGCGCGAACTGGAAATGTCGGCAGACCTTCAGGGTCGTGGACAGGGCGAGACATACGACGACAAGCCCCGGTGGATTCACGGTCACAAGCGCAAGCGGGTGAAGATCGTCACATGCTGGTATCGCGACGGCTCGGGCAACTGGTCGTTTGCGCAGTTCACGGCGAACGTACTCATCAAGAACGGCCCGTCACCCTTCATGACGGAGGATGGGACCGCCTGCCCGCTGATCCTGGTATCGGCCTACGTGCAGCGGGACAACGAGCGTCAGGGCGTCGTGCGAGACATGCGCCCGCTTCAGGACGAAGTGAACAAGCGGCGGTCGAAGCTGCTGCACAACCTGATTGCCCGTCAGATCATCATGGACGATGGCGCGGTTGACGACGAACGCGAAGTCCGCCGGGAACTGTCCAAGCCGGATGGCGTCATCAAGGCGCACCCCGGCAAGCGGTTTGAAATTCTGGCAAACAACGAGGAAATCGTCGGCCATTTCAACCTGCTCGCGGACATCAAGGCGGACATGGACCAGATGGGGCCGAATGCAGCCCTGACAGGCCGTGCGGGCGAGGAAGCATCGGGCCGGGCCATCCTTGCCAGTCAGCAGGGCGGGCAGACCGAGATTGCCACGCTTCTGGACCGGCTGCGCTGGTTCAATATCCGCATGTACCGGGCGATATGGGACCGGGTGCAACAGTTCTGGACCGAGGAACGCTGGATCAGGGTGACGGATGACGAGCGCAACATGCGCTTCGTGGGCCTCAATCGGCAGGTTCCGGCGATCCAGTTGCTTCAGGAAAAGATTGCCAACGAACCGCCCGCGAAACAGCAGCAGATCATGGCGCTGGCGCAGCAGGATCCACGGTCGCAGCAGATGGTGAGCGTGAACACGCTGGCGGACCTGGACGTTGACATCATCGTCGAGGATGCCCCGGACACCATCACCATCATGGCGGAGAACTTCGACCGGGTGGTGCAGTTGGCGCAGGCGGGGGTTCAGTTCCCGCCGGACGTGCTGATCGAGATGATGCCGGGCCTGCGGAACCGGGAGCAGTTGCTTGACCGGATGCGCGGTGGCCAGTCGCCGGAACAGGCGCAGGCGATGCAGGAACAGCAGGAACTGGCGAGGCGCGGTGCCATGGCGGAAATCGCCAAGACCGAGGCTGAAGTCAAGGAAACAAACGCGAGCGCGCTCAAGGACATCAGCGCCGCCGCCAAGAATTACGCGGATGCCAGAGCGCAGACCGTGTGAGACCCGCCGCCGGGGAACGGGCGTTGACGGTGCCGCCGACCATGACGGGCGTTTGAGGAAAACCGATGAGCGATTTGCAGGACATTCTGGACGACAAGGAACCTGAACAGCCGGAGGTAGAGGCAAAGGCGGAAGCGCCGGAACCGGAACCTGCGGAAAAGGGCGAAGAGGCCCCCGAAGCGAAAGCCGAGGAAGCCCCTGAAGAGGTGGTGCCGCCGACCACGGAGAAGATGGTTCCCGAAGCCGCATTGCTGGCCGAACGCCGGAAGCGGCAGGCGTTGGAGGAACAGGAACAGTTCTGGAAGGATCTGAAGGCGCAGAAAGAGGCTCAACCGGCCCCTGACCCGCTGGAAGACCCGGAAGGGGCTTACCGCACCCTGCAACAGACCGTTGATCAGCGTTTGCTGAATGAACGCCTGAACATGTCGGAAATGATGCACCGGCAGGCGAAGGGTGACCAGGCAGTTGACGCGGCTGTCGAAGCGTGGGTGGAGGCCGTGCGCCAGAACCCCGCGATGCAACAGCAGGCCATGCAGCAGCGTGACCCCTACGGGCATGTTCTGAAGTGGCACGAGCAGCAGACGCAGATCGCAGAGATCGGAAACCTCGACGAATGGAAGGCCAGGACGCGCGAGGCGCTGAAGGCCGAACTCATGGCCGAGATCAAGGCCACTCAACCCATCCAGCAGCCGACTGACATGTCGGACGTGCCGTCAAAACCGCCGGGAACGCGCGGCTACAGCGGGCCAACACCGCTGGATGATCTTCTCAAGTAAGGCCCCCTGAACCGGGGTCTTTTTTCATGGAGGCTCCCCAATGGCGGAGACCAATGCAGCTACCGGACTTGTTGTCGAACAGTGGGACGACAAGTTCTTCCGTGAGTACATCCAGGAATCGCCCTTCAAGGCGGCGATGGGTACTGGCGAAACCTCGATCATTCAGGTCAAGGAAAACCTCACCACCAAGAAGGGCAACCAGATCAACTATGCGTTGGTCAACCGCCTGACGAACAGTGGTGTCACCGGCAATGGTACGCTGGAAGGCAACGAGGAAGACCTGACCAGCCGCTCGCACGGCGTCACCGTCACCACCCGTCGCAACGGTGTGCGTGTCGATGAAGAGGAAGAGCAGAAGTCGGCAATCAGCCTGCGCAATGCAGCCAAGCCGACGCTGATGGACTGGGCCATGGAAGATCAGCGCGATCTGATCATCGAGGCCCTGGGTTCCATCAACGGCACTGCCTACGCTTCCGCTTCCGAGGCCAACAAGGATGCCTGGCTGGTTGACAACTCAGACCGTGTGCTGTTTGGCGCGGCTGTCGGCAACAACGCCAGCAACGACCACTCGGCGGCGCTGGCTCAGATCGACAGCACGAACGACACCCTCACGGCGTCTGCCCTGTCGCTTCTGAAGCGTATCGCCCTGACTGCCAGCCCGAAGATCAAGCCGATCCGCGTGGCTGGTGGCAATCGCCGGTATTTCGTCGCCTATGCCAACCCGCGTGTCTTCCGTGACCTGAAGAATGATTCGACCATCATCCAGGCACAGCGCGACGTGGTCATCCGCGAGCAGAACAACAAGCTGTTCGAGGGTGGGGATCTGGTCTGGGACGGCATCGTCGTGAAGGAAGTCGATGACATCGGGGTGATCTCCGGTGTTGGCGGTTCCAGCATCGACGTTGGCCCGATCTACCTTTGCGGCGCGCAGGCCCTCGGCTTTGCGTGGGCGAAGCGTTGGCGCACCACGACCGAGGTCTTCGACTACGGCTTCAAGCATGGCTGCGCGGTTTCGGCCATGTACGGCGTCGAGAAGCTGACCTTCGGCTCGGGTTTGGGTGACACCGATGACCTCAAGGACCATGGCGTTGCCACCGGGTTTTTCGCGGCGGTCGCGGATTCCTGATCGGACTAGGGGCTGAGGGAAACCTTGGCCCCTTTTCTCTCTCAAGACACAGGAGGCCATTACAATGGCTGCTGAAACTCTGACCGCCACACGGGCGGCATCTACCTTCCCGGTTGCCGGTGACGGCATGGCGGGGAACGTCAAGGTCGCAATTGGCACCTATGAACTGGCTGCGAACGTTGAGGACGGCGACATCTTCGAGATGTGCAAGGTTCCGGCGAATGCTGTCGTGTTCAATGGTCGCGTCTATGCCGATGACCTCGACACCAACGCAACCGAGACACTGGACATGGACGTGGGCTGGGCCGCGAACGGCACCGACGCTGCGGACCCTGACGGCTTCGGCAATCTCGGCGTCTGGACCGGCGATGCTGTTGCCGGTGTCAAGCCGGAAGTCGGCATCAACATGCCGCTTGGTGGTGTTCTGATGACCGCCGGGGCCAAGAAGTTCTCCGCCGAAACCACGATCCAGGTCGAGGCCAACGCGGCGGCTGCGACGGGCGGCACCGGCACCCTGACGGTGTGGGTGCAGTACTTCATCGACCCGAACTACGCGGTCTGAGGTTGACGGGGCGGCTTTCGGGTCGCCCCTGATCCCATGAAGTTCAAGTTCATTGGTAACGGGCAGTCGGACCCTTCGGAGGTCACGCTGTTCGGTCATCGCTTCCCGATGGGTGAGGCGGTGGAGGTAAAGGACGCTTTCCTTATCGGGAAGCTCCGGGGTAACAACCATTTTGCGGAGGTCCGCCGTGTCAGTCGCAAAAGCACAGATCAGGAATGAGGTTCTTGAAGACCTTGCCGTTGTGGCGGCGGGGCAAACGCCATCGGCGGCTGATGCGTCCCGCGTGGACAATGCCATCGAGCGACTGAACGAGGAACTGGTTGCGGACGGCATCAGCTATTGGGCCACCAGCGCGGTTCCTGACGACGTTGTGGAGCCGTTCAAGGCCATCGTTGCGTTCCGGGTAGCCAAGGCGTTCGAAGTGGACGTGCAGCTACGTGCGGAGCTTCGCAGCGAGGCAACCCCGGCCTATACCCGGCTGGTGGCACTGACGGCCAAGCGGGACACGACCGGCGAACCGATCCGGGCTGAATACTTCTGATGCCTGCGGTCATCTTCGCCCGTCAGTCGTACCAGTCCAAGGCGCTCCCGGCGCAGGCGCAAAGGCTGCTGAACTATTTCGCGGAGAACAACCCCGACAACCCGGCGGAACCTGTCACGCTGCTCGGGACCGATGGCGTTGCTGCCTCGGTGGATCTGAGCGGGCAGGTGGTCCGGGCCATGCAGGCCATGGGCGATTATCTGTATGCCGTGGTCGATACGACCGTCTGGCGCATCGACAGCGCCGGTTCGACAACGAACCTCGGCACCATCAACGATGACGGCAACCCCTGTCGCCACGCGCATGACGGCACCAATTGGGTCATTCTCTCCGGCTCGCGGGGATGGGTGGCCACGTCTTCAACCCTGACGGAAATCACCGACGCGGACTTCAAGGCATCGAAGGACGTGGCGTGGCAGGATGGCCGGTTCATCTTCATCGAGGACGGCACCGACAGTTTCTTCATCAGCGCCATCAACAACCCGCTGGCCTATGACGGGACCGAGTTCGCCTCGGCTGAGGGTTCACCGGACAATCTGGTGGCCATCGTCTCCGACCGGCGACAGTTGGTCCTGTTCGGGGAACAGACGACCGAGTTCTTCTTCAACAGCGGCAACGTGGACTTCCCGTTCGAGCGCATTCAGGGCGCGGTGATGGAAGTCGGTTGCGGGGCCACGGGATCAGTTGCAAGGCTGGATAATACGATCTTCTGGCTTGCGAATGACCGGACGGTCAGGCAGGCCAACGGGCTGGACCCGGTGCAGATTTCGACATTCGGCATCGAAAGCCAGATCGAGGCGCTGGACAGCATCAGCAACGCGGAAGGGTTTGCGTATAGCAAGGGCGGGCATCAGTTCTACGTGCTGCGCTTTCCCGGCTTTCACACGTTCGTCTATGACGCGCGCACGGGTCTCTGGCATGACCGGGGGTCGTACGACCGCAACGACTGGCGTGTGACCTGTCACGCGGAGGCGTTCGGCAATCACTATGTCGGGGACGCCCTGAGCGGCAAGATCGGCAGGCTGGACACGGATACGCACACGGAATGGTCAGAGACAATCATTTCCTCGGCCACGTCCGCCCCGTTCGTTGACGCAACCAACCGGCTGGCGAAGTTCCGAAACCTGGAATTCGTCATGAACAGCGGCACCACCATCGGGTCATCGGACCCGCAGATCGTGCTGGACTGGTCGGACGATGGCGGGCGGACCTTCAACGAGTTCAAGCCGCAACAGTCATTGGGCAAGCAGGGTGAGTTTGCGAAGCGGGTCAGGTTCACGCGGCTTGGATCGTCCCGGCGCAGGGTGTTCCGGGTGACGGTATCGGACGCGGTGCGACGTGACATCATCGGCGCATTCGCGGACATCACATGAGCACCCGGCCCCCGCCGAACAGTCGGCAGCGGATTACCGGCCCGGCAGGCTTTCCGACCCGCGCGGAGCTTGAACGACAGGCGGCGGACCAGGACGCGGATGCGGCAACGAGCGACGACCTGACAGAGGCGCTGAACGTGACAGATCTGCTGGTGAGCAGGGCGGTTGCCCGGATCGGTGCGTTGCTGTCTCGTATCGAGGCGCTGGAGGCTGACAACACGGCCCTTGAGCAGCGTGTGGCCGATCTCGAAATTGATGTGGAGGCGCGATAATGGCGCGGACAGCGAAGAACCTGGCGCAGGGGCAGTTGGCGGCGTCCACGGGCGCGATATACACCGCCCCGGCTGGGACCACGGTCATCGTCACGGGGATTACGTTGACCAACAGCGACGACGCCTCCGCCTTCACGGCCAACCTGTACTTCGTCGAGAACGGTTCGGCTGCGGCTGATGCCAAGCTGTTCCTGAACGACAAGAGCCTGGCGGCGAAGGAAACCGTTGACCTCGCCACCCTGCCCATTCTGGACGCGGGGGACGCCATCCACGGTGATGCAAGTTCGGCGTCTAAGATCAACTACCTGCTGTCGGGTGTGCTGGTCACGTGATCCGCTTTGCGAGGCCGGGGGATATTCCGGCGCTTCTGGAGATACAGCAGAAGGTGTCTGATGCCCTGCCCCACCCGGACGGGATCGGGTTCAACCGGGACCACGCGGCGCAGGTCATGGTCAACGCCATGCAGGCGCGCAACGCATGTCTGATTGTGTCGGACCCTGTGGCATCGGCCATCGGCGGTTCGCTGATCCCGGTATGGTTTGATCAGTCGCAGATCGTGGCCCGGACGTTCCTCTATTGGGGCGCGGGCGATGGGCCGCTGTTGCTGGACGCCTTCGCGGCATGGGGCCGGGAGATGGGCGCAACGCGGGTGCGGGCTGATGCTTTGGACTACCGGACGAAAGCCACGGCGCGGGCATACCGCAGAAACGGGTTTCGGCCTGTTGAACATGTTTATGAAAGGGTGCTGTGATGGGTGTTGAAGCCATTGTCGGCGGCGTAGTTTCTGGTGGCCTCGGCCTGCTGTCGTCATCCAATGCCTCCGGTGCGGCCAAGGATGCAGCGCGGGCGCAGTCGGCGGGCATCGACAAGCAGATTGCCTTTCAGCAGGACACCTTCAACGCCACGAACCGGCTTCTGGCTCCGACGCGGCAGATCGGCTTCGGCGCGCAGGACATGCTGTCCCGCATGTTCCTCGGCACCGGTTCTCCGCTGGCGCAATCGGCATTCGAGACCGGAACGCCTTCAACGGGCGCGGTGCCTGACATTCTCGGGCCGAACGCGGGACAGCCCGGAACGGTTTCCGGCGGGTCCGGCGACACGACACTGGCGGGCGGAACGGGGCCGACGCTGAATGCACAGGGCCAGCAGAAATTCGACATGATGGTGGGTGCGGAAGTCGGAACGCCGGACAGCATTCGCCAGAACCTGCTGAACCAGCCGCAATATACCACTCCAGCCACCGTTGCTGCCCCTGCGGCGGCTCCTGAGACCGGTTCCACGGCTCCCGGTACGTTCCAGCCCGGATCGGAGGAATTCGACTTCTCGGGCTTCTATGAAAGCCCCGGCTACCAGTTCCGTCTGGACGAAGGCAACAAGGCCATCGAGAACCGTCTTGCGGCATCCGGCAGGCTGGACAGCGGCGCGGGGACCAAGGACTTCATCCGCTTCAATCAGGGCATGGCGTCCGACGAATTCAACAACTTCACGAACCAGTTGTTCAACCTTGCGGGCTTCGGCCAGACGGCGAACCAGTCCACGGCCAATGCGTTGCAGAACACGGGCAACCAGGTCGGGCAGGCATTCGCCAACCAGGGGACGGTCCAGGCCAGCGGCATCGTGGGCGCGGCCAATGCGCAGTCGCAGGGCCTTGCGGGCTTGCCGGGTGCCTTCGCCAGCGGGGCGCAGATCGGGCGGGGCTTCGCGGCTCCATCCGATCCGAACGTGCTCCTGAGCCAGCGCGCCGCGTTCGATGTGCTTAACACGCCGGGGGTATTCTGATGCAATTGCCAGCACTAGGCGTCCAGCCGGGCGATGTGACCAACGGTCTGCTCAAGGCGCAGCAGCTTGCCGCATCGCAGCAGGGCATCGAGAACAGCCAGATCCGCAACAAGCTTCTGATGCAGCAGCAGCAGGACCAGCAGGCCGCACGGGCGCAGCAGGGGCAGATCAACCAGATGGCCGGTGCCGCCGTGAGTGGTGACGAAAGCGCGCTCAAGCGGTTGATGGCTGTCGATCCTGAACGGGCGCAGCAGATCGTCGGGCTTCAGGGCAAGCTCACAGAACAGCAGCGGGCGGCGGCGAAGGCCAAGGCGGAGTTTTTCGGTCGTGGCGCGCGTATCCTGGCGAACACACCGCAGGGCAGGCGAGCGGCTGTCTATGCGAACCTGCGGGCCGGGTTGATCCAGCGCGGGGTTGCGGCAGAGAACGAACTGCCCGCCGAGTACACGCCCGACATCGACCAGAACTTGCAGATGCTCGGGCTGGAGAGTGATGCGCTGAACGAAATGCTGGACGAAACCCGGTTTGAGCCGATCAGGGACGCGGACGGCAACATCACTGGTCAGCAGAACATGAAGACCGGCGAAGTGAAGTCGGACCCCCGCGCGCCGAAGCAGACTGCTCCCACCGAACTGAAGCGGTTGATTGATGAGCACAACGCGTTGCCGGAAGGCGCGCCGGAGAAGGGGCTTTATGCGCAACTGATCCGAAAGAAGACCGAAACCACCGGCACCAGACTGACCGTTGACGCGGACGGCAACATTACATTTACGCAGGGCGGGGCGGAGGTTCCTGTGAACATGCCCGCGACAAGTACGACGACAAGCAAGCTTCAATCCGCGAATCTTGACGCCTATGAACTGCTGGGCAAGATGGATTCGCTCGCGACCAAGTTCCAGGATGAATACCTCGGCACGGGCGCGGATACACGGCAGTATCTCCTGCGCCAGCGTGACAAGGCCGCCGCCTCCGGGGCTGGCTTCCTTGGGCTGGATGACGAAGACCGTAAATGGCTGACTGGCCGCACTGGTGCCATTCAGGAAATGAAGCGGCTGTTCAATGCTTACCGGAAGTTCGTCACGGGGGCGGCGGCAAGTCCGTCGGAATTGATTGACCTCGAAAAGTCCATGTTCAACGAGAACCAGGGGCCGACCGAATGGCGCGCAGCCTATAAGTCATTTCGCGAGGAAGTGGCGCGGGGCATCAGGTTGCGCAACCGGCTTCTGCGTGAGGGCTTCAACCTGGGCAGTAGCAAGTACCAGGAAAAGATCAAGGCGGCGATTGACGGCGGCATAGATGACAACGACGCGACTGCACAGTTCAACTACCTGCGGGAGAGCGAGGGCCTGTCCCCCGACGATGCCATAGAACGGCTGATGGGGCAGGGCTATGACCTCGGATACCTGGAGGATGCTGCCGATGAGTAACGAAGACGAGATGCGCGCCGCCTATGGCCGGGTGAAGAACAAGCCCCGCAAGCGCCAGATCGGCGTTGAAGACCAGACGATGATTGACGCATTCCGGCGTGTTCGCGAACGGCAGACGCTTGACCAGATGTCGCCGGATATGATCCGAAACGCGGATGTGGCTGGAGTCCGGCTGCAAGAACTGGAGAAGCTGGACCAGCGTCAACGGGCGGCGGTGAAGGACCGCGCCAGGGAACAGGGGCTTTACGCAGGACGGCCATCCGATAGCACCGCGCTCGGCGTCGTCAACAGCATCGCACAGGTGCCGACCGCTACATTCGGGGATGAGTTGACGGGCTACATCACCGGCGGCGCGGCGGCAGCGGAATCCTACCTGACCGGCGAAGGCGACCCGGCAGACCGGTTCAGCGCCGGGCAGCAATACGCGCTTCAGGAAACCCGGCAATCCATGGACAACCTGCCCGTCGGGGCGCGGATTGCCATAGAGACCGCAACGGCGGTCCCCGTCGGCATGGCGATGAAGGGGATGGGCGTCATTGCAAACGCGGGCAGCAAGGCCAAGCGCGCACGGAATGTAATGGGGACCGCAGCCGGGGGCGGCGCTGTTGCGGGCTTCGGGAGCGGAGAGGACGGCTTTGCAAGCCGTGTCCAGAATGCGGTTCTTGGCGCAACCATGGGCGCAACGCTGGGTGCGGTCGGCGTAGGCTTCTCCGGCCTTGTCAAGAGTGCTGTGAGAAAGGTTTCGGCGGGTAGGCAGGGGACATTGAGCGCGGGGGAAAAGAAGGCGTACGACGCAGTTATCGAGGCGTTTGAACGAGACGGCATCCCGCTTGAGGAAGCGCAGGCGCGCCTTGCCCGCTGGCGACAGGACGGGGTTCCGGGAATGCTGATGGACATGGGCGGCGACCATGTGCGGGGCATCGCGGAATATGCAGCGGCGCGCCCCAACGCCTACAACATGGCGAAGTCAGTGCTGAGGGAACGCGCGGCAGGAGCCAAGGGGCGCATTGATGCCAAGTTGTCCGACATGCTGGGCAACGGAGCGGAATATGCAGAAAGCCTCAAGGCACTTCGTGACCTGCGAAGCCAGTCTGCCAGCCCCCTTTATGATGCTGCATTCGAGGCGGGGATTCGCGACGGCAAGGAAGATGTGCTGAAGGAAATGACCACGATCCTGCAAAGGCCAAGCGGACAGAAGGCGCAACAGCGGGCAGTATCCATTGCAAAGGAAAAGGGTGTCGACTTCGAGGAACTCTCGTTCCTGGAAAAGATGCATTTCTACAAACTCGGTCTGGATGACGTGGCCTACGCCGCCAAGCGGTCAACAGAAGAAAGCAGCGCGGGCAATGTCATGCGGGGCGCACAGGAAGACACGGCGCGCCGGTTTCGGGAATTGCTTTACGATGCAAGCCCGGAATACGAGACAGCCGCAAACAAGTACGCCAGCGACAGCGAAATCATTGATGCGCTGCAAACCGGTCGCGAGGTGTTTTCGTCAAAGGGTGGTCAGATGGCGGAAGACATCGCGGAATATGTCGCGGGACTGTCGGACGCCGGGAAGGAAGCGTACCGCCTGGGTGTGGCCCGTGAAATCCGGCTGAAGATGCAGACCACGAAGGACGGCGCGGACAGCCTGAAACGGTGGTTCAATACGGACGAATGGCGCGAACGGATGCGCCCGGCGTTTGATAGCGAGGTGGCATTCAAGCGCTTCACCAAGGCCATGCATCGTGAAACCATGATCCGGCGCGCGCTGGATGAAACCATCGGCAACAGCGCCACGGCGCGACGTGAAGCCGGTCAGGGCATTTTCTCCGATGAGAAAACCCCGATCAGGGACTTCGCGGAAAGCGCATTGAACCTGGACGCGGGCCGGGCAATTCGGGACACGGCGCGGGCTGTCGGCAAGAATGTCGAAGAGCGGCGCATGAACGCGACGGCGGAAGGTGTTGTCAATGCACTTCTCAACCCGTCGCAGGAGGCAACTGACCAGATCGTGAACCGGCTTTTGCGTCAGAGGGCGCTCCAGCAGCCACAGGGCGTCGAACGGGGCAACGCGCTAATGATGGGGGCGCTGCCGGTCATCACCGGTCAATGACCGGCAGAACGTCCAGAAGCTTTTCCACGACGCCATCCCGGAACGATGGGTCGAACAGCAAAAGCAGCGGGAAAACGACGAAGCAGACATGACCGATGAAGTTCAGCGCGGTGGGCAATGGCGCTTCGCGGAAGTCCGTCCGCCACGCCATGATTTCAGCGTGAACGAACGACGGCCATCGGGACAAATGAAGCTTCATCCGCCGAACATAACCATTCCCCACTCTCGGGGAAAGTAACGAAACACCAGCAAATCAACACAGGGTCATCCGCACGGGTGGCCCTTTTTTCATGGAGGCCCGCATGGCGCGTCTGCTTCTCCCGCCCGGCTTTCAGGTCGTGGACAGTACCGGCGAACCGGTATCCGGGGCCAAGGTCTATTTCTACGAGACCGGCACCACCACCGACAAGACGGTCTATCAGAACGAAGGGCTGTCAACCCCGCACACCCAGCCGGTTGTCGCGGATTCGGCGGGCGTCGTTGCAGCGGTCTATGGCACCGATGCGGACGACTTCAAGGTCGTGTTCGACACCAGCGCCGATGTCGAGATCCGCACGGTTGACCCGATCCCTGACCTGGCCATCACGGCGGCGATGATTGCGGCCACGGCGCGCGGGGACATTCTGAAGGGCAACGCCTCCAGCGTCTTCGAGCGGCTGGCCATCGGCTCGGCAAACCAGCTTCTCAGCAGCGACGGGACGGACCCGGCATGGTCCGCCCTCACAGCGGCGATGGTGGCCGACAACCTCATCACGCTCGGGATGATGGAGCACCAGACGCAGGGTGACGTGCTGCTCTATGGCGCTTCGGGCGCACCGGGCGTCCTGAACATCGGCACGGCAGGCCAGTTCCTGTCGGTCAATTCCGGGGCCACGGCGCTGGAATACGTGACGCGGGTATGGCCCGACACGATCCACGTGCAGGAACAACAGACAGCAGGAACGGACGGCGGCACGTTCACCAGCGGCGCATGGCGGACGCGGGTACTGAATACAGTGGTCACGAATGAAATCACCGGCGCATCGCTGTCCAGCAACCGGATCACCCTGCCCGCCGGGACATACGAAGCCATCGGGCGCGCCCCGGCCCGAGCCTGCAACCTGCACAAGACCAAGCTGGTGGACGTGACGAACACGGCAGATCTGATCATCGGGTCAGCCAGTCAGTCCAACGCATCGGTCGCGGCCACGTTCGAGAGTCACTTCATGGGCCGGTTCACGCTTGCCGGGTCCGCTGCCATCGAAGTCCAGCACCAGTGCGAGACGACAGCGGCGACCACCGGGCTTGGCATCGCCGCCGGGTTTTCCGAGGTCGAAGTCTACACCGACATTCTCATTCACAAGATCGCCTAGGAGGTTCCCTGATGGCAAACGCTTACATTCGTGAATATGCCCGTGTGGCAATCGTTCCGGGCGGCGGGGCAATCCCTGTCCCGATGGAACCCCCGGTGGCAACCCAGACCGTCAGCTTCACCACGGCAACGCAGTCGGCAGCGCTCAATGACGCAACGCATTACGTCCTGGTGACGGCGGACGCTGCGCACAACATGCTCGGCGGCGACAACCCGACCGCATCCGCCACGGTCTATCCCCTGTTCACGGCGGACACGGAGCGGTTCTTCGGCGTGAAGCCGGGGACGAAGCTGTCGTTCTATGACGGGTCGTCCTGATGCAATTCGCTGCCATGGGCCGGATGATGTGGCCGCAGACGGCGGGCGGCATCCCCGACAACGCCATCGTCATCGACAACGCGACCTCTCCAGCCGTGGACGGTGACGCCATCGTGCTGGACGACGCGACCGCTGACGAAGGCGCATTCATCATCGTAGACAACGCAACGTAAGGAGGCCGGACAATGGCAACAGTAAACATCTCGGCCATGGCGAAGACGTGGAACGACGCCGGGACCACGTTCACCGCTATCGGCCTCGACGTGACCGACACGGCATCGAACGCCGCATCCCTTCTGATGGATTTGAAGGTCGGCGGCGCGAGCAAGTTTTCAGTCGACAAGGCGGGCGAGGTTGGCGCGAGCGGGCTGCAACTGGCGACCGGCGGCGCGGCGGTAACAACCGGCTTCAATGCGTTCGCGGCCAACCTCATGCAGTTCTATGCCAACGGTACAGTGTCGCTGAAGCTGACCAATTCATCCGTTCAGGTGACCAGCGGAACTCTGGAAATGGGCGGCAGCGGACTTTCAACCTCAATCCTGCATCCGTCGCGCGATGTTCTGGTGCAGGCGCGCACGACCAATCCACAGACCTTGGCAGCGGCAACGACCTATACGGACGCGAGCAACTATGAACGAACAGCACTCGAGAATGGTGTGCGGATGCAGACGGCAGGGACCGGCGCAGCCAATATAGACCTGCCGCTGGTGCCAGCAGGAACCGGTGTTGTTCAGTTCGGCACGCACGCAGCCATCGGGGCGGAAACCGTGACCGGGTACATCACCATCAAGGACGCGGGCGGGACCAGCCGCAAGATCGCGGTGGTGTCGTGATGCAGATCGATCTTGAGCAGGGGCAGGCCAATGCGCTCGCTGCCCACCTGGAAGTCGCAACGCGGACCTACGCGGCGCATCTGGCGCAGGCGCAAGCGCCAATCGAAGCCATCCCGGAAATCATCCGTCAGCTTCAGTCCGTCCACGAAATCGCAACTGCCGTCGCCGAAGCGGCGCAGGAACAGGAGTAACCCAATGGCTCAGTTTACCGTCACCATCACTGACACCTCCGCCCTTGCAGGCATCACTGCCGCCCGGGCCGTCTATAACGCCCCGCTGGGGGAGACCGACCAGGAACGGCAGGCGCACGACGACTACATCGCCACCGACGCAGACTATGTCCAGTTCGTCATGTCGCGCGCCGCTGACAGCTACGCATCCCAGTACGGCACCTGATGCGCTTCCTGCCCCTGCTTGTCCTGCTGGCCGCGTGTGCGCCGGAGCCTGTCACCGAATGGCCGGAAGGCCCGGTGATCGTGCCGCCCGCCGCCGCGCTGTCACGCTGCGCGGACCCGGCTCGCTGGCATCCCGACCACTGCAACAACCCGAGGCCGGGATGACTGATGTAGCCGTCGTTCAACGCGTCCATCGGGCGGTATGGGACGGGATGATCTACGCTCCCGATCCAGACGGACAGGACGTGTGGGGCAGCGTCACGTGGCAGGACGGCAAGGCGGTCGGGGACTGCGAGGAATGGGCGGAGAAAGCCGTCGAGGGGCTTATCGCGGCTGATGTCGCCCGAAAAGATATAGGGATGGTGCTCTGCCACACGGAGGACGGTAGCGGCTACAACCACGCCGTCTGTCTGGTCTACGTCCCCGTGCTCGGCCTGATGACCTGCGGCGATGCCAACGACGAAGGCGGGCCGCGCCCGATCCGAGACACACGATATTCATTTCACCAGTTCATGCGCCTGACGGAGCCGGGCGTGTGGCGAGAATGCCCGGAGGGGTGGCCCTATGCCTGACCAACCGACACACGGAGACCTGTACCTCCTTCTGGGGGAACTCAAGGGCGAGTTGAAGGGGCTGCGTAACGACATAAAGGCCAACGGCGCGCACGCCAAAGCCGTCGAGGACAAGGTCGACACACTGACCGACCGCGTGAATAACGGCGAGATATGGCGGGCCGAGGTCCGGGGCATGGGGCGCGGCGTCAAGACCGGGATCGTGCTCGCTGCCGGTGGTGCTGGAGCGGGCTTGGTCAAGGCGGCTGAGTGGGCAGCGGGGAAGATCGGATGACCGACTGGGACGCATACCCCAACTTCTCCCCGCATGAGTTCGCCTGCCCGCATTGTGGCGTGGCGAAGATGGACGATCAGTTCATGTTCAAACTCCAGAACCTCCGCACGGTGCTGGGCTTCCCATTGACCATCACCAGCGGCTACCGATGCCCGACCTACAACGACTCGAAGGGCTACGGACCGGCTCACCCAACCGGCATGGCCGCTGACATATCCATCATGGGCAACCGGGCATGGGAACTGCTCGGCGCGCTGGACGGCAAGTTCAACGGCGTGGGCATCAAGCAGACCGGATCGAAGCGGTTCATCCATCTGGACACGCTGGAGCCGTTCATGACCGATGCGCCCCGCCCTTGGGTCTGGAGCTACTGACATGACCGAAGGCTTCAAATGGGAGAACCGCCGCAAGTGGGTGGCCCGCGTCCTGTGGGGCTGCGGTGCGGGCTGGCTGTCGCTGTTCGTCGCCATGTTCATCCCGTCTGTCCCTGACGCCAAGCTCACCGCCGTCGTGTGGCCGCTGGCCATGCTGACCGGCAGCACTATCGGGGCCTATATCTTCGGGGCCGCATGGGAGAACGTGAAGGGCGGTCGCTGATGTTCGGTCTCCTGATACCCCTTTGGGCCAAAGCGGCCGCTGGTGCCGCCCTGCTGGCCCTGCTGGGTGCCGCATACTGGTCATGGTCCAGCCGGGGCGATACCATCCTTGAGCAACAGGCCACGATAGGCCGCATGGGCGCGCAACTGGATCAGGCCACCACGGTCAACGCTGAACTCCGCGCCACCATGCAGGGCGAACGGGAACGCCATCAGCAGGCGCTCGATGCGCTGGCCAAAGCCGAGACACAGGCCCGGTCCCGTGCGGATCGCCTGAACACCATCCGAAGGGAGACCCGCGATGCGGAAGATGGCCCTGTTGCTGACGTGCTGCGCCGGACTCTTGACGGCCTGCGGGCCGGAACCGGAGGTCAGGATCGTGACGAAGGTCGAAGTGGTCCGTCCGCCGGTCCCGCCGTCACTGACTGATTGTCGCGCAGCCCCGCCGGTCCCGGTAGCCGAGACGCAGGCGGACGTGGCCGGCTACGTCCTGGACCTGTTCGACGCGCACGGCGATTGCCGGGAGAAGCTGAAAGCTCTGGTGGAGGTGGTAGCACATGAAGCGCGATGAGATACTGGACGAGGCGAAGACAATCATCAACGGGGACCGGGCAGCCGACTACGGGGACGCGGCTGTCAACTTCGCCAGGATCGCCACCGGCTGGTCCGTCATCCTCGGGACTGACGTGACGCCGGTACAGGTCGCCCTGTGCATGGACTGGGTGAAGACGGCCCGTCTGATTCAGTCGCCGGGCCACCTCGACAGTTGGAAGGACAAGGCCGGTTACTCGGCGCTGGGTGCCGAGGTGTCGGGCTGACGCTTCCTGTCATACCGCTTCCGGTTCTTCACCTTGCGCGGCCTGTATTTCGGCGTCCGCAGATCGGCGGCGATGGCTGACCTAAGACGGGGCTTCCGTTTCACGGTCGCAGCCGTTCAAACAGTCGCCGGAATGCGTAGGATCGGGCAAGGCTGACCGCCGTGAATACGGCCCCGATCATCAGATTGTCGTGCAACGGAACGTCCAGCTTGAAAAGCGGGAACACTGCTATTTGAGCAACGACCGCCACGCAGTATCCGACCGCGACGTTGGCCAGGGATTCGACAAACGACATGCCCCGAGACTGGCGCATCACTTCGCCTCCAGTGCTGCGTCGATGGCGGTCAGCACCCGCAACGCCTCGTTCGCTGTCATCGGGGAGTCGGTCTCGCCGGTCACGTCCGCGCGGTCGGCGAAGTACGGGCGCATGGACTTCAGCCACTCGGCCACATCGTCCTCGACGCGATCCGAGTTGTCGATGTCAGCAAGCCACCCGCCGAGTTCGTCCCCATAATGCAGCGCCTCGTCAAGCGCGTTAGCGAGCGCGCTCCCCCGGCTCCTCGCCGCCTTGCTGAGTTCGTCAGTCATGCTCGTTCTCCGATGCCGACCGCCCGCCGCAGTAGGCATAGACACCGACCGCCGCAACCAGTTTCGCCAGCGTCATCACCACGACCCCAAACCAGGAAAACGCACCGATGCCGACCAGGAAAACAACCGAATCAATCGGTGTGCCGAGCAGTGAGGACGCCAGAACGCGCTCCCGGAAAGGGCGGCGCAACACGCTGTAGACGGCCCAATCGACGAGTTCGGAGACGGCGAAAGCCGCCGCTGACGCCAGCGCCACATATGGGGACGCCAGCCAGTAACTGAGCGCCACGCCTATTGCCATTCCGGCAAGCACCCAATGACCTACCGCGCGTTGCGCGAAATCCCGGAAGACGAACACCGCGCCGACGAGCAACGCGGCAGGTGGGACGACCCCCCACGGCGTTTCGATGAGCGGCAGAACGTCAAAGGCGACATTCACGCCGACAACAGAGGCAACATAGGCTGAAAGCCACATTTCACGGTTCCTTTTCGGTCCTCGACGGTCTGGCGGTACTGTTCCGCCTCCCGCCAGTCGTTTGCGTTGCGCCCCCCGCGCCGTGCGGCAAAGCTCCAGGCCATCGAGTCGGCGGAGTGCAGTTGCGCAGAAACAGACTCCCACGTGAGCGCGGTCAATTTCAGTCCGAAGCCGTGCAAGCGCAGGTCCGGGCGCTCGTCCTTGACCGCCGCAAGCACACAGGCAATGCTCTCCGGTGACGCATTGCGCTTGCAGACGGACCCCACGCCGACCCATGCGCCAAAGGACAGCCGGTCTCCGTATTCGCGGACGTGTCGCGCATACTCGTGAGGCTCATACCCCTGCAAGACTGGCATGATGTACGCCGCAGGGGCCTCTCCCATCAGTTCGTCGTATCGTTCGACCGTCAGCCGCTGATGGTCCGCGACTGTCATCCCGGTTTTCGCCAGCACAAACGGTTCGCACATCCAATCCTGAGCGACAGCTGCCAGCATAGCGCCGTTCTCTGACCACCTGTTGATTTCGGTGGCGTAGTCCTGCACGGAACTGCGGTAGCCGCCGTGTACGGCGACCTCGGTGAACGCCCCACTGTCCATGATCCAGTCATTCACTGCGAACGGAGCTTTCCGCTGCCGCAGTCTGTTCACGCTCACGAATGACCTGGCGAAGTGCTGACAATCACTCGGTTGATGGAGGCCGACGAAAAACATCATTCCCGGCTCGGCTCCCATTTGCCATCATGTTCGTTGTGCGGTTCTGCCAATGCAGAGGCCAGGTCGTCCGCCCGGCGTTCGGTCGTGACCGCCGTCTTGCCGCAGAAGTCGCGGACATGCCCCCACTCCACAGCCGCCTCGATGACGGCGCGTTCGTTGTCACTCATCATGCATCTCCTCTGGTTGCGGAAGGGCTATCCCCTCCGATGCGGCCCACCCCTGAACGCGGGTCATGAACTGCGCCATGTCAGCCACGTTCAACGCGGCGGTTGACTGGCGCACTTCCTTCAATTCGTCCCCCATGGCGATAATGCGCGGCGGCAGGAACATCGCCTTCAGGGCGTCCTTCGTGCTTTCGTTGTCGTTGCCCGTTTCCGTGGCGATCTGATCCACCCACTTGTGGAACAGGGCATTCTGCGGAAGGGTCCGGCGCTTCTGGTACCGGACCACCGTCACCCGCCACCGCTTGCTGTCTGCGAGCGCCCGGATATGCTCCAGCACCCGTTCCCTGACCTTCGGGGCGTCGGGGGAGAGGATGAATTCAGTCATTGGCTGTCTCCCGCTTCCATTCGAACCAGAGCGCGTCACAGATGCCGTGAGGGTCCTGATGACGCCAGTAGACCCGCTCCCCGACCCGGTGTTGCTCGCGGTGACAGGGGCGGCACAGGGGCATCGCGTAGCGGTCGTTCTTCTGCCCCCGCCCGGCACCCGTCCCCGGCCCCTTGCGGAGACGCAGGTGAGCAACATCCACCGGGCGGGAATGACAGATCACGCAGGGCTTCGGCGCGAGCCATTTCAGGAAGTCAGGGGCTTCGGTGACGCCCTGAAACCCGAACGGCAGTTGCGACTTGTCGATGCGTGATTTCAACTGAACCGTTCCACGATTGCCACGGCGTCCGGTGGCGCGCTGCCTTCTGTCACCCAATCTGTCAGGAGCGCATACATTGCCGGTGCGGCTGCGATGAATCTGGCAATCTCGCAGGATTCGGCGTCTGACCGGGGGAAATGCCCCTGCCCGAACATGGCCGGGTCTGTCGTGCAGATATCCGCCACGCCGAGCGAATCCACTTCGACCAACGGCCCGACCGCCTGCCATTGCAGTGTGAGCGCGCGAAGCATCACCGCTCACCCCACGGGTGGGCAAATGGTATGGAATCGTCCAGATCCCCCGCACCCGGCGGCGTCTCTCCACCCCCACCCTGACCCTTGCTGTCGAGCATCTGCAAGTCGCCACGGAAGCGGTTGAGCACGATTTCGGTGCTGTACTTGTCCTGGCCCTGCTGGTCGGTCCACTTGCGGGTCTGGATCTGGCCTTCAACATAGACCTTCGATCCCTTGCGGACGTACTGCTCGGCGACCTTGGCCAGATGCTCGTTGAAAATCACGACGCGGTGCCACTCTGTCTTCTCCCGGCGCTCGCCAGACGATTTGTCCCGCCAGCTTTCGCCGGTGGCCACCGACAGGGTGACAACCGCGTCACCGTTGTTCATCCGGCGCACTTCCGGGTCTTGGCCCACATTGCCAACCAGGATGACCTTGTTGATGCTTCCGCTCATGCTGCTTTCTCCATTTCTTCGCGGCGCTTGGTTGCCACCGCTTTGAGTTCGTCAAACTTCTCTGTCGGGAGCCGGTCGAGGTTGGCTTTCTCCCCACGCAGGAACGTGTCCAGCGCCTTCCCGTTGGCCACCTGACCGATCTTCTCCTTGATGCGCGTGAAGCAGGCTTCGGGGTCGAACGGCGGCGGTGGCGCGTCCTCCACGCTTGCCTGCGTCTTGTCGTACAGCGCCAGACCGAAGGGGTTGCCGAAGGTCATCAGGGCGCGCTTCATGGCGTCCGTCTCGGCCTCCTTCATGGCGCTTTCGTGGGCGTCACCCATGTTCTTGGAAATGCCGTGTCCACTGCCGGTCCCGTCGCGAATGACCAGATCATCCCCCCGCCCGACAATGATGCGAACGCGGGCCAGATACGTGACCGACGCCTTCCCGTCCGGGCGTTCTCCTGCATGGACGCAATCAAGCTGCACGGTCTGCCGGGTCCAGCCGTCAAAGCCGAATATCCGGTTGGCCTCCGCGATGACGTGCCAGCCCTCGACATAGGACAGGTTCTGCCCGGCCTGCTGGCGTGTCTTGACGTGGGAGCGGTCAAGGGGTGATGACAGCATTGCCGTCTGTTCGGGGGTGAAGGTCATGACCGGCCCTCCGCCTTGGCGATGGCAGCGGCTACGTTGTTCCAAAAATTCACTGCGTCGGCGATCCGTTCAGCGTTGGCTTGCCGCTCATCAACAGACACGACACCAAACCCGTGTCGGGCCGGGTTGGGCAGCACGGCCACAACCTCCGTACAGCCACCCTCAATGATAATTTCGGAATCGCGCTCAGTCGCGCGCCAAGGCCCCGGCGTGTACTTGATCTCGCTCATTCCATTGTCTCCCTGATTGCCGTCCACTGGTCACAGAAGTCCGGGGTCATGCCGCCTCCTGCTCTTCCCGAATATCCACTCCGGGGATGCTCCGGCCCCCGCGAACTTCCGCGTTGACAAGCTTCTGAAGCACTTCGATAACGGACGGGTGATCGCGGAATTTGCGGTAGACCTTGCCTTGGTCAACAATCACGCCGACCTTCCAGGATCGGAGAGAAACCGTGCGGCCCTGACCGGTCACCTGTGAGCGGGTCCGGGCGATATGGTCTGCCTCTGCCGCAGCCGCGCTGGCATCCTCACGGGCCTTCTGTGCGGCAACCTGCTGATCGACACTGGAGGCGGCTCTTGCAGCTTCCTCAGCCTTGCGCGCCGCTTCATCTGCAATGCGCCGCTGCTCAGCCTCCGCCGCACGTCGTTCATCCTCTTTCTTGCGGAGGAATTCCGTGAGCAGCCCCTTGATGATGTTGGCGGCGGCAGTGAGGCGATCCATCTGAGGCTTGAACACCTGGTCCACGGCCTTGGCTGCATCCATATGCGGCTGTTTCTCCGCCTTCCGCGTGGCCTCGATTTCCTTTGCGCATGACCGAAGCTGGTCAAGGAACGCCTGCGCCTTACCGGCAACATCATCGCTTTCGATGACCGGGCGCTCCGTCTTCCACCGATCTGCGTTGGCAACAAGTTCATCGACGCGGGCGAACTGTTCGGGGGGGTTGTTGTGTCCAAGCATTTTCTTCTCCTTTAGAATGCAGGTGATTGCGATGAAAGCGGTCGCGGGTCACACCCCGACAACCGGTCGTATTCCGTCCGTGTGATTGGTCTCCCGTACATCCAGACATCTTCAACGGGGTGCGAGCGTCCGTTCAGTTCTGCGGTAAGGGAACCCGGCCTGTCACAGTCTGGCGTGTGATCGTGAAGCACAGACCCGCCGATGGTGCACATGCACACACGCTTGATCTGCGCAGCCAGCCAAGGCCCATTCTTCGTGGCGCGCATCTTGAACTCGCCGGGCTTTGGATTCCCCATTTGGCGACTACAGACGGGTGGACTGGTAATCAGCATGTCAGTTCCTTTCTGACGGTTCGGTGTTCCGGGTGACTTCCTGGCTGGGACCCACACCCGGAACGCGGAAACGTCATCGCATCCGCTTCACCGGCTGGGGGGTCGCCGGGAACTTGTGGGGGTCATCATCATTCTCCTGTTTCTGACGGTTCGGTACGCCGGGCAGGCGGGGAGGCCCCACCCGGCGCGCGGAGCCGTCAGTCAGTGGCTCACGCTTCCGGCGGCAGGGGACCGCTCGGAATGGGTGAAGGTCATGGCGTCCAGCGTGTCGATCTCGGCGCGCACGTCAGCAAGCAGGGCGTCAAAGCCCGCCTGAACCACGTCGCCAAGCATCTGCATCGCCCTGTTGTGGTCGGGTGTCGAGAGGCAGTCCGGGGCCGTCGCCACGATCTGCTTGCGAAGGTCAAACTCCCAAGCGTCACGCTTCTGCATCAGGTCAATCTCCCGGTTGCGGGCATCTTCGATAAGGTCGCGGATGCAGGCCATCACACAAACCCCCGGTCAGGGTGTCGCATGTCGTCAATCTCGCGGTGATAGATGCAGGACGCGCGGGCTTCCTCGTCGTGTTCGAGGTCGGCAATCTCGTCGTGAAACGCCTCGTCAACGCACTCTTCGGCGTTCAGCAGAAGCGATGCCTTTGCCTCGTCGGGCATGTTGGCTAGGGTCACGATGGACCGGAATGCGGCCTTGATGCTGTCCGCCTCGTTCCGGGCTTCGCGGCTGGTGCTGTGGATGGTCATGCCACTTCCTCCATCTTGGCCGGGATGCTGGCGTTGATCGCGTCGGCAATGAACCGGGCGCGTTCGGGGGTGGTGAAGATGTCGATGTACGTTCCGTCAACGTCGATCTTCAGGACGCCGAAGTCCGCGCTTGCGCCCTTGGCCCGGTGCGCCTTTGCCGTGGCCGTCATGGTCCGGTCGCCGTCGCGGTCGAAAGCCTGGAATGTTGCAGTCATCACTGTTTCTCCTTCGTTGTGATGCGTGAAGAATAATTTCATACCGGATGCCGGTCAACATAAAAAATCGCACAAATGATGTTGCACACCAAGATTATTGCACGTAGGATTGCGCCATGAACAGCATCAAGGAAATCATCGAGGCTGCTGGCGGTATTACGTCCGTGGCCCGTCGCGTCGGCAAAAGCCGCAATTCCGTCTGGGCATGGCAGAACAACGGCGTCCCCGACTGGCACTGGCCGACACTTATGTCCATGGCGAAGGTCACGCCCCAGCAGCTTTTCGAGGCAAACCAGAACTGCCCAAACCGGGCGGGCAAAGCAGAGAAGGAGACAGCAGCATGAAACCAGCAACAGCAGCCATCGTCCGGGAAGTACGAAAGTTCCAGAAAGAAACCGGGGTGCCGCTCCACGAGATTTCTCTTGGCGCGGGCCTTTCACATGCAACGGTCGGTCACTGGACCCGTGGACATGGTGGATCAAGCCCCCGGTCTCGCAAGGCTGTCCGCAAGTACATGCGCGAATATTCCCCGGCACCCGCTCCGCGCAAGCTTGCAGATCCGGCATGGGATGACGAGTTCGTCAACGCCCTTCAGAGCGCCAACGCATTCAAGGTCGAGACGCCCGTCCATCCCGGCATCCTTCAGCGCCTCGTCGCTCCGGTACGGAAGCTGTTCAGCCGTGGAGAAGCAGCATGACCGACCGTGACGAAAAGGAATGGCAGGCGTTTTTGCGCACTGTTTCGTCTGGTGGGTCGATCCTTCGAGACCTCTCCCCAGCAGACAGGGGGCGAATGACTGACACCGTTCGTGACGTGAACGAGTGCTTCAGAGACGGCTGGGGACCGGGCCGCTTCGACGCTGACGACTGGCGCGCTGGCGACCGGGATTACGACCAGCCCGAACAGCTGCCGGAACTCGAAGATGAACGCCAGCGACTCAGTTGGACGCTTGTCCGCAACGCCCTGCTCTGGATCGCCGCATTCATCGGAACGTCCATCGTCGGGTTCGTGTTCGGCGTGATGGTCGTTCGCGCGTTTCTCTGACACTTCACCCATAGGAGGACAGCATGACCGACATCAACTGGTCATCCGTGAACGGCTGCAGGATTCTCTGCGAGCGCATCACGCGGTATTGGACCGAAAGGGGACTGGAAGGCGCGATTGCCTACCCGGTCAGTCTTGGGCGGGACAACGAGTATCACAGCGCGGTCGGATGCAACGTCAAGCTGGTCAAGGCGGCTGACGGCTGGCGGGCGGTGGTCGAATGACCATTTCCCCACAGATGGCCAAGGTCAACCGCGAATGGACACTGGACGAGGAAACCACCCTCCGCCGCATGTGGGTTGACCATTCCTCGCGGGAAGTGGCCGACGCGCTGGGACGCCCGCGCAACAGCATCATTGGCAAGGCGCACAGGCTGGGGCTGGAGAAGAAGGCAGGGCCGGGCATACGCAAGCCCCCACGCCGGGCGTGTGGTGTTCGGGTTCCGCAGGTGTACCAGGAGCCGCCGTCGGCACCCCTTCCCAAGCCCGTCTTTCGCGCGCCAGCGAAGAAGCGTATGCCCATGGGTGATCTGCCCATCCCGAGGCAGTGCCAGTACCCGCACGGCGATCCGGGCGAAGTCGGCTTCCACTTCTGCGGTCACAAGACATTGACCGGCAAGCCGTACTGCGAATACCACTATTCCATCTGTTACGTGCCGCCGAAGGAACAGGTGGCATGAAGAATACCCGCCCCACCGTCTTTCACGGGGACCAGCCAGAAGGTCCAGAGACAACGCCCGGCATGAAGCGCGGTGGTGGGGACGGGCCTGCTGATGCAGGGCATGATTGTTCCGCCAATGCCGGGAAGCTTCGGGCCGGGAATGCGCAGGGCGGAATGAGCCGCCGTGTAGCGCCCGTGCCTGTCTATTACAACGAGATT
>Ga0208767_1000424_pt1 | contig 34313 bp, 16 predicted proteins | sample VirMetDEL_Mar_21_FD_184514 | JGI IMG/M metagenome (GOLD analysis project Ga0208767, IMG submission 184514) | Aqueous microbial communities from the Delaware River and Bay under freshwater to marine salinity gradient to study organic matter... | ecosystem: Environmental > Aquatic > Marine >... | reverse complement strand
TTCCATAGTTTAAAAAAGCAACTGCCGTATACTTGTTCCGTGCGCTCTTCGTCTATATAGTGCCAATCGTCCTCCATTGGGTCGTGCGGCTTAACTTCCCACTGAAACAATCTTCCGCACTTTTTGGGTTCTTCTTTAACATAGGCGCATTGACCGGGGAATGTACACGCCGTTGGCGGGCAATCGACCGGCATCCATTCATCAAAGAAAACTGACTCCGTAACAACTTGATAATAGTCACTCTCATTTGAGTCTTCTCTAAGAAGGACTACGCAATCAGTTTGGGTAAAGGTTTCCATGTAAGCTTTTTCATCCGAACCGTCATCGGGGTAAGCACCCGCCTTGTCGCAATATTCTACGAAATATGTAATCCCGCCCATATCTTCTACCCACTCCCAACAGCCCGTCCAACCACAAATACAATCAGATGGGCAGGGATCTACTTTTACATAGTTCTTTTCGTAATTATCTTCATTAATAACAATAGGGGGTATGTCGATATTATCCCCCGTGTATGGGTCAATTGGTTGGAGTACTATTATACAAGGCTCGGATCCCTCGTAGCTTGAGTATCCTTCCTTAGCTCCTGAATATATAATCCTATAAACCTTGTTACTATTATCGGAAGGAGATACGCAACCCGACTCATCTTTACACGGTTTTTCGCAATCATCACAAGGCCCATCCGAGCATATTAAATTGCCGTCATTATCAAAACAGCATTTGTGGGGTAAAAAATCCATTAACTCGGAGTACCACAAGGAAGACCCTTCATAAGTCTTCCTACAGAGTCTTCGTTAGTTTGACCATCGGGTACAGAGGTGGTTAATACATTAATAGTTTTTGTCTCATATTGACCACCACCGACATACACACATACCGAAACTTCTTGTTGGTAAACCTCATCTCCAACTTCGGGGCCTTTTAGGTGACCATAAACCTTTTGTGTGCTGTCTGATTTTTTAGTTAAGACTCCGCATTTTACAGTGTATTGGTCTACAAGGAAGCTAAACTTAATAAAAACTTGGTTGTTTACACAATCAACACCTTCGGGGTTAAGCAAGGTACTTCCATTAGCATAGGCTGCAGGGTTTATTACTTTTAATGTATCGCTGAGCGGAGCCTTGTCCAAAATTGGAACATATGCTTTTTTAGTAATGTTCGAATTTTCAAGCAAAAGTTCGGGGTAATCAAAATATGAAGATGTAGATTGCTCTTCCCCTAGCTCAATTTCTTCCGTAGTCAATCGAGCTTTTTCTGAAGCCTGAAGACTTTGATCCGTAGCATCTATTGTGTACTTGTACCTATCAAATTTTAAGGTCGGAGAGTTAACGCTCGAAATATCAACTTTATCGTACAGAGCTCCTTTCCAAGTTATAGCATTAGGAGAACCGGGTGTTCTAGTTATTTCATTAACATTAAAAGAAGCACTCTCGTCGTAAGATGTACCGTAGTTTTTGTTTAGATCTACTCTACTGAAATAACATATTTCGCTAACATAATAAGGTTCAACCTCATCAAATGTTATTGAAGTCATTTCCATCGGATCATAATTCGTACTTTGAGGAGTTATGGTCGTCTCAAACTTATCGGCGGGGACTGTGTGGGAATTATCAGTGGTAACTGAAACTGATGTACTGTCTATTGTTTTGTCGGGTTGCGGGTTGTCCGTACCTTTTACATACTCGGCACTGTGAATAGTCGCCGAATCATCGGGCACTGTGTTACCGCTATTGTCTACAGTTTCAGTTATGCAGATTTTCGTACCTTCTACATTAAAATCCGTGGGTTTAGTAAGAGGATTTTTACCTACTCTGGTGGAAAGTATTTCCGCGTCGGGAACATCACTGTCGTCGGTTTTAGCTACTTCACATTCTTTAATACTTTTAGTAACTTTATTAGGGTCGGTATCTTTAATATAAAATCCAAGTTCTCTGATGTATTTAGTTTCTTCCTTTGGATCTATATTACTTATATCCCAATCTATTTTTGTAGACTCCGCGTCGTTTATAGTTGTGGATTTTGTACCTACCGATGTGCTATCAATATCGATGTCGGGTATAGGTGATTTGTCACCCGTAGTAAGTTCGTAAGCGTCAAATTCGATGTCTTCTTGCTTATAATACTCATCTACTTCTTCGCATTCTACTTTTAAGCTGTCTATGTCTTCGTCAATATCTTCGGGCTGTTCAGTAGGCTCTTCGATTTTTAAGCTGTCTACCGGGTAAGTTTTAGGTTCAGGTGGGGGGCTTATCGGTATTTCCTTAAACTCTGTACTGCTTATTTTTTCTTCGGGTTCTGAGCCGGGTTCCACAGTTATTGACCCCATATTTTCGGTAGTAGTAGGGCCCATGCCCCCTGTTCCGTTGAGTGTTTGACACTCTGAAGTATTTAGATCTAACGAACCTTCCGTATTTGTAACTGTAACTGGCTTATATTTTATAAGCTTTTTAAATTGTTTAAATGTAAAGTTCTTCGGGATAGCTTTATATTGCTTAGCCTCTTTGTAAACTATCTCTAACTGTTTAGAGGTAAGCTTAAGCGCCTTACGCTCCATTATAAATTTATATTGTTTTGGAGTAAGGGTTACTTCTTTTTCGTCTTCAAATTTTATCGTTATCTTAGACGGTTTAAACTTAGCCCATTTAGGGTTGTCATGCGTTAAAGTAGTTGTCTTGTTTTCTAAAGTAAGCTCATAAACATTAGAGAAATTAAATTCATAATCTTCCGAGCTTATCTCTAGTTCTTTATTTTGATATTTTAACTCAGTTTCACGCGGTGTAAGTGTGACTTCTTTGTTTTGATATGATAAATCACTTTTATAAGGAGTAAGAGTTACCGTTTTAGGGTCGTCAAAAGATACAGTAGTGTCTTTTTCCCGCCAGTACAGTCTTTCTCGTTTTAAACATTCAAAATAAACTTTCCAAGGCTCTGAGGTAACCGTAGTTTCTTCGTCCGTTGAAACAGTTACCGACTTTGCTTTTATAACATCCGTACGCTTAGTTTGAGCGAATTTGTAAATATAACTGCTAAAAGTAGCAGTCTTTTTAGTCCCGACCCACTCACCGGGTCTTCTGGTAATTGTTAATTTATGTTTATCAAAATCAAAAGTAGTATTATAAATTGTCGCCGGTATTTGTTGCCAAGTTGCATCGTACGAAAATTTCTTAATTGTATTTTGTATGCGGTGAGTGACCGCTTTCATTTTAAGATCTACCGCAACTTCTGTTATGTTTATATTAGAAATTGATGCGTTCAACGCATTATTATTTTCATACTCGGTAACCTTTATTTCTTTAGTGATGTTCGCTAAAGTTAAATTATCTTTTTGCTCATAAGTAGTTATTTTTACCGGCGTGCCCTTTACATAAAAATCCCAATTCTGAGTGTAGGTGGTCGCAGACCTTTCATTGAAGTATTGTCTTCTCTCATTAACTACGATTTTTTTAACATCAAAAGCAAAGCAATCATCCGTAGATGATGCTGCTGAGCTTGTTAAAGCAAGTGTGTCAAAATCTTTTCCGAGATTTTCATTAACCCCAAGACCGGTTAGTATATTGAATTCGTCGTCTTTTGCCTTTGTTCCTTTATCTACATAAGCATTTTCTAAAGACTTAAGAACGGTGTGCTCTTCAAGCTTTTGCTTTGTCCCCAGTATCGGATTTAACGCGGTAACCTCGGTAAATTTATTAGTACTTTTAACACCTTTATTAACATTAGTTGGCGTCCCGGCGGTTACATTGGTAATTACATCAAAATTATCTTTCTGACTTGGACTAGGTGCGTTAAAACTTAACTCAGTTATTTCGGAAACATTTATATCGTTGTCGTAATCCCAAGTTACATCTTCACAATCGATATTTATATCTAAGTCCGTAGTAAAATTAAACTTCTCTAAATCATCGGTTCTTTCTTCCCAATTTACATCTACTCCGGGTACTTCCTGACCAGCGGGATCCGACAAATGGTCATCGGTAACTTTCCATGTTTTCCCGCCGTGAGTGACTACTTGACCTTTAGTATATTGCGTATTTGGAGCCCAGGCGGGGTAGCTTCGAGCTTGAGCAGTAGATCCGTTTGAGGTTGGAGCACCAAAGTAATAGTCATTCGTGGTCTCCGGCCCTGTCCAACTATGAGTTGCGTCAAACATCTCAATAGTTTCGGTAGAAGGGTTGCCGTTTGGAGTCTCGTTCGTAATTGTTAGCTCATTAGAGTAAACATTAGTAGGCGTCTCAGTACCCGAATCATCAATAGTAGTTCTATTAGTTTCAAAACTGCCATATGCGCAATCTAGCTCCCCTTGTGAAACATTTTCGTGAATATTCCAATCAGTAGAGTCATAATTAGTGACCTCACCCCATGTACCGGGAGTTACTGATGGGCTAGCGGTGCTAAAATCTACCGCAGTTAAAGGTGTCCGTTTTACATCTACCTCGCTTACTTTAAAAGTCTGCGGCTTGGCAGTAGCTGATTTAGATTTTGTACTTTTAGTTGGATCTAAGAAATCCTGATCTATGTCTAATTTTGTAGCTTGTAATGTTGCTTTCGGTTTCGTATTGGTCTTTTTTACTTCCAGCTTAAAGGCGTGAAAAACTACTTTATCGCCTTGAGTAGGAGTGGTTGAGGATAAGGAAAACATATCCAATTCAATATCCTCACCATTTGGTACTTTATCACCCGTAATTTTTTGACTGTAAAAGGTGCAAGGCGGATCAAGGTGAGCGTCAGTTTCCGAAGGCTTAAATTCTACTTTAGTAGGAAGCTCTACATCTATAGGTTCGGGTGCGGGGTCTGGAGTAGTGTCTTTTACCTCAATCTCGGGAAGTTTTAAATCTACTTCTTCAGGCTGGGGGTCGTCCGGGGTGATTGTTAAATCGTCTAGGTTTATATCTTGCTGAGAACCGGGGCTAAGAGTCGTCTTTGAAAACTCCGCCTTTACAACAACTCCCGTGCCGGGAAATGTCTCAGTCCAAACGATAAGCTCAAGACGGGTTTCACCGCTCTCTCTTTTATTTTTAATAGTCCCGTCTATATTTGCTTCTTTTTGAAAACCTGAAGGGCTGTCGCTAGTTCTGTCGATTAACCCCACATAACAATAATACAGACAAGGTGAACCTTTTATTACTATAAGATCTCCGTGAGATATTAATCTATCTCTTTTCCTTTTATTAGGATCCCACTCATCATCTATAATTTTTTGGAAACAAGCGTGCCCTAAACCTCTCGAAGTTGGTGGGGACAGCCCATAATCACCGACATCTACAAAATGTATGATAGTTTGTCTACTACCCGCGGGGCTTTCTACAACATTTAAAGTACCCTCAAATATACTTTCGGGGTCACTATTTTCGGCTATTATCTCCTCAACTTGAGTTTCTAGAGCAATTAACCGTTCTTTTAATTCTTCGGCAGTTTCCTCGCTCATCTAAAAATAAATAACTTCAATTTTCCAAATTCTATTTCTATGGTGGTGAAATATAGGGGTTACCTTCATAGAGCTTGGAGAGTTTACAAGTCTACTACTCCAAATCGTTGCGTCCCACGCAATATGACCACCGGCTTGCTGTATCGCTCTTCCTTGAAATAAAGGTCTTTTAAGAGTGTCTACTTCTAAACTCGTATCGTTATAAAAGAAGACCAACGAACTTCCACCGGGAACTGTTACATGATCCGAAGGAGGCATACGATTTATATATTCTGCACCACTTAAAGCTCCGCAACCCGCACCCTTTAAACAAGCTACATCAACCAAGTCTCTATCCCCCGTTATGCGCATATGTTCGGTTGGGAACCTCAATTGAGTCCCGTTGGTTGTTTGGTAAAAAGCCGCGTTTGAAAAGCTTTGTTTAAAAGATTTGGTATCACTATTACCTTCGGCGTGTACTATAAAAAAGTCCATAGTCACGGCGCCGCTATTCTTAGCGTATGTAGTGGCATAAAAAGGTGCTTGTTCAGCTACCACAAAATAAGTGAGTACACTCGGCGCACCTTGTTTTTTATTACCTTTTTTAAATGTTTTAAATCCCGTGTGGTCAAATCCAACAATAGTTGGGTGGGCTACATTTTTCTCTCGGTTACTTAAAACCTTCCAGTAAGATCCGATAGGTGCTACCCACGAGCATGTCCAGATGTCAACTCCGGGCCTTGAGGTATCTATACTAGCGGAAGCTCTTAACCATCTTAAGTTGTAACCCGCTTCGTTTCTACTGTTCGCCCCAGAGACAGCTCCGAGGCTTACACTATTACCAAGGCTAACTGAAAGCATTTGATCTTGTAGAGCTAAGTCTTCGATAAAATTAGACTTTCTGTCGGCTTCAGTAAAACTATAAGCGAAGTATGGATTTTCTCCTTGGGAATTTACCGAATCGTGGTTTGGAATAACTGCTTTTATTTTTGAGCTATCAAGGACAATACTTGCCCCCGGAGATGTTAAATTTACCCCTTCTGTATAAAATAATTCATCGGAAGCTCTGTAGCTAGTGGGGTCGTCTATGCCCTGCCCTTGCCGAGGATCCCCGATAACAACAAGCTCCTCTCCTTCGCTTAACCCTTGTGTTGTATCTATTACGGCTTTTCCTTTTTCGGTATGAAATATTTGGTCTCCCAATTTCCAAGGAGCTGCCGAATCTATTCTCAACTCCGTTTTACCGTTTGAACTTGATACTACGGTTGCGGCTCTTGCGTATAGGAGATAACTTTCGGTTGCGTTTAAACTTACTCCTAAACTGACCGGGCCAGCTTCGGCAGGTATAGTGCCGGCGGCATCCCCGTCTACATAAGATGCTACTCTTGGCTCAGTTCTCCTAATTACCTCGGGCAGCATATCCCAACAATCCGCATTTGACTCCGGCGTACCATCGTTCAACGCTTCTGCGCCCTGAGTAAGACCGTCACCAGTTTCGGGGTGTAGCGACCACTCTCTCGAATCGTAACCGAGGTCTTGTAAGTTACCTAGTTGTTTCAATATGTGGTTGCTGTTTTTCAGTACCACATACTTACGCGTCATGCGTTTTAACTCACCCGACTCACTAGATTGTTGACTGTACCATGTATCCCTAAGTTTTGCGTATTGCCGTATCAATGTGGCGGTGTCCAATGTATCGCCGGGAATTACTTGCTGATTTATAAGGTAGTGGTCGGTATACTCTTCATCAGGCTCACCTACTCTTCTAAACAAAGCGATACCGTCGTCGGTTCCGTCTAAACCGTCTTTTGTAATTTTTGTGCCTTCAGCGGCAAACTTTCGGGTTATTGTTTGAAAGCCTATTAGCGAGTCTTCTTCGACTTTAGGCTTCCCTATCGGGCGTATTCTTAAATCTTTAGCCATTACCAACCCCCTCTTCTAATAATTCTTATAGTTCTCTGCTTTTGTGGAGAAGAGAAGTGTTTAAGTTTACGCCTAGCTTCTCTCGCAGACTGAACTATTAACTCTTTATTAGCTCCGTTGTAACGGGGGTCGGTTAATAATTTATACTGTGCAATAGGTAATAAAATATCCCAACACACTTCGCCGGGAAGCCTAGGTGAGTCTCCTAACTGCAAGTCTTCGGGTATTATGTTAGCTACAAGTTCAACTTGATAATCTATATCAGGTACGGGGTATAAAACTAATTTAGGATACACCATAAAGTCTTCCGATGTATCTACTTGATCGACATAGTACCATATAGGTCTGTCAACCTCGGGCTCATCCATGTCATACGAGGGAAAGTTTCCTTGGTAACCCCCTACGGGTCTAAAGTCTCCGGAATAGTGGCTTCTTGCCGACACCTCATCTGTACGGGCGTTCATAGGAGAAAGAGGCCCGTGACCAACTAAAACTGGTACCTTTTCTACATCTATGACATCCGTGTCTAGTTCTATAGACTGCACACCTTCGGGGAAATCTACAGCCATCTTCCGAGAAGCCCATCTAGGTCTGTGGCCATCTATAGGCGCGTAGCACTCTCTGTACGCTTGGTTTACCGTTATTTTTACCCGCTCTTGATCTATTAAAGGGAGATCTTCCCATTGATCGGCTCCGAGCATACTCGCTACTTGATCGAGTATGTGGTCAAATAAACAAAGCTGTCTGAATTTTAACCTTTTAAAATAAGAACCCTCCATTGGGGAGGTTAAAATTGTTGGAGCCACCATAGGCGTTTGAGGGGATATCAAACTACTAGAGTTGGGAACGGCAACCTGAGGGGACGGCAAAGTGCCTACATTAGACACAGTAGCCACGGGCTGCCTGACTACGGCAACATTAACGGTGCTACTCGGAGGTAAAGTTACCGAGCTGTTTGATACGGAGTTAGAAGGCGGTAAAGTTACCGTTAAATTTTGTATAGTAGTTACGGGAGCTGCCATTACTCCAACCTATACATTAGGTCAACTTTCTACTACCGCTTGTAATTCGGGAGCACGATCCGTTTTTTCAACCTTCTTGGATTTTCGCTCTTTTTTTGGCTCTTTTTTTGGCTCTTTTTTCTCATCCATAAGAACGGAGAAAAACATACGCTTGTACAACCTACCCTGTGTTCTGAATATGTCGTCTGCTTCTCTTTGAGATTTAGGTTCGTAAGCATAGTGCCTACTTTCCGCATCCCATTCAAAAGTGTATTGCAAACGGCTCATACCTTTTACGCGCATTACTGGGACTGTGCCCATTTGATCTCTTTTTCCGATAATTATTATTTTCATGATATAAAAAAACCTCTCCCCCGCTGCGCAGAGGAGAGGCTATGGTTAGGATTGGAATACGGTGGATATTCTCAAAAGCTTAATAGCTAAATCCGGGGATTTGACGAACTGCTTCGACAAGCTGAGCACCTGGAATTCTTCCGTTGGTGTCTTGATAAGCAGCCATTCCGTAAACGGATTGGATACCTACAGCTGACAAGTGAGCTTCGTTTCCACTATTAGCGAAATCGTCATAGTGGAAGATTTGCTCGTTAGATACTGCACCTTTAGCGTAGTAAAGAGCACTCTTACCCATTGCCAACGCATACCCGATTGGAGTTCCAAGAGAGTTACATTGGTAGATAACGGTTCCGGCTGGGATTGTTCCCGCTACTGCCAAGTTAATGCTGTTCTTTGTAGGAGTGCCGGCGCTTGATGCTGCTGCGAGCTGACCTCCGCTGCTTACGCGAACAAGACCGGTAAGTTGGTTACCGGTATTTACCTTATAAGAAGCACAACCGTAGTCCCCAGTAGGAGAAACTGCGAGAATGTATCCGTCAATACTAGCTGCACCAGTAGCAGTAGTTGCATACTTGAATCCGCCTCCGCCTGGGATCTTTGCGTCGAAACCTGTGAAATTTGCAAAGCAGTCATAACCAAGGGTAAGCGTACCCGCGGTAGCGATAGTAAGAGCATTGCCAATAAGAGCGGTTGGAAGCAAAGGAGAACCTTGGCGTCCGTCAGCTGTGTCGATAATCACATTGTGATTGGCAATAATATTACCGTCCCACATTGCATAATTACCGCTGTACAATTTGTTAGCGCTACTACGCTCGTCAGCTTGAAGAATAGCTTCGAGGTAATCAGGATCTGAACGAAGTGGGCGTAAGCAAGCGTCAGGAGCGAAGAACAAGTAACCGGGAATTTCGGTTTTGTCGTCACCGCCAACATTCATTGGCTCACCACCTTGGGCGATCAATGCTTGTTTAGCTTCCTGAATAATATCAGTACTTAACCCTTCTGTGTACAGAAGATTAGGTCCTGCTCCGTAACCTGAGATGAGGTTTGAAGTAGAGTTGTTCAAGCAGGTGTCACGAAGAACCATTTGGATATGATCCTGTTCAGTGCGTCCTGCCCATTCGGACATAACTTCGGCTGAAAGCTGGTCAATAGTTTTGCCTGTGAAGCGCATAAGTTTTACAACTTGCGTCCAAGCAACAGCGTGACGGATAAGATCCACTTCAACGCTAAATGCGCCGAATTTTAGCTTTCCGGTTTTATTCTTGAGGATTTGTTCCCCACGAACACCCTGTCCGCGAATTGGAGCAACTGTTGTAAAAGTTACTTTGTCTGATCCGCCTGCGCTAAGATCGCGTTTTTCAACTACTGGAGAACCGGAACCTTCAGATCCGATAAATTTTGCGAATACATTCTTTTCCCGAGCGTCGCGAGTTACGAGCTCAGACCAAAGTCTGGTGCGCAAATCACCATCGGCAAAGATAGTAGTACCGCCCTTGTTTGCGGAAGTGCTGTAGTTAGTGTTTGTATTGAGCAAGTCGACATTACCGAAAGTTGCGGCTGCTGACTGTGCTGCTACGGTTGCTGCTTTATTAGCCATGATTAGTTTTTCCTTATATTATAGTGTTAGATTTTACTAACGAAGGAAGCTCCTGCCATCGGGTTGCCCTAGTAACTCATAAAGTTGGTCGTTGGACATTGAACCCATATTGTTGACAATAGACTCCGTTGTTAGCGTTTGTTGAACGGGTTTAGCAGTTTGTCCGGTCGTCAATACTTTGGCTTGATTCCCCATGGCTGGTCTGACTTGCCTTTGCTCAACTGGTTGCTGAGGCTGAGGCTGCTGAACAGAAGGAACTTGTCCTTTCTGAGCCGCAAAGTCATGAGCCATGATTTCAGGCCACCTTGGCGATTGAAAAACTGCTGCGTAATCAGGAGACGATTGAGCTTGTTCAATAAAGTGATCGAACTCTTTTCTGTAGAGTGTCTCTTTATTAGACAGATCCGGGTAGGATTGATAAGCTCTGTCCCTGCTCTCCACCGCTCTATCGCGATGGGTATTATATTCCTCTTCACGCCTCCTTTCATCAGCTCTTTCTTTCCGGTCTTGGATAGCTTGAAGTTGTAGTTCCTTCTTCATAATCTCTCTTTGAAAATTGAGAGCTTGAAGAGTATCTAAATCTTCGGCTGCTTCTTTAACCTTAGTTTCGAGCTCCTGAATCTGAGTGTTCAGAGTCCCCGCTTCCTGTGCAAAGGGGTCAGTCGGCTGTTGAGCTTCCTGAGGTTGTACCGGTTGCGGTTGTGGTTGATTCTGAGTTTCTTGACCGTAGATGACTTTAGCCGCGTCTGCAAATGTACCACTAAATCCTTCAGACCTATATAGATCTATGACTTGTTGGTCTAATTCGCTCTTCGGCCGAATTCTTCTTTTAGCCAGTCTATCTTCTTCAGATTCTACTTCTCCTTGCGGTTCAGCAGTTTCCAAAGAAACCTCTTCCTCCGTACTTGTAGCTTCGGGCTGAGCTTCCTGGGATTGCTCCTCAGGCTGAGGTTCAGCTGTTGTTTCTACCCGTACAGGTTCATTCGTTGATAATGCCTCACGAAGGTCGTCAGTTGACACATCCGCGAGATTTAACTCGGTTTGTTGGGGGGAATCAACCACCCCGGTTTGTTCTTCCATTCCCGTACAATACTAATGTTATACGGAGCTGAAAACCGGTTGTATTAGTACCCGTATATCTTACGCTTGCCTTTGCTTTTCTTTACTGGCTTGGCTTTCGCGCACTGTTGGGCTTTTTTACAAACCTCAGGAGTTTTACATTTTTCGCAAGTTTGGAATTCTTTATTTTTGTCCATCTTTATAGAATTTTAGGAGTTTCCAGAGCATGTAAGTACAAGTAAGTACACCGGCACAAAGTCCAACTATGTCGTTCCATTGTCCGAGCGTAAAAGAGAGCCCGGTTCCGATCATACCAATTATAGGAGTGGAGTCGCTCACGATAATACCTCCACGGCTAAATAAACTGCTACCATGCAGGCTAATATAAACACAATTTTACCTGAACCCGGTAAGGTTTGATAATAATCTTTTAAAAGTTTAAAGTTTTTCATTCGGTGGTTTTATTGGGAAGGGCGCGCGCGTAAGTTGTTTCTCTGCTTCAGTTCGTGCGCATTTTTGGGCTGTTTTTCTAGCTAGCAGGATAGGAATACAAAGATAAGCTAGTAAAACGGAGCCCGCTACCGTTAGTATTTTTTTTATAGAATCCGTAAACTCTTCAAAACCACTAGCTTGAGATTCTAAGCCCTTTTGAACCAATTTATCGACATCTCCGTGGGTCAAAGCATCTACGGTTTCTTTAAGATCCTCATTCTCGGTCATCATCTGAGCGGTCTTACCACCAGCATAACCTACACCGGCGCCAACAGCACCACCCGCTGGCCCAAGAACCGCACCACTAGCCCCTCCGGCTACTGAGCCCATGACTGGATACCAAGATGAAGCTTTACACCCCATAACCAAAAGCAGCATTGCCGCTATTAGTAATATATCTAAAATTAAGACTATATAACCCCGATTACTCATTTCACAGGTTTAGGCTCTGAAAAAACTTCAAACTCATCACCGCGCTTATTTAAGGATAAGAATCTTTGATTATTAGAAAGAGTTAAAAATCTTAAAATAGTAGTACTTTGAAAGCGCACTAAATTAATACGGTAAATTGTGCCCTTAACGAGACGGTCTGTAGTTTTTAAAGCAATAATTTGTGGCCCGCTACCGGCGGGGAAAGTGTAATCTCTGATGTGACCATTATTTGGTGCAGTAGGGAATTTATAATGGCTGATATATTTAATAGACCCCGAATCCGTAAGTTTTACGGGAGCTACTGCCGAAAACTTAGTGGGTGCGGGGTCGGTTGCTTTCTTTCCAACGAAAGTAGTTGTAGTTTTTCCAATCATGCCTTTTTAACCTTAAACATTTCGGGGCTGTGCTTCTTAAGATTCTTCGATTCTATTTTGATGACCGCTTCCGCAAGAGCCATTGGCGATAAGTTTTCCAACGCGTTAACGACGGCCTTGAGAGCAATTGTCTCCTCGGGACTTGTTTCACGGTCAAGCATTTTGGAGAGGTATCTCCCTCTCTCGGTCTGAAACCGTTTTTCAAGATGGCTAAAAGCCTCATCCACAGTAAGCCTTTTGACATCGGAAAGTTTGTCGAATAGAACGATGTCGCTCATTAAGCTACGGACTGAGCCCGGTTAGTCTTAGTAATAACGCCTGTAAGTACGGTGTATCCTTTTCCAAGTGGGTGGCAGAAGTTACCGAAATTAGCTCCAAGCTGACGCTTGACTACTTCGAGACTAGCTCCTTTTTTGCGATTATTAATCCTGCCCTGCTTAAAAGCATTAGGTATTTTTGAGTGTGTATATTTATTAGCCATGATAGTTATCCTGTTTGTTGTTGATATTGATTTTCGCCCTGTGGATTGCTGTTACCCATTCCCTGGACTTGTGCTGCAATTTGATCACCGGCTTCGGGAGCTTGTCCACCGCCACCGGCACCTTGAGCATCCGCCATGAGTTTCATAATCTCAGCTTCGCTTTTAGGATCGGGAGGTGCGGCTTCGGGTAGAAGCTCTTCCGTATTTTCGTAGCCTAGAGCGTCCAAAATGCGCTTAAACATAGGACGGCTAAACGGTCTGATTTCCGGTGGGTGTTGTAAAAATCTCTCTTGTACTTGGAGAGCTAAGTTAGCTTTTTCGATAGCTCTTTGACCCTGATCCTGAGAAAGAATAACTTTACAATTCATTTCTAGGTTAGCAATACGCTCGGGGGTCATTTCGGCAAAAGCTGTTACATCTCCTTCCATGTACTCATAGATCTCGGCTTCGTCCATAGTTGCCATGGATACTTTAATCAATTTTGCCAAGTGCTCTTCAAAACCGCGTACAATTCTACGCATCCAACGGCGTCCTATTTTAGAAGCTTCGTTAAGTGTAGCTTCAACTCCCGTAGCTGTATTAGCGGGAGATAACGCTTGGTAGTCACCTTGCGCCATGTTCGATACGCCGAGCCAAAGCTGAACCATTCCGAATACGAAATCTATTAACTCTTGAGTTTTGTTGTCTAAATTAGGAAGAGCGGAAAACGATAGAAAGTCTTCCATACTATACTGATCCTTGAGCTGAAATAACTTACCCGCATGAAGCTCTACATCTTCGGGCTCATCTTCGACGGCTTGAGGGTTAACACCTATAATTGGATTAGATGAAAGCTCGTTTCTATAGCTCTCTGAATTAAATTGTTTATCGATATACTCCTGATATGTCCTGATTTTTTCAGGTAAACTCGGACCCCACCAACGGTTCTTCATTTTACCGATAGCAACTGTTACATAAGGAGGTTTGTTATCGGGAGTTAATTTAGCGGTGTACTCGTAAAAAATAGCTTTTTTTAATTCCGTGTCGATAAACACACAGAAATCTTGTGGCTCACCGGTGCCGAGAATGTCTTTAGATATCCAACACTCTACGATAGGAATCATAGGTACTTTTTCCTGATCCCATTTTACGGTGTCCTTTGACTCTTCATTCTTTTCAGAATCAGTCCTTGGATTAGCATCTTTTTTGACAGCTTCTAAATAATCGGCGAATGAGAACCACTCTCTGTTAAGAAAGATCTCTTCACACCAGTGCAGATTTTTGTCGTAAAGTTCGGCTATAAAATCGGCGTATTCTAGGTGCTCAACGGAGCTTGGAGCTAAGAATCTATCGGAATCAACGACCACCGACCGAGGACCTTTGTACTTTATCTGTTGAGTCGGTACGCCTTCGGGAAACGGTTTAAATTCATGTTTACCCGGCGTGACAACGAACGACGGGTCGGCTTCTAGACGAGACTCCGTTTCGCCGGTTTCAGGGTTAACTTCGGGGAATAGATTAGACTCTCCTTCAATTACCGGGCCTTGGTCTAAGATCTCTACAAACTCTTGAATCTCGTTATCAAACAAAGCGCTACGCTCCATGTCGTACCATGTAGATTTACGCTCTTCATAAACGGATTTAAATATAGCGGCTCTTTGGATAAATATATGCAGAAAACTTTCCTCAAGCCTTTCACGGATACGGCCTTTGTCTTCTAGTTTCCAATGGAAATATCTGTTAAAATCTTCAGCGGAATCAGCATCTGCGAGCCCTTGCGGTTTAAATTCGAAGTATGGGCTAGTTCCCGTTATTTCATCTTCAGCTCTAGCTAAGAAATGATCTACGACTAAACTGGTCAAGGGTACTGAAACATTTGATTGTGAATAAATACCGTCTAGCGAATCCCGATCAAACCGATCATTTTCATAAGTTTTCCAAGAAAGTTTATCAGATTTAATCCTAATCGCGTTGTCTTCCTTAAGGGCTTCAACTCTATCCAGCGCGTACTGAACGAGCTTTTCCTCCTGTTCTTTGTTAAGTATTAGATTTGTATTCTTCACGATATCATTTGTTATACATCAATTCCCATCTTTCTAGCTTTGTACAATACTTTAAGCCATGTCGCGACCCGTTGCTTTTCGTACTCTTCGATCTTAGCAGCTTTTTGTGATTCCGACAACTTACCCGCATTAACTTTATCGATGAGTCTTTGTATTGCTTTTCGTTTAGTATCAGCGGCATCTACGATGGGTTTGATTTTTAATAAGTCTTTGTTGGCCAACATTGCTTGTTTAGCTTGTGTTATGTTTTTACCATTTTTTAGGTTTTTTACATACTCATTAGCTACATCTACTCTGTGTTTCAGACCGTAAAATCTTTTAGAAGTTGTGAAACTTGAATAACCTTCTCTGTAGAATCTGCGTGTTACGGGAACTTCCTTCCAATTAACATCTGCATTTCCATTTAAACCTGCATATGCTCCTGAAATAATTCTCGAAAACGCTGCACCTGGGCCACCTGTGTATCCTTCGAATATGTGCTCTAAGTCGCTTCCTGAGAGCCCCCAAAGCATATCATCCATTTCGTTAGTAACCTCGCCTGCACCAAACATTTTCTTTAATGATCCGGGAGTCACTTCGTCACCGCCTAACCATTTGTTAATGCTTTTTGCGGCATCTACGAAAAAGTCTTTAGTTCCTTTACTACTCCTTTCGGAGGCTGGTGTCTTTACTCCGAAGTCTCTGTCTTTTCTAGTAATGGGTGCTCCATAAAAAGTTTCGTTTTGCATTACTTGATACAAAGGAGCAAATACACCAGGAACCCAAGTTTCACCAACGGGGTTAAATGTGTTGTAGAAGTTATCCATAGCGCTTGCGCCATTAGCTATAACTCCTGAGCCACCCATAGCGGGTCCGAATTGGCTTGCGACTACATTAGATGCTTTCTGCCCCATCATCCAAATTAAGTTCCAACCCCAAGGTAATGGGACTCTTAAGTTCTTATCCGTTCCGGGTATAAAAGCTACGAGATTAGAATCTCTTTCAAAGTCACCTAAATTATCGTAATGGTTGCCTTCTTTTTCACCGTCTTCATCTTCGTCGTGACCGGTAAGCAATCTTTGAAGTATCCCCCACATAAAAGATACGGTCATAATTCCGACCACTATTTTAGCAGCTCCTGCATCCCTATTAGCCAACGCTCTTAAGAACCTCAAGTTACCCTGAACTCCTGCGTTAAAGAACAATACCAAAGAACCAATACTTGAGCTTAGCGTACCCTTACGGTTGAAGTCTACGGAGATGTTTCTACCAGCCATAACGGCTTGCTGTATTGTAAAACCGGATTGAAGTAGCTTAGTGGCTACAACCAACCTGACTGTGTTTTCTACACCCGCATTAGCCGCTTCAACTACTTTAATAAATCTATTTTCGAGCAGAGCTGTTTTAGCTTTGCTTATTTTTCTTTTAACTCCGGTCGGTTGAGTTCCGAGGACTTTTTGAATATCCTCCATTGCGTTAGTCATTGCGTCAGGGCCTGAGAAAGCTGTACGCAAGCCATGTGCTTCGAAGAATTTAAACCAACTTTCCCAATCACCTTCGGGTATTTTTAAAGCTGTTTCTCGGTTAACCTTAGCCCACTCGTTAGATCTTTTACCCTCTTCTAAACTTCTTTCTACTTTATAAATACCTTTTGTAACTTTGTAGAAATTACGGGGGTTTAAAAGTGAAGCTACATCTTTAAATATCTTTTTCTTCTCGTCTTCTCTGATGTTAGCCATCGCATTGATCGTATCCCTAACAGCATTCGCAAGAATGAAGTCGGGATTGAACGATGTGTACATCTGAGCGAGGAAACGAGTAGGTACATTAAATAGTTTAAGTATAGGGTTGGTAGGTACGAAATTAAGGTTACCTAACTCAGCTTTCATACGAGCACCGATGCCCGTAAGAGATTGACCACTCCGGGCTACCTTCATGTTAAACTTAACAAATTTAAGCTCACCTTTTTGCTTAACCAAGAAGATAGATGGGTCTTGCATACTTATAGGTATTTCTCCTTTTCTTAAGACCGTTCTAGTTTTACCATCTACTACTTTTTTCTTTAAACGGGTACCCTCTACTGTTGGCATTTTCCCGCTTAAATCTTCTTCGTTAATTACATCGAAAATTTCATTAAACTCTTGGAATATGATCTTTCGCTTAGCGGGGTCGTTAAATAGTTTAGATATACCGTTTGCTTCGGTAATTTCTTTAAAATTGTCAGACCACTCAATATTCCCATCTAAGTTGTCTCTGTTTTTAAATAATTCTAAAAACAACTCATAGAACTCACGCATACGCTGACCGGGTGCTATTTTCGCACCTCTCATAACCATTGCGTCATGATCTAAAAATGCATGAGCTAAAGCAGTTGAAGGGTCGGGCTTGTCCACACCTTTTCTTCTACCTGTGACTCTTTTAGAAATTTCGTTACTGCTCTTTGAAGCCCAACCCGATTGACCCCCTTTTATCTTAATAAGATCTTGAAGAGCTTCGGTTTCTTCGTATTGAAACTCGTTGTTCTGAAACCCTCTCATTGGGGCATAGAAATAACCACTAGGTAACCCGAGATCTGAGTCTACTTTATTCTGAGCCTTCCAATTATCGGAGTTAAATGTAGCCTTTATTGTAGCAACATCTTCTGCGTACTCAGGGGCAGTGGGATCAAGTTCCAATGACTCAAATACAATGTTAACAAGTTCATCCGCAGTAGCGGCTCTTGATTTAGATGTGATTAACTTAAAGGCTTCTTCTTGAGTAATTTGACCCGTTTCCAAAGCGCGGGAAATAGTAGTGGCGTTCATCCTTGCCCACAGACCCATGATACTTTGACTTGGGTTACTCGCTCCGTGTTTTAACAAACGGGTAAGTTTACTGTTTGACCTAGCATTATTTACTATAGCGGCAGCTTCTCTGTCGGAATAACCTGACGGTGCAAACTCGCCGCTTTCATTCTCATACAAAGATTCGTCGTAATGTTTTTTAATAAGCTCACGATCTCTTTTGATATCGGCTTTATATTTCTTAACAATTTCGGTAAGTTCTTCTCTTCCGGTTTCACTTAGACCCTCACCCGCCAGTGTGTTTTCATGGTCATCTATTTTCTTTTGAGCAGTGTCTATCTTATTTTGAAGATCTGCTTTCGCTTCGTTTAACAACCCACGGACATGTCTATTAAAAGTTCCCGCAGATAGCGCTTGAACATACCTACCGAAATCGGTTTCGGAAACACCGTAGTCACGAAGTAATTTTAAAATAGGTTTACGGAATCGTGAATCAAAATCTCGAGAAGCTATTTTAACTTTTGCATAGGTGGGCAATATAACACCCATCATGTCAAAGAAGTCTCTACCGTCCGTGCCAAATTTAAGGTTTAATTTATCATTTAGCTTAATAGCCAAATCCTCAAGAGATGCATGTTGGTTGAATAAAGTTACGCGTACTTTGTATCGCCATTCTTCGGGTATCTTGTTAAACCCGGCTCTAACCGTTGACATGACGGAAGCGGCTATTCTTTCGGAGAATAAAGCGGGCATCTCAGAAACAAGGGTAAGCTCGGATCCAAGAGTCTTATTTTGTCTTTTTTGTTTCCCCCGATTTACCTTTTCGGCGATGTTTTTTGGAACGATTCCATATAAAGATATACGGTTAACATCGTCTTCGGTTAAGCTGGATATATCTAGTATAAAATCACCTAAAGTAGCTTCGGGTTTAGGCGCCATGAAAGGTTCGTATTGATACTCGAACATGAGTCTGTGAATACGATCGAGAAGTTTAGTTTCTAGTTCTCTTCTTAAATGTGCACTTAAAGGGCCGGGCTTACCATTATTAATAAGATGAGCACTTCTGTCCTCATAATACTCAAGTTCGGTATTTACTAAGCCTTTTATTAGGTCTTTCACAGATTGGTTTTCCCAAAATACAGGAGGAGTTTTTATTTTCGCGTTTCTACCACCGCTTTCGTGCACAAATCGCTCGGCGGTCATATTTTGCAATTCTGCTTCCTGCTCTGTAAATAAAGCAGTATAACTCGCAGCTTCCTCCTGACCAGCATTTTCCTGAGCATTAAAAACATCGGGATCAAACCCCGATAGATCATCGAAATTCATAGGATCTGCTTCCGACTCAAATTTTCGGAGTCTTTCATTCCTTTTTCTTTGCTGCTCCTTATACTCTCTCCAATTATCTAAAAGATTTTTATCTCTAGTGTTTTTATAGACATTGTAAACTTCTCTATATAAACTAACCATACCCGGAGTCGCGTTGTAATGCAGAGGAGTGTACATATTGGTACCCTCGGGTATTGGGTAATCTAGCATTTTTAAATTAAGCCCTTCACGCTCTTTGCGAGCCATTTCAGCACCTATGGGGTTATTTTTAGGGTCTTTCATGTCTGGACCCGTCATTTTTTTCTCTACTTTCTTAATGGTAGGCTTAGGCAGCTTCATAGCCTTTGCAAACTTCATTATTGCATTAGGTATGTGAGTGCTGTACATCGCAATTCGAATAGGTTGCTCTTTACCATCGGGGTCTTTATCTTCCCTGTGAAATGCAATTTTCGATTTACCCTCAATAATAGCTTTTTTTACTATTGTACGAATACCCGCATTTATCCAACCCATGTTCAATGGAGGTCTTCCGTGATCCATAAGAACTTGGTCGTCAGATCTGTCGTAAAAACCTGGCGGTTCGGTTGGATCTGTTTCGCCTTGGTAGTGTTGTTCCATTGCAAGTTCTTCATCCTCGGTAAATATTTCCGTCACAGGAGGCCCACGCCTAACTTTAGCTATTTCACTCCTTGATTTTTGGTTCCAGTCAGATTGAAGTTCTTCCACCCGAAGAACATCTTTAGCTAATTGGTAGGTGGCGAAGAATATAGTGTTATCAAAGGTAGCCCAGCCGTCATGCCCTCTGTTCTTGTCAAAATCGATGGCATGTTGCTTTTCATAAGAATCGGGTTCCCAATTTGGATTTCTGTTTAAAGGCTTGCCTTCGTTTATTTCGAAGAACTTTTTTTGATCGGGATTTTTATCAAGATGTTCTGCAACATACATACTTTGTTCATCCCAACGCATGCTTGGCCGGTGTGCGGAGAGAACTTTAAAAGGAGGGCCGGCGACAGTGAATTCCTCAGCCTCTGGATTATAGAATTTATCTGTATCATCTGGTAGGGGTGCGGCGCCCGGCTCACTTAAAGCATCAAGATATTCAGTACCAAGGTTAACTGCCTCAAAATAGGCACCTTCAGGCGTATCTGTATCCCCCAATTGCTCATTAACTCGGATAGTTGGGGCATTTGCGTCTAACCATCCTTCGATAAAGTCGGGGGTAATAGATTTAGCGGGTACATTCTTTAACATATGCATGAGACCCATGTCTTCAGCATACTCTGCCATACCGGCGACTTTTTTAATCTCGGCGATCCATTGTTCCGGCGACCGACGACTAGCGCCCGACATTCTGATGTTAGGCAGTAAGTAGTCACGCATGACTTCGGGCATACCGAGTTGATTTTCGGGAGAGTATTCGGATCCTAGAAGTGGTCCTTTGCCTCTCTTTTTCTTTCTCTCTGCGGCACGGATCTCTGCGTCTTCTTCTTGATTCTCTATGTAAGTTTTTAGTCTTTTCTTAACTTCGGCATCAGTGTTTACGCTTTGAATATGATCTTTATGCAAAGCTCCTTTTATAACTGCTCTAGCTTGGTCGGGGGTGATTTCTCCTTTACTGAAGAGTCTTCGGAGCTCAGGTTGTGCAGCGAGCTCAGCATCCGACATATTTAAGTATTTACCAACCTTACCCCAAACGGAACCGGAGCTAAGCTCGCCCAATGATTTAAAAGTAGCTTGGCTATCGTCTTTGTAAAGAGCATCGGCAATAACATCGCTTTTTAAACTTATACCGTCGCGGAAATCAGTATCCTCATCTATCTGACTTTCTACCTCGGTAGCTTCTCCAATATTCTCTACGCTTGCTCCTTCTGGGCTGTCGGGGTCTATTTCCTGCTTTTTCCCGTCTTTATCAAATGCTTGGCTCTCGCCTTCGGTCGCTATCTTGTCACCGAATTTTTCCTCCATGCCACCCATTTGTGCAACGCGCTTACGAGTCCATTGAATAAAATAACCGAATGCAAATTGCTTTTTAGCATTAGCTTCTTGTGCTGTAAATTGATCGGCTTTTTTAGGTATAGTAGTATCTAAAGAACCACCCCATCGATTTTTAAAGCTAGACCATTCCGCTTTCGTCATCCCACTTTTTAGTAGATTGTACTCAGCTATGGCTCGCTTCATAAGATCGCTCGGAGTTATACCCGCGTCAACTACGCCTTTCTTACCCGCTGTAATCTTACCGTAGTTAGAAACAATCTTAGACATAATACCTGTCCAAATTAAAGCACTCCCGGCGGGACCCCCTTCAGTAACCCTGCCCTGTTTATTGGTGTCGGGGAGGGCGACCATATTATTAAGACCGTTCTTTTCAACCATATTCCCGACAACTCGGGGAGACATTACGGTACGGTTGGAATGTCTTTGATCTTCTTCCGCTCTGGAAAGAGACGCATCTAGTTCTCTTATTTCGGGGTGACTTATGATAGTTGTGTCTTTAGATATCTGTCCTGACTTTTTAAGCTTAGCGGCTAATCTTCGAACATAGTTATATTCTTTTTCTTTACCTATGCCGTTAAGCCACTCGTCTTGCCATGTACCTTCTCTAGGTTTTTCATTAGCTAAATCCGCGTCATCTACGATAAGGTCGGCAGGCATGTCCTTTTCTTTACCGGTGTTCTTGGAAATTGTAGAAGTTTCACTACCACCTTCGTCCGGCGTACCAATGACCGATGGAGATATACCCTTGGCCTGAGCTTCAATGTCTGCCATATCGTCTTCTAAAGCCAATCTTTGACCCTCGGTAGGTTCAATCCTGCCCTCTGAATTCTTTTCAACTTTCGTTGATTCGCCGGACTCTCTGTCTATAGCAGACCTAAACAAGTTAACCTCGCCAGCCATTTCATTTTGAGGTTCAACATACAAGGCTAGTATTTCTTGCCTAAGTTGATCTTTAGTGTACCCAAAGTCCCGCTCAGCACCCATTAAATCTATTAAAATTAAATCGGAAAGACCTAATAAATTTATATTTTTTCTGCTTCCCCCCATTTCGTGCCGGATACGCTCGTATAAACCGAGTAGTAAAGAAGGTGTATTACCTTCGGCATCTCTTCTTAATTTCGTTTGTTCATACTTACCCCCACCTTGAGCTTGAAGCCTAGATCGTTTAGAAGCACCAGCGGGGTCGTACTGACCGGTAAGATTTGCCTGCATTGAAGCAACTCGTCTTTTAGAAGTGACCGAACTTTCGCTAAGTGCCGCTAGAATCATAGTGGCCACCATTCTAGCGGTTGTAGCGTCTATTTCGTGGTTTTCTAAATTAGAAGGATTTTTAAAACTCTCAAGCAAACCGTAATCACTTCCGCCGGATTTATCCCTAGCTAATCGTTGTATTTGCCGTGCGGGAATTTCTTTCGTACTTTTCTGCCTCGGTCCGGCACTTGTAATCCCCGTTTTACTTTTACCTACCAAGGCGTCCTTAATGGACATATATTGTCCTAGTACGGGCGACATTGGATCTCTAAAGTTTTCCTTCTTAACCCTACCGCCTAGGCTGGCTTGCTTAGCGGGGGTGTGCCGGAAAGGGTTTACGAGTAACTCCTTAGTAACTCCGTTTTCTTTTTTATTTCGCCTTTTTGGTATAGACGCCGCGGGCAGTTCGTGCCAAGCAACCGTCTTACGAGCCTGTGCTTCAGTAACGGGTTTAAGTGTATATTCTATTTTACCACCAACGGGCTTACTGCCTACTATTTCAAATGCGTAGTAATTTTGCGAAGGTACGAACCCGGAATATCCCCCGGCATAAGGGCCTTTAAAATTAACAAAATGACCAACCTCCCCTACATTCTGCGGTAAGGTTACAACGGTTGGTGTCCCGGCATCTAAAGCCTTATTAAGGTCGTTGACAACTTGTTGGTCGGCAATTTCGTGAACCCCATAAGGGATTAGCACATCGTCGATTAAAGGAGGTTCGGCTGAAAGTTCTGAAAAGTTTTCTTCGAAAAATGAGCCTATCTTTTCTACCGCATCGTTGATTTGAGTAACCGTTAATGTTCCCCCTAATCCTGCGAAAATATCGTCAAAGTCGGCAGTATTAAGTGCATCAGCTAAAGATTCATTAGACTCGAGACCTGGTATTAAAATCTCTCTAAGCACATCTATCGGTTTAACAGCTATGGCTGCTTTAAGAAGTTTTTGCTTCTGCTTTGCACTTAAATCTCTTCTGCTTTTAATGTCCGCCAATCTTGCTTTTTTAATATCCGAAATGGCTTTATCTATTGAAACTTTTAAAGAACCGTTATCTAGTTTTGAATTAGATTCTATTGCGTCTACGGTATTATTTAATTCGGTAGAAATATTTCTAGCTTTAGTTTTCGCTTTTTCTGCTCTAAATTCAGCTGCAATTTTGTCAGCATTTGCCTGTTCTTTTGCAAGCTCTGCTTTTGATATAGTCCTTGCATTAGATACTTTATTTAAATCTTCGGCGGTCTTTCCGGAAACCGCCACAACCTTACTTTCGGTAGCTTTTTTAACTTTCTCTTCAGCGATCTCTTTGGCTTTTTCCTTACCTTTAAAAGTCTCTTCTTGTTTTATTATTCGCTCTCTTAAATCTTGTGTGTCGTCATCCCTAGCAACACCACCACTTTTAACAACGGACTTTGCGGACTCTTTAATTTTACTTGAAGGGCTTTCTTTTTCCGGTGACTGAGCATCCTCACTTACCCCCGAGCCGCCCTTTTGCTCTTCAGATGCTACCTCTCGTGTCACATCTGAAGCTTCTCTAATCCGTTTTTGAGTTGCTGGGTCTGATAAATCGGCTTGGGCAAACGGATCACCTTCTCCTGCCGCGTCTCTTTGAGCTTTCTTATCTCCCGCTCTGTTTTGAGATCTTCTATATTCCTGAGGTAACGCTGCCCAATTTTCATACCCTAGAATTCTTGCCCACACATCTTTAGTGTTCTTATCCCACTTAGACATGTTTGAGAGATCTACTTCAAATGGGTTATAAATACCCGAACCATCTTCCGCGATTTCTTCATCTGAAAAATAACTTGCGCGGTTAGACTCTAAGGTAACGGGGTCAAATCCTAAATTCTTAAGTAGCTCAATTCTAATTGCGGATTCTTGATTAGCATCGGCTGGAAAGAATTGATTGGCGTTTTCATCAGAAGTAATAAACTTCATCAAAGTCTTTACGGCTTTTTTAATACCCGTATCAACCTTAGTGCCGCCAGCTACACCACTCTCAATAGCTAGAGCCGCAGCTACCTGACCGGTAAACCATTCGGCGATCTGTATATTTTCACTAGTACTAGAAAATGATTCGTTGACTATACTTAACTCGGAGTTCGAAAGATCGCTTAAGGATTCAACTGACCTACCGAGTTTATATTGAGCCCAAGCTATCTTTCTTGCTTCTTCCTCAGGCAAGGCTTTAGTGTAGAGATCCCTCGCTTGCTCAGGTGTGAAAAACATATCCTGAATGTAGTGACCACCTTCGTGAAGGAATACAAACGGAGTGCTGTCTTGCCTACCTTGTAGAGCTTTGTTGTTTAACCATATAACACCATTGCTGTAAGCACCTCGGGTGTTTTTGTTTTTAAAAGGTGTACGGTCGGCAACAACGATTCCGAGGTCACCAATTTTACCCGCGGTTTGAGCAAAACCGACCATTTTTTGAACTAAGAAACCGGTAGGAGAATTTAAATCCATACCGGTCTGTTCAACTACATAATCTAAATAATCTTGAGCTGTGTTGAACCTTCTGCGCTCATATTTAAATCCGGCTTGGTCTACTTGTTCAATATAACCGCCGGCAGTTTTTTCTCTACTAATAACATTAGCAGTAGCTCCGGAAATATCTTCCATTGCATACCCGCCAAATTTTGACTTGGCGTAGTTCATTGCGAAGCCTAAACCTCCTGGTCCAAAAGCCTCTACACCCATTTCGGCAATTATAGCTTTCCAATCTAATTTTTCACCGGGGTCTAAAGTAAGTAATTGACCAATTGCTTCACCAGCGCCTCCTAAACCTCCTTGAACACCTAACTCCGCAGCCATACCGGCTGTAATGCGCCCGTTGCTTGCGTGTACGCCAGATCTTAATTCCTGCCTGAACGCTTTCATACCGTTTGGTAGTTTCTTTAAAGCGGAAGGGTTTTTAAATAATTTTAAAGTTTTACCCGCTACACCTGCCGATAGCATATCTAAAATGGCAACTGGTCCCGATTTTAATGTAGCTTGGTTCCTGAGTTCAGTCATTAACTCGGGATTGTTAAAAGCGGCCATTAATTCGTTAGGATTGTGCCAATCAACGCCAGCTTTTTCTAGCTCCGACATTAGCGCACCTACATACTCCATAACAAACGAAGACACGCCGACCGCTACTTTCATACCTCTAGCCGCCCCTACTTTAGCACCCGCTAAAGCACCTTTTGGCCCACCTACGGCGCCTATAGTGGCGCCTATACCCGCTGAAGCTCCAACTACTCGGGGCGCTTCTGTTGCGTATGTGTTCATAAACCCTACTATGGTTTCTACAACCATCTCGGGAATTGCGTCAGCGTGCTTTAAAAAGTGTTGTATCCCGTCCCAGAAGCCGTCCACTTCTGTCATTTTGTATTTCGTATATGACTCAGAGTTCTCGAGACCTTCCATCTCGGTCATTATGTCAATAAATTGTTGAGCATCTGCTTTACTAAAATCAGCTAAACCGGCGAGCTGTGGTACAAAATCGGTAGCGTCTTCGAGTAAATCACCACTTTTCCAAGCATTTGCTAAGTGCCCATAATAACTATCCGACCGCCCTTTGTCGGCAACTTCCATCCCGAATCCCGCTTGGATAGCTGAATTTAAGGAGGCATGATAGTTCTTTTTAGCCAGATCTAAGTCTTTTTTGGCTTCTTTTAAACCTTTGGTTCTTAAACTTTCGATCCAATAAACTTTTGCTCTCTCGTAAGCTACATGAGCATTGCCTACATTTTCCACGAGCTTTGCTCCGATTACCCTATCTTCGCCACCAAGAGCTTCTAGGGCGGAGTCTATATCTACACCTTTGTATGTAGTTATACCCGCTTTTTTAAGAGCATCTACATTAATGGCTTCCTTTTCACTATCGGAAATATAAATGGAGCGGTTAGCTACCTGACCCATTAAGGAGTACAAGAACCCGTGTTTCTTTAATTTAGTGCGCGTCTCAAGTTCGGAAATATCTTTCTTGAGAGCTTGTATACCCTCTCTGCGGACAGCTTCTAACCTTTTACGCTGACCTTTGTTTGCTTTCTTAATATAATCACTTCCGTCGCTAGGTAAGGCCGCTCTTGGGTCTACTTTACCGGGGTTCAAAAGCTCACCCATAGGCCCCCATTGAGGCTTTTCAAACTTTTGATCGTCTAGAAGTTTGTTAACCCGCTCTTGAGATAAAGGCTCTCCTGGGTTTTCCTCTTTCCACTGTTTGGCAGCCCACCTTAGGTTTTCAGGTAAGCTCATAAGAGTTTCGGACATAGCTGTTTTTCTAGCTTTTGCCCGCTCTGCGGCTTCCTTTGATTGGTGGTAATCTTTTAAAAGCCTACCGTGCTTTTGTTTAATAAGATCGTATTTTCGTTTACCCCTTAAAGCACCGGACGCCCTAGTATAGTCTTCGTCCTCCCCGAACCATGAAGTGTCACCCTCGTCGACTCGACTCTGAAACTGTGCGTACCTATCGTCTATATCTTTAGTAAACGCATCAATTGTTTCGGGTTTATCTAAATCTAAGTCTGGAGCCTCTAAAAAACCTTCGCTAAATTGTTCTTTCCAAAAAGGGGAAAGCGTACCTTCGTGAAACTCTTCTAGAGCTTTTTTCTTATTGCTATGGATGTCGTTATACTTGCCGATGTCAGAGGTAAGTCTCGAGATATCTGAATCAAAAGATTTAATATCTTTATATGCTTGCTGAGTCTGTACATTGACTTCGGGTTCACTCTGATCTACGGGTTCCTCCCAGTTGTGTAGCTCTTCTTGAGATGTTTGGGAGCTAGCTGGGTCGCCCCATATATTCCAATCATACCGGGGATTAGCCGCCGCCTTAGGAAGAGGTTGGTTTAACCCTTCTAATTTCAGAGGCTGTTTGTCTTTAAACTGATCCCTCCCTAAATCCAGATCGTCGAGGAGCCCCATGTCTTTTAAAGAAAGGAATTAGTCAGATGATTCATTCCAAGCCTTTTAGACTGCTCGTATCTAGACTTTTTATTAAAATCATTTATAGCTGACTCAGCCCTAAGACCACCTGTTTCAAATTTTGGAACCCTGTTTACCATATCGTCATTTATAATATCTCGCCTTTTTGTTTCCATAATAGCTGCCGGAGATGGTCTACCTTCGGGGAATAAAAAGTCATCGTGTTGCTTAGTTTGAGAAGGGGTCAATCCGCCACGCCAGTCTTGATAAGCATCACCGGCTGCTTTTGCGTTTCCGTATTTAGGGTTAGCGTGAAAACTTGGGCCTCTGCCACCTGTTCTGTCGAGAATGTCTTGGTTGACACCTCTTCTTACCATGTCCTCTTGCCCAAGACCAACGGACTGCATTCTTCCGCGCCAGTCCATATTATCCATATCCCGCTTATTTTTGTAATCATCAATATCTTGTTGATTACCGGTAAGAGGATTTGGACGGTGCTCATTATGAGACATTATTTTACTGTTAATAAAATTGTCTTTCTCAGCGGGGTGCATGTTCTTCCATTGATTTTGCATCAATGTAAAATCTCTACGAGCTTTCTCCATACCGGGAGAATTTGGATTACTTATATCCTCCCCCATTCTCGCGTAGTGATCTCGGATAGAGTTAAAAAGTAACTCAGTCTGAGTGATGGGGCGCTCCCTACCCTCAGGTGTGCTGTGTGACCTTGAAGGGTCTTGGGCAGGCTTTTCCATTGATACTACGGGGGCTGGAGCTGGAGCTGGAACTGGGGCTGGAGCTGGAGCTGGAACTGGAGCTGGAGCTGGGGTTGAGGGAGCCGCCCCATCAGGTCTCTTATCGATTCCTTTTTCTAAATTAGCTAAGTACTCACGAGCCTTGTCTCCAGGTTTTGGTACATCTACGATTTTGTCCGAATAATCGGGTGCATTTGGATCATCTATTGGGCTAGGTACATCTACGATTTTGTCCGAATAATCGGGTACATTTGGATCATCTATTGGGCTAGGTACATCTACGATTTTGTCTGAATAATCGGGTACGCTTGGATCATCTAAAGTTGGATGCGGTGCATCTACAATCTTATCTGAGTAATCAGGTACACTTGGGTCGTCTATTGGACTAGGTACATCTACAATCTTATCCGAGTAATCAGGTACATCCGTTATTTTGTCTGAGTAGTCAGGCGTATTTGGGTCATCTATGGGGCTAGCATTTACGACCTTATCCGAATAATCGGGAACACTTGGGTCGTCCAAACTAGTAGGTTTAGGAGGTACGGGAGGCAAGCCCGCAGTAGGATCGGAGTCTGCGGGAGGTACCAGTGTTCTAGGTTGGCTGGGCTTTGGGGGTAAAGGAGGTAAGCCCGCGGTAGGGTCGGAGTCTGCGGGAGGTACTTGAGTTCTAGGTTGAGGTTGAGTTGGGTATGCGATACCTTCTCCCGTAATTGGGTTAAATGGGACGGTTTTCCCATTCATAGTAGGTAAGCCATTTGGCCCAGGTGCTTGCATTGGTACTTGGCCGGACTCAAGCTGAGGAGGGGAACCTACATTAGCGCTCATCATCGAACCTTCGGCGACTACTTCGCCACCCGGGTTGTCCATGGAAGCTGTTGCTTTTGGTCGGTTGCCTTCGTAAGTATCCGTAGAAGCTACATCTTCACCCCTAGCTTTTCTCTCATCTAATATTCTACGGACTTCATCATCTGCTCTTTTCGAAGGACCTCCCGCTATTCTGTCAGCCTCGGCCTGCTCGGAAGCGGAGGCTTTAGGTACAAAATCGGGGTTGTTGTCGGGATGGGTTGGGCTAGCTTTTGATTTAGCAATATAATTAGCGGCGGCATTAGCTTTTTCCTCAGGAGTTGCCGCGTCATAAGCTCCGGGTCCTTTTATACTATCTACCCAATCTCGGATAATGTCGTTTTTACGATCCATATCCTCATCTTGCCTAATAGCTCTTTTAAGCTTCTTGCCTTGCCAATTCTCAATAGCGGCACGATCACGAGCGCCCGCTTGATCGGGGATAGAGCTTCCGGGGTTACCCATGCGAGGCTTCCTGGTAGGCTTCTTCTGTAAACCACGACCTGTGCCTTTTATCTCTTCTTGTCGGGGGTCAGGTATTGATGCCGCGGGCGGGCCTTTGGGGGCGGCGTCTTCGGGATTTACTGTCTCGTCTTCTGCCGGTTTTTCTTCTTGTTCGGCAGGGGCTTCGGGTTTTGAAGGTATAGGGTTACCATCAGAATCTAATTTTGGGTCGGGAGTTTTTTGTTGATCTCCCTCGGGCATTACCGGGTTCCCATTAGCATCTTTCGGGAGTGGTTTCCCATCTGCATCTTTTGGCCAACGGGGATGGGCCTGCCCCCAATCTACACCTTCGGGGTTGTCTTCGGTTCGCTTGTCTGCACTTGGTTTAAAGTAAGCAGTGCTCTCCTCTCGATGGCCGGGGTTGTTTTTGTCGTAGGTGTAATCGGGGTTACCAGTTTTTACACGGGTCGCAGTGCCTCCGACACCGTACCGCTTAAAATTCGATTTGTTTAACTCGCCACGGGCTTTAGCGTCTGATTCCGAAGGGGAGTCGCCAACTAGATCCTCAGTTGCAAAACCGAAAGCGGCCAGGATTTCGTCTTCCCCGTAATCGTGGTCGTCGATTAACCGTTCTCTCATACTGGGTCCGGAAGGGGGAGACCCCTGAGGCGCATTTTGAATAATGGGATTTGCGTCTAGCGCATTAACAAACTCACTCCCGTACCGCTGGGCCAGTCTTGCGATTCTGCGTATGGCCATATCATCGGTGCCATGCCGTACAATCGCTGTTATAAACTCCTGCGCTAGCTTATCTAGATCTAAATGTGAGAAATCATTGTTAGTAGCCATCAAGCAAGCTTAGGTTTTTGTACTTAAACCCTCAACCGCTTGTAATTAGATGTTTTTCCGAGCGGAACTCGCATAAATCCATCGGGACACATTAAACTGGGATCTTTCCGAAGCATCCTTGTTGTAATCTTCTTTTTCTTATGTCCCTTGTACGAAGAAGCGGATTCCATGTTGTATAAACACAAGGCGGCAGCGAGAACATGGTCATCATGGTGACCGGGAGCAGCTTCGGGTTTACCTTTTTCGTTAATTACGAACACTTTCATCTCTTTTAGGATGTCTTCATCCGGGATATCAAAGTTTCTTTCCATTAATTCGGCTGCCATATGATCGATCAATGTCTTTCTTGTAACTTTATCAGTCTGCCAACCGAAGAACTTCTCAACCATACCCGTTGAATTGTTGATCTTACGCCTTTGATAGGTGTGAACCCCTGCCTCCAATAGGTATTTTACGACAGCTAACCCCGTATTATTGACTTCGGGGACAACAAAAGCTCCGCCGTACCATTGAGCCGCTGCAATAATCTCCTCCGCGAGCACTCCAATCTCTGCACGGGAATGGTGGACTGCAACCATTCGTGCTACATGCCAGTCTCCGTTCCAATCTTCGTACGGAGCTCGCCAAACTTGGACGCTATGATAGTCTGGATCGGCCGCCAAACCCTGCATTTGTTGATCTTCACCCGTACAGGTATCAACTCCGATAATGTATTTAGAGTCATGCTCAGGCTCGTCGTACACAACCCAAGAGCCTCCCCTATCCATGTTAAAACTCACCGTTTTGTTAGACTGTAAACTTAGGTTTCCGACCTGTTTATGCTGATTTGGTGCGGCATCCATCATTTCTTTCAATACTTCTATCTGGAACCTTGGACGGGATGACATTAAGAAACATTCTTCGGGATCCGATGGATACTCCTGACGGAACTTAGAAACATCACCATTACACTTGTCCTGAAGAGTTCTCCTTCTCCAATGCATTTGTTCCCATGTTACATCGAAACGCTCTACTTCGGACTTTTCGTCATCGGTCATAGAATCCTTGAAATCCTGAAGCTCGTCTTCAGATTTGAAAGGTATTTCAGAATCTTCGAACTCCCACCAAGCGGCAAATATCTTAGCCCATTCATTGTCCTGCACCCATGTGTTATAAAACCAACCGGCTGGGCCATTCGGTGTAGAGTCGGCAACAACTAGCGAAACATTGTCTCCGTCGTACAGCGACTGTAGATAACCAAGAGCGGGGTCTTTTTGTCCCGTATTAGGCCAGAAAGCGACCTCAGTCATATTTCCTACCTGAATCGTTCCGCTTCGGCCTGCGTTTTTCGATCCGGCGGTTTCCTTTCCGTACGCGCTTCTGGTTCTTAGCTTTATTAAATCTGCCAGATTGCCCCCATCCTCCAGGTTTGTTCCGGTATCGTCCCACGGAAAGGCGTCGTTCTCGGCGTATCTCCGATAGATCTCGAAGACTTTGTCGCTCGTCCCTGCAATATCCCCCATCAGCGAGCCCGCCAGATTCTCGTGCTTCCTCATGTGGTGGTAAGTCAGAGCTTGGGCGCATGTACTCGCCCCCTTCTGACGGGGTTTTAGGATGATCATCTTGCACGGCTTTTTTTCTACTTGGCATTTTCTATAATGAGCGAACATACGCTTTTGGAGCGTATTCGCTTTAGGTTTAATATCTTTACCCCTCTTATCCTTAATGACGGCAAATGTTGAGAACCACACCTCGGGGTCGATTCTGATAAGGTTGGCTATTTGTTGGTCCTTGTCTGTCATTGCATCTGTTCGTTCATTAACTTAATTGCTTCTTTACTAAGAGGAGTTTTGTCCCGATATTCGGGGTTGTTGTAAAGAAACTTGCCCGGCTTGGCACAATAATGGATTGCATATGCTTCTTTTAAGCTACTGTGTTTTAAAGCATCACTCATAGCATTCCACTTCCAAGATAAGGGATTAAATTCCAAATCTGAGTTGTGGATTAAATTATTAAAAATATCTTGATCCCCATTATAAGGGTTACCTAATCTAAAAGGAAATTCGGGAGCGGGTTCTTCGTATATTTTAAATGCGTCTTCTCTCCAGTTTTCCCAAAATAGTTTCCTTGCAGCGGGGGAACCTATCCAAACACCGGCATTAAAGAAGTTCCACCAAGGAAACCCATAAAAATCTGAAACATTTCTGTGCGCAAAAGCTCTTCTTAATGCAGCTATTGGGGTGTGGAAATGGTCCAATAAATCTATTGCTTCTCTAACCGCTAGGAAGTCGCCTTTCAATTCTTCGCGGATGTCGGGTGCGGTAAGTTTTACTATTACATCAACATCAAAATGGCAGATATAATCATAATGCATAAGCTCCGGCTTACAAAGATCCATTGACCAATAATATTGCATACGCCAATCCGCATCTTTTGGGATTTCATCTCCTTTAAAAGGTGGATCAGTTACAAACATATGATCCATACCATAGTAATCAGCGTAAGCCTTAAAACTTGAAGTAGACTCTTCTATGAGTTTATCGTGTTTTTTCTTGGGATCCCGGGGGATGTATATCTGGTATATTAGCACTTTCATTAGAATGAGTACCCTCCTAGCTCGACATCTTTGGCGTAAAGAATACCTATCCTCTCCGCTAGCTCGTCATCATAATATCTACGGTAATCTGCTTTTTCAGTAGTGTTTACCTTGGGCGGTAAAGGTAAGCCGGTAAACTCGCTAAAACCCTCAAAACCATCTTCTAACCTAAACCACTTACCTTCGTAACCCTCTAACCAAGTGAACTGGCTATCCCTATAGTCCCAGTTTCTCCCCGTTTGAGTGTTGTATGAAACATGATCGGAGTGGCCATCTACAAAAAACCCCCCGGGCATCCATGAAGTTTTAAACCCTTGAGCTGTTAATATAGGATGATCTATGTCGGCCCACTTTTTGCCGAGATTAGCTTTAGCTATTTTTAAATTATATAAGTAAATCGATAGGCACCGTGACCAAGGATTCCGCAGTATTGCTAAAGGTTTTAAACCTTTTCCGCCCCGCTCCCCCCAATAAGAAGCTTTATTGTGAGCCTTGTTGGCGTCTTTGTTTATAATCCCTAGCCCATACTTTTCTCTATTTGATATTCGTTGATGATAAAGAACTTCTTCGATCATTTTAAATTTACCCCCTATGGACATGTAAGGTTTTAAAATGGAGCTTCCGGCGTTTTTTGGTACATGTATAAAGTACCAACCTTTTTCTTTAGAGTAGATCATTATATATTCTTTTTAAATCGGGGTTAATGCGCTCAACCATTTCTTCTTTGAGCAAGTTGTAGCCCCTGGTTAAGCCTTTGTTGGCTTTTTCGTAAGTTTCGGGGAAGGCGTGAAAGTGGAACGATTTAGCTTTTGACCAATCTATACCCCAGTCATCTAATCTAAGGACTCCCTTTTTCCATTTTTTAGCAAATCTCCAAAATCCAATATTATGGTTCTTGTTAAAGACACCCATGTCGAAATACTCGAAAAACCAAATCATACCCTGCTGCTCATAAAATGATGATCTGTTTAGGTATATTTCCTTCCAAACCTTTGCGAAGTCCGAATGCCTTGCGAAAACATAACCGGCGTTAAACGCTCCGTATGTTTGGTTATCGGAAAGCGTATCCCCGGTGTGGTAATGGGGAGATATCATTCCATCGACATCAGTAAGAATATCTTCGTGAATTGGCTTATTTAGCACAATATCGGCGTCTAAGAACAAAGTTTCACCCTCTTCTTCCAATGCCCACTCCATTGCGCCTATTTTAGTCCAAATTGCCCCTGCGGAGTGGAAATCGTTGTGACTTTTGACTGATTTGGTTTTGTAAGCGGCTTTTTTTAAATCATCGGGATTTGCGCTCGCTTTTAGGTTTAACCAAAGAAAACCCATGTTTTTTAGCTGTGTATACACATAATCGTCACAAACGACATAAATCGGGCAGTTGTACAACATCCTGACCGAAAATATTAGAAGCTTGACCTCTCGTAAGGCAGCTCCGGTGGCCAT
>Ga0208767_1000423_pt1 | contig 34362 bp, 56 predicted proteins | sample VirMetDEL_Mar_21_FD_184514 | JGI IMG/M metagenome (GOLD analysis project Ga0208767, IMG submission 184514) | Aqueous microbial communities from the Delaware River and Bay under freshwater to marine salinity gradient to study organic matter... | ecosystem: Environmental > Aquatic > Marine >... | reverse complement strand
TAGCATCTTATTTTAAAGATTGGGCAAAAGAAAATAAGCCTACTCAATCTGCGTTTGATAATCTTGTAAATAAATTTAAAGAATTATCTACAGCTCAAGCAGAAGAAGATAGTATCAATATTGAAGAAGAGAAAAAAATATTAGGGCCTAATGCAGATCAAATTATTAAAGGTATTACTACTTGGGGCCAGGGTTTAGTTGCTAAAGGCATTTGGTCAGATAGTGACTTTGAAGAATTTAAAATCTTTGCAGCTACAGGCAATGGTATTAATGCTTTAAATAAAGTTCGTAAGTATTATGGTGAACAAACTATACCTACAGCTCCTGTTGATATTGAAGGTCAACCATCTAAAGATGAGCTTTATAGCCTAGTAAATGATCCTAAATACAAATCAGATCCAGCATTTAGAAGAAAAGTTGAAGAACAGTTTGCAAGAGCTTTCCCTGGTACTGCTACATCAACCGGTGAAATTTAATGAATAAATAATTTTTTAAACTATTTACTTTTATTATAAAATCGCTTATCTTTGCGAGTGAAGATAACGAATTTCATTTCGCCTTCTGGCTGGTGGGCAACAACACCATAAGATCAGCCGGACAAGTATTCCGACAACTGAAAAATAATAGTAACAATAATGTGTAATATAGGAGAAAGAATATGGCACAATCAATAACAAATGCTTTTGTTACTCTATTTGATGCTGAAGTTAAACAGGCTTACCAATCAGAAAGTGTATTGCGACAGGCTGTTAGATTAAGATCTGGAGTACAAGGGCAAACTTACAAGTTTAATAAACTTGGTAAGGGATCTGCTACTGCAAGAATACCTCAAACTGATGTTACTCCTTTAAATGTAACATACAGCCAGGTAACTGCAACTATGTCAGATTACAATGCTGCTGAATACAGCGATATTTTTCATCAAGCAAAAGTTAATTTTGATGAAAGATCAGAGCTTGTTCAAGTAGTATCAAAAGCAATAGGTAGAAGAATAGACCAATTAGTCATAGATGCTCTTAATGGTGCATCTGGTGCATCAACAGTTGCAAAAACTGTTGTTACATCTGGTTCTGCTGCTGCATCAAACTTGAATGTTGGAAAGTTAATAGCTGCGAAAAAAGCTCTTGACGCAAAAAATGTTCCATTTGATGATCGTTGCATAGCTGTTCATGCTAACAATTTAGCTGGACTTCTAGGTGATGAGAGAGCAGTAAGTGGTGACTTTGCATCTATCAAAGCTCTTGTTTCTGGTGAGATCAATACTTTCATGGGAATGAAATTTATTGTTCTTGGCGACAGAGATGAAGGTGGTCTACCATTAACATCAAACGACAGAAGTATTTTTGCGTTCCACAGATCAGCAATAGGTATGGCTGAAAACATGGCACAAAAAACAGAGATCAACTATGTTCCGGAGAAAACTTCGTTCCTAGTTAATTCAATGTTTAGTGCTGGTGCAGTATCTATTGACGATGAAGGTATCGTTAAAATAACTTGTGACGAAAGCTAATAGAGGAGGATATTAATTATGGCTTATGATAAAACAAACCTACAACCGATAGGTGGACAAAGTAAAGCTGGTCAAGCTCCTCAAATGTGGAGTTACACAGCTCCTGGTAATGATGCGATAGCTGACATTAATACATCTGGATATTTCAATAGTGCATCCGATGTTTTAAAAGTTGGTGATCTTATTCATATCTGGGATAGTTCTGTACCTACTTCAAGTTTGGTAACTGTGTTATCGAATGCGAGTGGTGTAGTTGATGTATCTGATGGAACAGCTCTATCAGTTGCTGACGCAGACTAATAATTAGAATAGAGGAGGCCCTTATGGGCCTCTTCTACAATTAGGAATTTTTATATGGCAAGTGGTGATACAAATATAACAATCTGCAACCAGGCATTAAATTTGCTGGGAGCTGATACAATAAGTTCATTTAGTGATACATCTAATGATGCTGCTGCTGTATGTAATAATATTTACGAAACTGTTAAAAGACAAACTCTATCAATGTACCCTTGGAGTTTTGCTCTAACAAAATTACAATTAACTAAATCTGGAACATCACCAATAGGTGAGTGGGATAATAGATTTGATTTGCCTTCAACAGCTGTAGCTGGTCAAGCATTTCAAGTTTACAATTCAAAAGCAAATTTAGCTGTACCAATAACAAGTTACGAATTACAATACACTTCTTCTGGCCCAGCTATTTATACAAACGAAGAAACAATTTTTATTGATTATATTACAAGTGCAATTACAGAAGGTTTGATGCCTTCATACTTTGTACAACTACTTGTTTATATGATGGCCTGGCATTTAGCTGAACCGGTAACTGATCAAATAACAAAAGCAGATTATTGGAAAGTTGTAGCATTAGGTACACCATCTGAAAATGGCAGAGGTGGATATTTTAGATCAGCAAGTAATGCTGATGGCAGAGGGAAACCTAGCTATGCTATCCATGAATTTCCATTAACAGATGTTAGATAATGAGCAGAGCTGTATCTATACAAACAAATTTTACTACAGGGGAAATAGATCCTTTATTAAAATCTAGAATAGATATTGATCAATATTATAATTCTTTAGAACAAGCTCGTAATGTAGTTATTCAGCCACAAGGTGGTATTACTCGTAGACCAGGACTACAATACATTTCAACAATACCTTCTGCTGCTAATCCACAAAATGGATGTAGATTAGTTCCTTTTGAATTTTCAACTACACAAAGTTATATGTTGTTATTTGTACATAACAGAATGTACATTTACAAAGATAAAGTTTTACAAACAAATATTAATGGAACCGGTAATGATTATCTTGTTACTACTATTGGATCTTCTAATTTATCAACTATTGATTATGCACAATCAGCCGATACATTAATTGTTGTCCAGGAGGACATAGCCCCTAAACAAATTAAAAGAGGAGCTAGTCATACTACCTGGACTATTGCAGATATTAGTTTTGAGTACACACCAAAGTATGCATTTAGTTTATCTACATCAAATCCTTCAGCAACATTAACTCCTTCAGCTGTAGATGGTAATATAACATTAACTGCTGGATCTTCTGTTTTTGCATCTAGTAATGTTGATGATTATGTTGAGGCAACAGATGGAATTGGTAGAGCTAGAATAACAAGATTTGTTTCTGGTACTGTTGTAGAGGCTATTGTTGAAATACCATTTTTTAATACTTCAGCTATTGCAAGTGGATCTTGGTTACTTGAAGTAGATTATGTAGATGCCTGGAGTGCTACTTATGGTTATCCTAGAACAGTAACATTTCATGAAGGAAGATTATATTTTGGTGGATCTAAATCTAGGCCCAATACAATCTTTGCATCTAGAGTAGGAAGATTTTTTGATTTTAATCCAGGTGAAAGTTTGGATGATGATGCTATAGAAGTTACATTAAACACAGGCCAGGTTAATGCTGTTACAGGATTATTCTCTGGTAGAGATTTACAAATCTTTACTAAAGGTGGTGAATTCTTTTTACCACAATCAGATCTTGATCCAATCACACCAGGCAATGTTGTAATACAAGGTGCAACTAAAAGAGGATCTAAAGAAGGTATCAAGCCTGTAGGAGCTGAAAGTGGTACAATGTTTATACAAAGATCTGGTAAATCATTAAGAGAATTTTTATTTAGTGATGTAGAGTTATCTTACATATCAAATAATATTTCTTTATTATCTTCTCATTTACTTGTTACTCCAACAGATCTAGCATTAAGAAAAGCAACATCTACTGATGATGGTGATTTGTTATTAATTGTTAATAATGATGGATCTCTTGCAACTTATTCAATCTTGAGAGGCCAAAATGTTATAGCTCCTTCTTTATCATCTACCGATGGTGAATTTGTAAAAGTTTCTGTAGATGTAGATACAATTTATTTTGTAATTAAAAGAACAGTAAACTCTAATACAGTTTATTATATTGAAACTTTTAATGATGATAATACTACTGACAGCAATAAATTATTAACTAGCTCTGCTGGTACATTACCAAACTCATCTACAATAACTAAAGCTGTTACTGTACAAAGTGTTTCTGGATCAAATAAATATTTTATAGATGGAGTACAACAAGCAACACTTAATTTGTATGAAGGTCATACTTACAAATTTGATCAATCAGATAATTCTAACTCTGGCCATCCATTAAGATTTTATTTAGATGCAAACAAAACTACATCTTACACAACAGGAGTAACTACAAGTGGAACACCTGGATCTTCTGGGGCCTACACACAAATCGTAGTAGCTAGTGCAGCTCCTACTTTACATTATCAATGTTCATCTCATGCAGCTATGGGAGGTGTAGCCAACACTCCTAGTGGTGCATCTATAACAGGATTAACTCATTTAGAAGGTAAAACAGTTAAAGTGATAATTGATGATGCTATGGCAGCAGATGCTACAGTTGCCTCTGGAGCTATAGTAGTTAGTACATTACCAACAAGTTATATTGAAGTAGGATTAAATTATACACCAACTGTTAAAACAATGCCGGTAGAATTAAAATTACCAAGTGGTAATACAGTAGGACAAAAGAAAAGAATAGTAGAGGCATCAGCATTATTATACCTTTCACAAAATTTAACTTTAGATGCTAAAGAGTTTCCATTTACAGCAGCAACTTTTTTTACAGGAAAGAAAAGAAGAAAACCAATGTTAGGTTATGATCGAGAAGGTCAACTAACATTTAGTCAATCAGCTCCCCTTTTCTTTACTTTATTAGGTGTGGAGTATAAAGTGAGTGTAGGACAATAATGGCAAACCCTTGGGCAATCATTGGAGTAATATCAAGTATAGGTAAAGCCTATGCTACTTTGTATTCAGCAGCTGCTACTAAAGCTAGTCTAGATGCTAAAGCAGATATATCTGCATTACAATTTAAAGAAAGAAGAATTGAATTTAAAGAACAAGGTGTTGAGGCATTAAAAGAAACTAATAAAGCATTAGGTACTATTGTTGCAAGAGGTGCAGCTGGTGGGGCCTTAACAAACGAAGGATCTATTTTAACTTCACAAATAGTTTCATTAAGAGAAGGAGCAGAAGATTTTTCTCTTGCAGCAATCAACCAGGAGCTTACACAAAATTTAGGAATTATAGAATTTAATAATTATAAGATAGCTGGTAAACAAGCTAAAAAAATGGGTTACTTAAATGCTATCTTTGGACTTGGTACTGATATGGCTACTATGTCTACAACAGGAGTTTTTGATAAAAAACCACCAACTGATGGAAAGAAACCGGTATAATGGCAAGAGAAAGAAAAACATATCAAGGTGGTTTAGTTAGAGGTGGAGCTGTAGTTAATGTTGCATTTCCACAGTACCAGGTCATGGCTAGTGGTATGGATAGTTTAAATCAAAAACTAGATCGTATTAATAATTTTGCATTAAAAAAATTAGATAAGGATATGGAAAGAGCTGGTATTAAATATGCAGCAGAAAATCCTATTTCAACAGATCAATTCCTAGATGCTAATCCAGATCAAAAAAATAAAATGGTTAAAGGTAATCCTAATACTACTTATGGATCTGCTATCAGAGCTACACAATTAAATTTACTTACTTCTCAAATTACAATGAAAGCACAAAATGATTTTGCAGATCTTAAAACTAAAGCATATGCAAATGATATGGATCTTGACACATACACCAATGAATTAAATGCTATTGTTAATGGATATACAGATGCTGTTTTAGAAGTAGATGGTGAGGCAAGTATTGTAGCTAATGCTAAACTTGCAACAACAGCTAATACATATCTTACATCTTATTCAGATAAATTATTAAAAGATTATAAGAATATGAAAGATGCTACTGTATTAAGTTACAGTAATCAAACTATAGAACAAATACCAGATATTGTAAAAGGTGGAGCTGAACAAAGTATTAATGGGCCAGATGGTCAACCTCTACTTGGCGAAAATGGTGAACCAATAAAATTATCTTTAGATGATATTTTAAAATTGCGTAAGCAAGAAAAAGAACAAGAGCTTATAGTAAACAACATTAGTCCAGAAAAATTATTACAATGGTCTAAAGATTGGGATGCTAGAGTAAATAGAGAAAAAGCAAACTTTTTATTTAGTGAATATGTTGATACTCCATTTAACTACAAGGCTGGTACTAATCATGCTAATCAAATTTACAAACAAGTTCAGAATGGAAACTTTGGAGGATATAAAAATTTAAAAAAAATATATGAAAGTTTACCAGAAGATAAACAAAAAGAATTTAGAACAAAAGTTAAAGAATGGAAACAAAGTATTATTAAAGCTAAAGAAGATGATGATACTACACTTACATTAGATAAAAAAGATGAAGTAGATAATCTAAAACTTAAATACTATACAGCTAGAGCTGATGGTAATTATGAAGAGGCAAAACAAATTGTTAAAGAGGCAAAAGATTTAGATGATGATTTATTTATAGAGCTATCAGAAAAATTAGATGATGATGATAATGGTGGTGATTTTACAAAAGATCATACAGATGATGGCCTAGGCTTTATAGATCTACAAGATGATTTAACAATTACAAAAGATCTTACTCATGAAAAAATACAAGAGGCTTATGATTTTAGATATATAACTAAAGAACAAAAATTAAAACTAGATGCAGATCTAGAAGTATCTAAATCTAAAAAATTTACTGAAGGTGAAAAGATTATGCGTAATGCCTTTGGTTATTCAGAGGCTACTATATTAAATGCATCTAAAAAAGATAAAGCAGCTGCTAATTTATATAGACAAAAATCAAATGAGTTACTTGCTTTTATGAGAGCTAACCCAGATGCTACAGCTACTGATATTCAAAACAAAGCATTAGAATTAACTCAAGGTGTAGAAACTAACAAACTTAAAGAAGATGATATTAAAGAAATGAAAAAAACTATTACTTCTGGTGAGTTTCAATTTTCATCTAGATTATGGAAACCTTATTTGCAAAATTTCTATACTACAGAAGATGATCAACCTTATAATCATGCAAACTACAGATCTGAATTTTTAGAAACAACAGATGGTGTACAACGATTAATTGTTGAAATGGAAGAGTTAAAAGAAATGAAAGATGGTATGGTTTTAGAAGAAGGTTTTATTGGTTACTTTGATGATAAATTTGCTAGACCAATAGTTAATGGAAAACCTATATCAAATGAATTTATAGAAAAATTTATAGAACAATTACAATCTTATAAAACAGCATTAGGGGAGCTTGAACAATAATGTCATCATTAGAAGAAAAATATTTAAACTACCTAGATTTTAAAAATAGTGATAACGATTACAAGCTAACTGAAAATGGTTATGAGTTATTTGAAAATAAGAAAAAAGGATTTTTACAATCTGCTAAAGATTACACAACTAATACATTACAAACATATAAAGATATTGGTAGCACAGTTTTAAAATACAACAATGAAATTGGAACCGGCATAGCTAGAGGTACAACTAAACTTGTAGAAAGTGTTGGTGGTTTAGGATTAGCAACATTAGAAAAATTAGATCTTGCTAGTGAAGGATCTGTACAAAAGTTTGGTGATTTCTTTGCTAAAGAAGTTTATCCAAGAATAGGTGAAACAGAAACATTAGCTGGAGGATTTGCAGAAGGTATATCTCAATTCTTAACTCCAGGTCTAGGTTACTACAAATTATTTGGTACATTAATAAAAGCAAAAGGTGTTATGCCATTTATAACAAGAGCATTATCAGCAGAGGCAGCAACTGTAGGTACAGCTCAAGTTCCTATGGATCCAAACTTTGTTAGCTTTATGTCAGAAATGTTTGGTATTGATACTGAACAAGCTGACAGTTTAAGTAAAGAAATATTTAATTACATTGCTACACCAGAAACAGAATACAATGCTGATACTGTTTTTAAAGAAAAGATGAAAGCTATTATTGGTGATAGTGCATTAGGCCCATTAGGTGAAGGTGTAATGTTATTAGGAAAATTATTTAAAGGATTAAAGAAACAGCCGGAAGTAGTTGAGGAATTAAACAATAGTATAAATTTATCTGGTGGATCTGCTATGAACCCAGAAGGGCCTTTAGCAAAAGAAATAGAAGAAGGTACTTTTTCTTACAAATCAGAATTAGAAGGGCCAGAAAAATTTGATACTGTTATGATTATGGATAGTATTGAACCGGTTATTATTGGTACAGGAAAAAATAACAAAGTTAAAGTTGAAGATATAATTAATCATTTTGATCAAGCTCCTAAACTAGATATTAAAAATCCAGATGATTTTAAATTAATGGTAGACCAAGGTGTTAAAGAAGTAACTTACCAACTAGATCAAAAAGTTACAGGGGCCGGATGGTATGACAAAGATATTAAAATAGCTATGGAAAAATTAGATGACATTAATCCTAAATTTAAAGGTAATGATCAAATAAAAGACATGGTAGTATTCTTTACAGCTATTGCCTCGCCAGGACAAAATGTTGGAATGGATTTTAAAGTAGCTGCACAGATTGCAGATATTTTTTTAGATACAGGAAAGTTTCCTACAACTAATCCTAATAGCCTTCGTAATTCAGAAGATGTAATGGTTAAATTAGGTAGAGCTGAAATAGGTGAAGAAAAAGGATGGACACAAAGATCTCACTTAAAAGGACAAATAGAATTTGTACAAAAATATGTTGATGCAAATGGATTAGATGCATTTTTAGAATTCTTACATACTCCAACTACAAGAAGAGTATTAAATGATTTAAGAAAATCTTATGGTATGAAACCAATAGCTGGTGCTTTAGATAAAGAGATCTATGGAGCTGATATGTTTGGCCCTAAAGTAAGTAAATTTATGCAGAGCTTAATGGGTACTTCTGATGAGGCTGTTCCGGATATTTGGTTTACTAGAGGATTTAATAGAAAGTCTGGTAATGTTTATACTATTAAAAAAGATGGTGTTAAAGCAAGTGCTGATCAACCAAGAAACCTTGCAGAACGAACAATTATGGATAATTATATTAATGAAATACGAATACAATTAGAAAACAGTATAGGTGTTAAATTAAATGCTCGTGACACACAGGCTGTTCTATGGTACTTTGAACAAGGATTATATACAAAACTAGGAGTTAAAAGTGAACCAAAAAGTTACGCAGACGCAGCAACAACAATCATCGAAAGAAAAGCCGATGACATCGAAGGAGGCCTTTCACAAAGCGATGTTGGTAATGTTGAGAGCAAAAAAAACAAAAATAAGAAAAGATATATCGTCAACGAAGATCTAGATCTAGATACAGGAGATCTTTATGGAATTGATGCTGATGAAATTGACGAATTTAATAAAGGAGTTAAATAATGTCAAAACCAGATATTTCCATAGACACTATAGAAAACCAAGATAATTCTTTTTTAAATAAAAAGTTAGATAAGTTAGCTGAAACTATTCTTCCTGTAGAAAAAGAAATTATTAACACAAGTAATAATGCTGATGTCATTCTTGAGAATGAAGTATTAGAAAAAACTAACATAGCAGAAAAAAAAGAAGATGAACAAGAAGAAGTTTTACTTGCATCTTTGTTTCCTAAAAAAATACCTAAACCAAAAGATCAACCTACTTATAAAGATAAAACTCATGGTGATACAATAAAAGAGGCCCAAGAAAAACAAGCAGAGATTTTATCTACCAAAGTTCCAGATAATAAAATGTTTGTAATAGAAGAAGGAACAGGAAATATAATCTTTAAACAATTCAATGATGCAGAGTTAAAAATTATTGAAGATACCATGAATAATTTAAGCATGGGTAAATTAAAAATTAAAGAAGGTGCTTTACAAACTACATTAAGAAATGCTGATCATCCTAATTTATTTAAAAATGTTGCTACCTTTCAAGACTTTGTAGCTACTGTTTTTAAAGATAGTATTAATACTGCTAAACGAGGTAAGATGACTATGGAAGAAATAGCAGCAGCAGCAGCCAAGTATGGAAGAAATGATGTGTATATGCAGATCCTTAAAAATCCAGAAGGTACACCTTTCAAAACAGAATTTGCTTATAGAGCTATTATGGAAGTAACAGTTGCAAGAGCAGAGGTAGATAGACTTGCTAAAATAGTAATGTCAGATAAAGCAACAGCAGCAGATGTAGAATTGTTTTACAGAACATTTGCATTGTATGGATCTTTATTTTCTAAAACAGCTGCTGCAATATCTGAAAGTGGTAGAACACTTGGTATTGTATCTAAAATGGATACACCTAAAGTTGAGGGTATTGATGAGTTAGGTGATATTTTAAAACAGATGAATGTTGATCCTAAAGATACAACAGCTGCTGCTAAAATTGCTCAAGCCTATTTAGAATTAAAACCACATCAAAAATCTAAATTTGCTAAAGATGGTATTGTAACTAAATTTAGAGATGCCTGGGCAGAGCTTTGGATTAACACAAGATTAATGTCACCTATTACACACACAGTAAACATTGCTGGTAATATTACTTTTAATACTTTGAGAGTTGTAGAGTATGGAGTTGCAGCTGGTATTAATAAAGTTCCTGGAATGTCATCAGCTGATGGTGTGATGTTTAATGAAGTTTGGGCCATGATTAAATCTATGAGATATGGATCTAAACTTGCTGTAGGTAATGCATGGGCCTCTTTAAAATCTGGTGAAAGTATTACAACGAAAATGGATTTAAGAAAAGATAAAGCAATATCAAAAGAGTTAGCTGGTAAATATAAAGACACAGCTCTTGGTTCATTTTTTGAAGTAATGGGTACAATGGTTAGAGTGCCTGGCAGATTGTTAGTTGCAGAAGATGAAATGATGAAAGGTTTTATTTTTCAAATGGAGCTTGAAAGAATTGCAACAAGTAAAATGAATAAATTTTTAAATGATTTTCCAGATGATAAAGCTGGAGCTGAATTAGTTTATAAAAAAACTTTAGCAGATCCAGATACTGCAACTGTTAAAGAGGTACAAGAAAGTATGTTAGAAGGAACATTCCAAAAAGATTTACCTCCAGGTATATTTTCTAAATTACAAGGCATTTTAAATGTACCAGAAATGAAAATGTTTGTACCTTTTTACAAAACAATTATGAATATCTTTTTTGAAAGTAACAAAAGAAACCCAGCTTTGGCTTGGTTATCTAATGATGTAAGAAAAAATTTATCTGGTAAAAATGGAACCAAAGCCAAACAACTTGCTATTGCTAAACTATCTACCGGTGCAATGTTAATGTATCAATTTGGAAGTATGGCTTATGGAGCTAATGTTACAGATCAAGGAACAATGATTACAGGAATGATGCCGACAAGAAAAGGTGAGAGAGAGGCATTTCAAAGAAAAGGTTTATTACCTTATTCAATATGTAATATGCAAGATGATGGTTTATATCAATGTACTTCTTATGCTAGATTTGATCCTGTATCATCTTTATTAGCTATCTCTGCTGACTTTGCTTACATGGCATCAAGACCAGGACAATATGAAGATCCTAATTTTGCTAATAATATGGAGGCTTTATTTAAAGCTGGAATAGCATCTGTCTTTCCATACATTATGCAGCAACCATTTGCACAAGGTGTTACTCAACTTGGTGCATTGTTTCAACCTGGGTATGGTGATGCAGATGATATGGCAACAAGATCATTAACAACACTATTAAAAAAATTAACAGAGGCAACAGTTGGTATTGGTATAAATCCTTTAGGTACTTTTGGTAACTACTTAACTAAACATTCAGATCCAACAATCTATGATACAATGATTACAACTGACCAGGCATCATGGTGGAGAGAAAATTTTGATGGTGATATACCAGCTCCTATTAGAGCATTCTATAAAGAATATAATAAAGCAATGCATCAATCACCATTCTTTAATCCAGAATTAGAAGAAAGAGTTAATCTATGGGGTGATGTAATGGTAGGCCCAGAGATGAATGTATTTAGTCCAATTAGAACACAAAAAGAAAAATACAATAGAGTTGATGATTGGTTAGTTAAATTAGGTTTAGGCATTCCAATGCCAAGAGCTTTTATTAGTGGCATCCCTCTTACATCAGAAGAATACAAATCTATTATTATGTACATGAATTCTGATATTGATGGTGATGGTACTATGTTAGATGAAATGTTAGATATGATTGATAATGATCAAGATTGGAATGATATGCAGCCTGGTGATAAATTAAAAGCATTAAAAAATATTGTTTCAAATAGAAGATCATTAGCAGAAGAAAACTTTTTAAACAACAATCCTACCTTTAATGACAAAGTAGAATTGCTAAAAGAAAGAGTAAATAGAAAGGGTAAAAGATAATGGTGTTTTTTTGTTCTACTATACAAAAGAACAACAGAATATTAGGAATAATATATGGCAACATTTAATGTAAACGACACAGCAAGAAGAGTACAATCTATTGTAGGATCTAGTAATAGAGCTGGGCCTTATACTTTTAACTTCCAGGTTAATGCTACATCTGAATTATTGGTATTTCAAAATGATACAGAGCTTACTTTATCTACTCAATACTCTGCTACTCTTAATACAGATGGAACAGGATCTATAACTTTTATAGATAATTCTGGATCTGGAGGTACTAATTATACTCCAGCACAAAATGATCGTATTACTATTATTGGTGATCAACCATTATCTAGAACAGGAGTTTACAGTACAGGCCAGGTTATTACACCAGCAGCTCTTGAAACTGATTTTGATAATGTAGTTATTAGACAACAACAATTAAAAGAAATTACAGATAGATCTATTCAGTTAAAACCTTCTACTGCTAGAACAGTAACAGGAACAGGAACCAATGGCCCTGTATTCTTTCCAGAGTTAGCAGCTAATAAATTATTATCAGTTAATAATTCTGGTGATGCATTAGTAATGACATCAGAGATTGGATCTTTCAAAGGTAATTGGGCAGCTAGTACAAGTTATTTCCAAAGAGATATTGTAAAAGACACAAGTACCGGAAATATTTTTATAGCTAACACAGACCATTCATCTTCTGGATCTCAACCCTTAACTACAAATAGTGATAGTGGTAAATGGGATCTATTAGTAGATGCTGCAACTGCAACTTCTGCAAGTCAAACTGCAACTGCCCAGGCAGCAATAGCAACGACAAAAGCCGGTGAGGCAGCTACATCAGCATCAAATGCATCTACTTCTGAAAGCAATGCCCTTACTTATAAGAATGCAGCAGAGGCAGCAAAGACAGCAGCCGAAACAGCTAAAGCAGCAGCAGAGGCAAGTCTAGATAATTTTCAAGATCAGTACCTGGGAGTACAAGCAAACGAACCTAGCACAGATTTAGATGGCGATGCCCTAACTGAAGGTGATATTTATTTTAATAGTAACAGTAACAAATTGCGTATTTTTTCTGGAGGACAATTTAAAGATGCAGCTGTAGATACATCTTCATTTGCCCAGGCTGGATTTAGTATTGCAATGAGTGTAGCATTATAGAAAGGAGTAAAACATGGCACAAAATTTTAGAAACCAATTAACACATACAGCTATAGGTACTAGCTATACAGATATTTTAGCTCAAGCTAATACTTTTGATACTGTAGTTGGAATTAGATTAGTTAATGTAACCGGTACATCTATCAATGTAACTGCTGCAATAGAGAATAGTTCTAATACAACTGAATTAATTGTTAATTGTCCGATCCCTGGAGGATCTAGTTTGGAGCTTATTGATGGTGGTAGTAAAATAATTTTAAAATCTGGTGATAAGTTAAAAGCAAAAAGTGATACAGCAAGTTCACTTAAAACTGTAGTTAGTTTTATTGACAGTATTAGTACATAGGAGGATACATGGGATACATAGGTAATTCAACATTTACAGGAGTTATAACTAGCTCTGATAGTATTGATGCTGGTGTAGTAGAAATATCAGATCTATCAGCAGCAGCTCAAGCTGGTTTAGGTAATGCAGATCTGTATGGTTTTAAAAAAACTAATGGAACAGGATCTCAAAAAGAAGATCTAATTATGACTACTACTAATGGCACAGATAATATTGATGTAGCTACAAATGATGGATCTCAAACAGATCTATTTGATGAAAGTTTTTTTAGTAAGAAAGGATTATCATTTTCGGTAAATGCCGATGGTGAATTATTGGTAACAGTATAATGGCATTAACAAGGTTAGGATCTTTAGCAGCAACAAACTTGGTACTAGGTGGTAATGTAGGTACAGAAGGTGATGCTTATAAAAACTATAATACTATTACAAGTAATGTAACTTTAACAATGGCATCAACTAAAAACTATTTTTTAAAAGGGCCTATTACAATTAACAACAATGTAACATTTACTGTTGCTGGTACAGGGGAGTTAAAAATTATCTAATGCCTTATATTGGAAGAAATTTACAAACAGGGGAATACAAGCTCATAACATTAACAGAGAGCTTTGATGGAAGTAGAACAGCCTTTACTATGTCAGAGAGTGTACCTTCTGAAAGAGTGCTTATGGTTATCCTGTCTGGGGTACTGCAACATTGGGGTGAAAGTTTTACTGTATCTGGAAATCAATTAACTTTTTCAGCAGCTCCTAGTTCTGGGGAAACAATTAAAATTTTAAAACTAGGTGATACTTTAAATATTGCTACTCCATCCCAGGGTACAGTAGGTACTGCTCAACTATCTACATCCGGTATTGCAGCTGGTAAAGTATTTAAAGTTAATGATGCTGGTAATGCCTGGGAGTTGGGCAATGCATCTAGTGCAGAGATCTATGGATTTACTATGATAGATACAAACTCTGACAACATCCTGGACAGCTTACAAGTAACAACAACTAATGGTGGACAAGACAATATTACAGCTGCTGTCTATGCTGCCTTTGATGACAAGATGTTTGCAGCATCTGGATTTACTTTTAGTTTAAATAGTGATGGTCATCTGATTGCAACAATTTGATGTACTCTAAATGTTTATGAATAAAAATATAGAAAATAACTTTATTATAACAAAAAGGATATTTTAATTATGGCATCTAAAATAATTGTAGATCAACTAGAAAGTTCTGGATCAAATATAACTATACCTACAGGCACAGGCCTGGTGGTTACTGATGGTATCGCAGCTACTAATTTATCTGGTACGATTGCTGATGCAAGATTGCCAACTGTTCCTGTTGCAAAAGGTGGTACAGGATTAACTTCTTTGGGAAGTGCTGGTCAAGCTGTTAAAGTTAATAGTGCTGGTAATGCTTTAGAATTTGGATCTGTTTCTGGAGGTGGTAAAGTTTTACAAGCCCAATATGGTGCTTTATTAGGTGGGTGGGCAGCTGGTGGAACAGGCGACCAAGATGTAACAGGATATAATGTTACAATAACACCTTCAGCAACTTCAAGTAAAATTTTAGTTCAAGCACATTTTTGTGGTTCACTAGGGGATTATGGTGGTGGTTTTAAATTGTTTAGAGGAAGTACATGGATTTCTCAACCAACAACAGCTGGATCAAGAAATTTAGTTCATACAGGTGGTTATATTGGTCAAAATTATACTGTGCAACAATACTCTATTTCAATATTAGACGAACCATCAACTACAAGTGCAACTACATATAAAATAGTAGCACAAGCTCGTTCAAATACTCAATACAAAGTAAATGAAAGTCAAGATGATGCTAATAATGTAGATAGACCAAGAACAATAGCAACAATAGTAGCAATGGAAATAGGAGCATAGTGTGTCAATAATAATTAAAGCAATACAAGAAATAAATCCTAATGCAAAAGTTTCTGTGCTTGATGCAGATATAAATAAAATTACTTGGGCAGATAATACAACACCTATATCTAAAGAAGATATTGAAACTAAAATAGAAGAAATTAAAATAAGGGATGCACACATTGTACCAAGAGAAATGAGTTACCCTAGTATCCAAGAACAATTAGATATGATGTGGCATGATAAACAAAACGATACTACAACATGGGAAGATGCTATTGCAAAAGTTAAATCTGATAATCCAAAAGGAGGTAGCTAGTGGCAACAGTAAACCTAGGTCGTATCAAACCGGTATTCAGAGGAGCATATGATAACTCAACTGCTTATGTGATTGACGACATTGTTACATCTGGTAACGAAACATTTATAGCTATCGCAGCTACTCAAGGTAACGCAACTACTGATGCAAGTAAGTGGACAAAACTTGCAGCCAAAGGTTCTGATGGTACAGATGTTGCAGCAACATTAGCAAACAAAGAAATTTCATTTAAAACAAATGCTGGTGCATTAGATGGTATTCCAATCGGTACTGCTGGTCAATTCTTAAAAGTAAATAGTGGTGCAACAGGATATGAGTTTGGTGCTGTTACAAGTGGAATAGTACAATTTAAAACAAATCATGCATCATCAAGTGTATCACAAGCTACTACATCAAGTACATCTTTTCAAGATGTAGGACTTGGAATGTCAATTACAATTACACCTACAAGCACAAGTAATAAAATATTAATATTTGCTCAAGGTGCTACACAAGCATCTAGTGGAAGAACATATTTTACTATTAATAAAGCTGGAGATAGTTCTGGTAATGGAGATTTGCATACTCAATTAAATGGTAGTGCAGATAGTGTTGCAAACATAGAAAGTAACTCTCCAGATGGAAATGATTTTATAAGTATGTTTTTTCTTGATGATAATATTAACAGCACAAACGCATTAACATATAAATTAAGATTTAGAGATAGTAGTGGGAGCAGTACACATTTTGGTGTAGCAAGTTCTGTTCCAATTATGTATGCGATTGAATTAGATAGTGGAGTATTATAATGGCTAAATTTTATAGACAAGACGCAATTACAGAATTGTATTCTGATGTTGTAAGAATAGAACATAATAAAGTAACTGATGTATTTACAGCTTTTGATACAGATGGAAATGAAGTTTCTATTGATATGTCAGCAGTAAATGCAAAAGCTACTGAATTAGAAAATGTTGATACTAAAGCAGATTTAAAAGCAAGTGCTAAAGCAAAGTTAATTGCTGGAGAACCATTAACCGAAGAGGAGGCAGACACAATAGTGTTGTAATATTATGGCTACGATAGATTTAGGAAAAATAGCATTTGTAAACAAAGGTACTTATAACAATAGTACAACTTACGAAAAAAATGATTTGGTTCAGTTTACTGATGGAGGTTTATTATCTACTTACTTATACATAGATAGCACAGCTCAATCTGGCCAGGCCCCATCATCATCTGGTACTGCTGGATCAAGATGGGTTTACTTTGCTAAAGGTGGAGCTGCTGGTACTGATGTCGGAACAACTTTAACAACACAAGGAGATATTTTATATCGTGATGGTTCTGGTTTACAAAGACTTCCAAAAGGTGCAGCCGGTGAAGTTCTTAAAATTAATTCTGGTGCAACTGCTCCAGAGTGGGGTGCAGACGAAGGTGGAAAAGTTAAACAAGTCGTTGTTGCATCTAACACAAGTGGTGTGACTTCTTCATCACATGACATGACACAAGGTAGTGGAACATACGCAGTAGGAAATATTGGTGCAGCACATATATCAGTTAGTTTTACACCTTTAAGTTCATCATCAAAATTAATTATATCTGCCTCTGCTCTACAAGGAACAGGAGGAAATGGTCAAGGTTATGCTGGAATATTTGTAGATAATGTTTGTAGAGGTATTGTTAGTGCAAATGGTTATGCTAATGATGCAAGTGGTATAAGTCTTAATGCTTATTACAACAACACAAATACTAATGCTAAAACAATACAATTTAGAACATGTGGAAGTTGGGGTGGTCATCAAAATACTTTAGGTACAAGGAGAGCAGCTGGTGGTTCTAGAGCAACTTCTTATGATGGTCAATATGGAAATATGCAAATTTTGGAGGTTGAATAATGTTTACTATTACAGATACAGAAATTAATCCGGTTTCGGTTTTATCTTTTAAAGGAGTTAGAGTTGATTGTACATATGCTATCGCAGATGGTGTTTGTGAAATTTTAAGAATATACACAGACGAAACACAATCAGATATAGAAACTAACTACGATACTTGGAAAGCTGAATACAAAACTGCTGAAGAAAATAAAGTAGATTTAAAAGCAAGTGCTAAAGCAAAACTTATAGCTGGAGAACCTCTTACAGAAGAAGAGGTAGATACAATAGTATTGTAGTAATGCCATGGGAAGAGTTACTAAAAAAGCAACAGTACAAAGTGTAACTCTAAAACATATCAACGAAAAACTAGATCACATCCATAAAGATCTAGATCAAAATACAAAAGATATTGTCCAATTAAAACAAGAAGTCGCAATGGGCCGAGGTGGTCTTAAAGTGATCTTCTATATTGGAGCTATAATTTCTATAATATTAGGAGGTTTAAAAATTGGAAAATTTATTTAATGGAATATGTACTTGTAATGATACTATGCTCATCTATTGCAAACTCTTGTTTGCCTCCACACATATATCCTAATACATTTCCAGATGCCTACAGCTGCATGGTGCAAGGTTATCAAAACTCATTAGACAAAATTATAGACATAGGCCCAGAGGATGTTAACTCTGCTGGTATGTACATAAAGTTTGGATGTAACCCTCAAGAAATTAGGAAAGGAATATTAACATGATACAAGGATTAACTGCTCTACTACCAATAATAAACAAAGCTGTAGATCTAGTGCCTGATAAAAATAAAATTGCAAAACAAAAAGCTGACATAGAAAAAGAATTAATGAAAGCTCTTGTTGATGTAGATAAAGAACAAGCAAAAATAAATAGAGAAGATGCAAAAGCTACAGGAGCTTTATCCTGGATCCAAAGATTATGGAGGCCCTGTCTAGCCTGGGTATGTGTGTTTGCTTTTATGTTTCAATTTTTAGTTATACCAATTACTAATTGGATCTGTGCATTAAAAGGTACAACAATAGATCTTCCTACCCTGGACAGTTCTACCCTTATGACAGTTCTGTTTGCTTTACTTGGTATGACAGGAGCTAGAAGTTTTGATAAGTTAAAAAAAATTAATAACAAGCAATGAGGTTAAGAGTTTATATGTTTTTAGCTGTGTATTGGATGTTTATGTTAGGAGCTACAACAAATATTTTATGAGGTGCTATGAATTATTATTTTACAGGCTGCTTAATTATAGCAATGGTATTGTTAGCCTTATGTGGAGGGCCACCTAACTACTAATGAAGATCTCTGATAAAACATCTGTTGATATGCCAATTAAAAATATGATTGGTATTGTTGTGGCAGTAGCTATGGGTGTATTTGCATACACAGAAGTTACAGCAAGACTAACATCATTAGAAACCTCAAGAGAATTATTTGAAAATGATTTACTTAAAAAATCTGAACAAGTACCTACTGACCAAGAGCAACATTTTTTAATTGAGGATCTTTATAAATCTGTAGAGAAAATGGAAGAAACTCAAGAGATGAATATGACTAACAAAGTTAACATAGAATTTTTAAGAGAACAGCTAGACAAAGCATTAGCTGATATTGAAGAATTAAAAGACAAGGTAAGAGCAAATGGAAATGGAACACACTAATGCCAGAGTTAATTATAGCTTTACTTATGATTGTTAATGGAGAAATTAAAGAACATCGTATTCAAGAAAGTATGTCAGAATGTTTAAAAGGTAAAAGAATTGCTATGCGTAGTAATAAAAATAATAATATTCAATATCAATGTATTAAATCTATGGCAGAATTAGAAGATAACATTGATGGTAGTAAATCAATTAAAAAACTTATATTAGAATAATGGCAATGATAGAAAGAAAAGAAACTAAATATGTAGTAGTACATTGTGCTGATACTCCAGCTGATATGGATGTGGGAGCTGCTGATATTAGAAGGTGGCATGTAGACGAAAGAGGCTGGGATGATGTGGGTTATCATTGGATAGTAAAAAGATCTGGGCAGTTGGAACCTGGCCGAGATCAAAGGCTACAGGGTAGTCATGCTCTTGCAGTTAATAGTAAAAGTATAGGTGTGTGCTTGGTGGGAAGAGGCGATAACTTTACAGAAGATCAGATGTACACACTTCATAATGTAATACAAACAATCAAAGATATGCACCCAGAAATCGAAGTCATTGGACATTCAGATGTGGAACCAAAGAAACCACATTGTCCAGGCTTTAATGTAAAGGAATGGTATCGAGATGAGTTCATCGGCTAAAGGCTATTCAAGGGTACTTACTATATCAGATCTTCATTGCCCCTGGGAACATCCAGATGCATTCGCATTCTTAAAAGCATTAAAGAAAAAAATTAAGCCAGACTTTGTACTCAACCTGGGTGATGAGGCCGATGCTCATGCCCTGTCAATGCATGATAGTGATCCGGATCTTATGTCAGCCGGTGATGAGCTGATAGCTGCTAAAAAAAGATTACATAAATTAGAAAAAATTTTTCCAGAAATGACACTACTACATTCTAATCATTCATCTTTAATATACAGAAGAGCATTGAAACATGGAATGCCAAGAGCTTACTTAAAAAATTATAATCAGTTTTTAGAAGTAGGCCCAGGATGGGAATGGGTAGATGATATTACAATACCATTGTCAGATGGATCTAAAGCATTTGCTACGCATGGAATGTCGGCTGATGGTTTAAAATTGGCCATGCAATATGGACTTCATACAATCCAGGGCCATTTTCATTCGAAGATGAATATACAATACTTCTCAAATCCTTCTTCATTAATATGGTCAATGCAATGTGGCTGCTTAACAAAACAATCTTCACTAGCTTTTGAGTATGCTCGTAATTTTAAAATGAGATTTATTATTGGAACAGGAGCTGTCATTGATGGACAACCTAAACTTTACATTATGAGATTAGATAAAAATAATAGATGGGATGGTACGATTGTCTAAACAAAAGTTTACAACATTCATACCTCATGAACCTATCTTTCATAAAACAAATATAGGTAGGAACCCAAGCAAAGCAAAAATGAATAAATCTAAAAGAAGAAGTTTCAAAAAGTACAAGGGCCAGGGCCGGTAATGAAATCAGTTACCATAAATAATACAAAATATTTTTTTAAGAAATTAACCTGGTTAGATATTGTTGGTGATAGCACGATTGCTGGTGAGAACGATTACCATAATATGAAATGTGCAGAGATAATTACAGAGGCATATATCTATGACATCTTTGAGGAGGATGGTAGGGAGTTTGTAAGAACCTTTGCATCTTACCAAACAAAAAACAATGAGTTTGGATTTGGGGATAGAAACTGTTATCCTATAGAAGTGTTCGATAAACGCAGCCAAAAGGCTATCAGAGAGGCCCATAGATTAACATTAAGAGGGTAGCTGGTATGATTGGGTGTCCAAATAAACAACCCTCTGTAAAGCTCTTAAAATCATTTTAAAGGTAAAGTGTTTGGTATGTTCTCTACTGCACCTAATAAACCAGCACAATAAGTACCAAAGACTACATAATCATAATAAAAAAATCTATCTAGCTTTGCATCACCATCTTTAATGATACGATGCTCAAATAAATTATGCTCATGGGGATCCTGGCATTGCTCCTCTGTAACCTGGACAGGATGCATCATGTACAATTCAGATCCTACACCCAGGTATAAAATCAAAACAAATAGTTTCACGATTTACAGAGTAATACTAGCTGCTTAATTATCTCTTGAATTCTATCCTTCAATCTTGATATAGTCTTGTCCTTTAATTTTACATTTTCATACAAGGCTACGACCTCTTGTTCTTTTTTAGATAGTTTAATTTGCAGCTCACCATTCAAATCTTTGTGGCCTTCGTTTATTGTTTTTAAATTATTATTTTCTTCTGTTAATCTATCTATTTCTTTTGTCTGATCAATTACCACTTGGATCCTCCTTTGGATTTTTCAGAAACATATGCTCAATACGATCTCTATTTTTTTCAAACCAAAATTCTTCATAAGGTTTGATCTCAACATTAGATGGAAACATTGGATTATGTTCTAGCTTTGAAAGCTCTGGACTATTCGCAGAGTAAAATTTTTGATAAGGATCTATGTAAGGTTCAGAAGATCCAGGTATTGTGATTACTACCACATCATCAGTACCATCAAATGCCTCTATTAAACCTTTAATAAATTCTTTACTAAATCTACTCTTAAAAATTTTCATAACAATTCAATGCCTCTTGGTTTAGCTGGATGTACCTTAATAAGATTATCTCTCTCAAGTAAACGCAGCATTCGATGTACATTAGAATGAACACACCCCATATGCTTTGCAATCTCACGCACAGTAGGAGGCACTCTTTCTTTTGTTTGGTAGTTCTTTATAAAATCAAAAACCTTTAATTGTTTTTTAGTTATCATTAGGTTTGGCATTGGTTACCTCATCTTTCTTTTTAATTTGTTTTTTTAATTGTGATTTTAAATAAGAACACTTAACTGTAATCTGATCACCAGCTGTTGGGTGAGCTTTCTTACATAGATCCCATTTAACTTTGTTATCATTTTCAAATTGCTCTAAAAGATCTAATCTCTTTTCCATATCTTCTGCTGCATTCTGTACTATGCCTAACATCTCTGCTCTTTGCTCTTCAGAAAAAGTAATCCATCTCATATCTTCTTCGGATGGTTTAGTTACTTTTGGATTGTGTGTTGAAGAGTTAGCATCATCATCCTCACTAGGTAATCCATAGATAGCCTGTAAAGAATATCTTTTAGCATAAGTAATTGCAGATCCCAGGGCCTGGCTGTCATCATACTTATTATTTTTTGGTACAATTAAATACCTGGATGTAATTTCTGTATCACTATCCTTATGCATTAAGATTGTAGTTACATACATTGTGGTATCAACTACTCCATCGATTATCTTTTTATCGTAATCAATAGTTTGTGTGAATGCTAATCCATACTTGGCCCCTTGATTAGCTGCTGCTATTACATCTTCTAATGCAGCATAAGTAGATTTAAAGAAAGGATTTTTACTTTCCTTCTTTGCTACATTAGCCTCTTCTTGAAACTTACTTAAAGCCTCAACTATATTTTTAGTGTTGTGTTTCGTCATCGTCATCGTTTCCTTCTGGTTCATTTGGTACTCCTTTATCTATATGAATTGTAAATATTTGGTTTTGTATTTTAAGGCCCTCGATAGCTGCCATTGCAACATACTCGATAAGCTCTTCAATGAATGGAACCTCAAGCTCCAAGCCTGTCTTTTCATAAATTTTATTTCTAACAAGCCTGGCACTTTCTTTTCTAGCCAATAAATAACTATTGATTTGATAGTATTTTTTTGGATCATCATCCATTAATTTCCTTAATTGAAAACCTACGAGTTACTGTAGGAGCTGCACCTTCTACCTTAACCATTTTGGTTTTCGCTTTCTCATATGTTGTATGATTGATTACAAACCCATGACACTCGGCCTTCTCATTCTCACCTAGTATTTCTTTTAATCTAGTTGATACCTTGTCCTGGATTTCTTTTGATGCTTTGATTGCTTTACCGGCAGCCATATAATCATCAATAAGCTGTGGCATTTCATTGTTGGTATTGAGATCAACAATATCTTTAGATCTATTACCTTTGTAGATCCTTGATGCCTCTTTAGAATTAGCAGCAGCATAATGTAACTTATCACCTTCAAGTACACCATCAACTCTATGCCAAAATTCTACAGCAGCATCAATTAACTTTGCCTGGATTTCTTTATTAGGTTTATAAACAAACCATTGTAACTCCCAACCCTTAACTAGCCTAACCAAGATGGCATAGTTATAACCGGTAGTTAAGAGCTGGGCCTGTACCTGGAGTTTATAGATCTCTGATACAGGATCAATGGCAGCTCCGGAATAGTTTTTAATCTCAATCACACCCATACCATTTAATTCGTGGGAGGAATTAGAATGATCGATTAAGGTTAATTTACTTTCCAGCTCCATACGAGCATCAAGGGAGCTACCAATTTTTCCACCATCAACATCAAAGAAGAATGCTTTATCTGGAACATCAACCTTTATAGAGGGAGCTTTCTGTTCAGCACCTATCTTTAATATCTCATTGTGAAATAGTTTGAGTATTGCTGGTTCCAATACAGTACCAGCTTTAACTTTAGGATTGTTAGCTATGTCATTTATAACTTCCTTTCCTTGTAAGGCATTGATTGCCTTTTCCAATTCATCATTCGGTGAATTGAAACCTATGTAACCTTCATCGGTTAAAACTAAACTTGGAATAGAGCTAGATCCTATTTCCCTTCTGGCATAATCAGTAAGTTTCATTACAGACCTCCCATCATTCCATAGTACGCAGCACACTTATCTGACAACGCACATAATACTATTGTTAAAAAATACATTGCAGCTAACATCATCAAGAATGTTATGCATTCAATGGCAAATACAATTTGCTCTTTAAACTTTCTAAAAAAGTTAATCATCATTACTCCTTTGTTAAGGTGTCTAAATGATCTCATATAGTTTATCTTTTAGACACAATTTGTTTATATTAAAGACGAACATTAACAGAACATCTATCCATGTAATTCTTTACAGTAGATGGATACCACTCACCATTTCTAACTGTAGGAATTCCTCTTGCATTAAGAGCTTTAGCTATTTCAGACAATGTACTTACTCCATACTTTTTAAGCTCTGAAATAATGTTAGCAACTGATTGTGCTTTCTGATCTGCTAACAATTTCTTTTTAGCATTACCCTTTTGTGCAGCTTGTTTTAAGTTTTTAGTATTACCTAAAACAACTCCTCTTTTTTTTGCCTGGGCCAAAGCAGATTTAGTATTCTTTCTTAAAGTATCTAAATACTGTTCAGCTACAGCAGCCAAAACTTGTATCGTAAATTTATTTACTGATGGCATATCACAACAAACAAACTCAATCTTACTTTCCATAAGTGATGCTGTGAATGCCAGGTTACGAGATAGTCTATCAAGTCTAGCAATAACTAAAGTTGCTTTTTCTTTTTTACATAACTCCAGGGCCTGTGTTAATTGTGGTCTATCATTTTTAGATCCACTTTCTTCTTCCTGGAATACTTGCAGCAGCTCATCATTCTTAACAAACTCATTAATAGTTTGTAATTGATCACTAGCTCCATAACCTTCCTTGCCTTGCTTATCTGTACTAACTCTAGTGTAGCCTACATACTTTTTCATTACGCAGCCTCCTTAACTTTAGTAACTCTTTCTATTTTTTTAATATCAGTTGAAACATTCCAAGTGTCATCATTAGTTTCAAATGGCACATACCAAATATCAGCTCCAGCATCGATAGTGCTTTGTGTTCTATCTTCACCACCAACTAATCTTTTAGTTAATTTAATTTTGTAACAAGCATAATACTTGTCATCACATTGACCTTTATTAACTACTAATCCTTCGATGTAACTGTCGTTGTAACCTAATCTTGCAAAGTCATAACCTCTTATTGTGTCACCGATGTTAGCTGTGTTTTCATATTTAAGTGTTTCTTTAACCATGTTTCCTCCCTTGTTAAATGGTCTTATATTGTTCATGTATATTAATATATATATTAAATATATTTCTTCAAGGGTATTAATTAAAAAAAGGAATAATCAATGCAACCACAATTAACCCCCATTTATCTGAAGATTTCGACTAAATTGAAGGATAAACTCAAAAAAGAGGCTAAAAAGAATAGGGTATCAATGGCTAAATTAATAACTGATGCTACAGAATTAGTCTTAAATTCAAAACCACAATATCAAATTAAGAAAAGAGGTAAGAGTGAACGATAAAATAAATCCGGATCATTACAAAAACAATACCATAGAAACTTGCGATGCTACATTCTCACAACTATCAGAGGCAGAGATCATTGGGGCCTGTAAGTTTAATATAGCTAAATACAATTTTAGAGCTGGTAAGAAAGTACAAACTCTTGAAGGTACTAGAGATGACATTGGTAAGGCCCATTGGTACTGCGAGAGATTACTCAAAGAGCTTACTGACATGATCAACAAAAGAAAAAAAGCAAAGCGAAAAGATCCAACAGAAATTGATATTGAAGATCTAACAGAGGAAGATCTACAGGAGCTGCTTAACCCTGGAGCTAAAGTTGTTAAACTAAAAAAGAAAGAGGATAAAGATGGTAACTCCCATTCCAAATAATGTTATACGACCACCCAAACCAATCGCACCGGATAAAACAGAAGTAAGAATAACAATCCTGGAAAATGAAATAACAAAACTCCAGGATGAATTAGCTTTGTTAAAAGAATACAAAGGCAACAAAGTCAAACCAGCTAAAGATAGAATATTCTTGAAGGATGTACTCATAGCTGTATGCAAATATACAGATCTAAATCCTCATGACATTCTATCTCAAAACAGAGTAGCTTATCTTGTAAGTGCCAGGAGTTTATTTATAAACTTATGCCTGGAGCTGACAGGCTATGGTGTAACATTCATTGGTAGAAAGTGTGGACAGCGAGATCATACAACTGTGTGCTATCATCAAAAGTGTAAGGCCCAAAGAACCGGTCATTGGTCACTTAAAAAAGATAATGGTATTCGTTTATGGTCAGATTTTAATAAGATCAGAAAGCAATTACTTGATGCCAAAGAACAAAGCTGATTATGGTAAGGGCAAGACACCTGGAGCATTCTGTGTGCTGCCACAACGAGCTGTTATAGATCCTAGGTTCAAGACTTATCCTAGAACATTTATGATCCTTGCTTGTCTTGGTAACTACACATCAAGAACCGGTGTGTGTTGGCCTAATCAGATTACTATTGCTAGAAACTTACACATTACACAATCAACTGTGTCCAAGCACATACAGAAACTAATCCAATGGGGTTACTTGCGATATGCAAAGAAACATCCTGGACTAAAAGGTAATAAATACTTTATGGTGTTTGATCCTAGTGTTAAGGAAGAGGATGCTAAAGCTATAGCTACAGTAAATGATAGATCTTATGAAGAGAAGGTAGATGTTCCGAAAGGCCCCCTTATGAATAAAAACAGTAATAGTAAATATTCCCCTAGAGTGAATAATAAGAAAGATACTAACAAGGTAGATATTCCCTCTACTGAATATGTAGATATTCCTTCAGAGCGACTACATAACACTCCATCTAACAATATATCTATTCTTAATAGCAGTAGAGTAATTATGAATAGTTATGTTAAATTCTGTAGAGAAATATTTGGACAACATAAAGTTTACGATTTTAAGCAAGAAGAATTAGTGAAGAGCTGGTTAAATCAAGGATTGCATCCGGATACAGCCATTGCCAAGATTAGAACCACAATACAATGGAGGAAGGATAATAGGTATGATTGTCCTGGTACTATCTATTTCTTTAAGCCTATATTCTTTAAGGATCAGAAGGATAACAACCCATTAGATATACAGAAGATGATTAAGAAACTAGCCAATAAGAAAAAGATGCCCTGGAAATAATAGATTTTACAAATCGTAAAGGTTCGTATATGTTTTGTATTGTAAGAAGATTGAGAAATACAGGGGCAGAAAACCTGGCTTTTTATTTTATAAAAAGTTGGACACCCCTTGGCCCCCTGGGTGCGTATATCTATAGGGGGGTATCACACAATTTTTTTACAAATAAAACATGAAACAAACAAGTGAGGAAATATATGTCTAAACCAATATCCAGCAACAGAGGATTTAAGTTTTACAAAGGTGCATCTATTCCAGAAGGATTAGAAGTTATCATCGAAACTTGGCCTGGTGCTGATTACAATAAGGATACAGGAAAGTACATTCCGGTTCCAGGAAGAGTAGATACAAAGATCTACAAGAAGGATGAAACAAAAGAATATAAAAAAGGTGATCCTATTTTATTCTTTAGTACATTCGAAAATAAGGATGAGGAACCTCCTGTTAATTTAGCAGCCGAACAAGCTGATAAGGAAGAAATGGATGACACAATCCCCTACTAAAAAGAGGATTATAAAACCCCCTCTGGATCGGTTCGGTGGTGTCCGAGTGGTTCAGAGGAGGATTAGAAAATCCGAAGTCATTGAGCATAACAAAGATAATGTTGCTCAAGAATTAATTGATATAGCTACTGCAAATATTGATGAGATAATGGATTGGGATGATGAGGGTAATGTTACTATTAAGGATCCTAAAAATATTTCAAAGTCAGCAATCAAAGCTATAAAAAAAATTAAAGTAACACCGACAAAGATGGGGCCACAGTTAGAAGTAGAGCTGCATGATAAAGTTGGAGTATTAAGAGTGTTAGCTAAAGCATCTGGTTTATTAGAGCAAGAGCAAGATGTAGATAGACCAAGTGTTGTACAGATAAACATGAGTGGGCCGGAAGAACCTAAAATAGTGGAGGCAGAAAATGTTGAGGTTAATGAACCACAAGGAAATAGAGAAGATCCAGGTGGCGATGTTGAAGAACAAGTTGAGTGATCGTGAGTGTGCAAGAAAGTGTAGCAAGAATATTAAAGATTATAGAGATATAGTTTTTAGAAGAAAACAAGAAGATGATAGTAGAATTCAATCAATAGTAAAGGCAATCACAGATGAGTAATGCAATAGCAAATCTAAATCTAGACTTTAGTACATCACCTACAGTTTGGAAATTTTTAAATGATAAAAGTTTTGTAAGAGGATTAATGGGGCCGGTGGGTTCTGGTAAGTCTTATGCTTGTGCAGCAGAGATTATGATCAAAGCTGTTAATCAAGTACAAAGTCCTCGTGATGGGATCAAGTATTCTAGGTTTGTAGTAGTGCGTAATTCTTATCCGGAGTTGAGGACAACTACTATTAAAACATGGCAAGAGTTATTTCCAGAGAACATTTGGGGTGCATTCAGATGGTCACCTCCATTAACACATCATATAAAATTACCGGCAAGAGATAATGCTCCAGGTATTGATTGTGAAGTTATCTTCCTGGCCCTTGATCAACCTAAAGATGTTAGAAAGTTATTATCAATGGAATTGACAGGAGCTTGGGTTAATGAGGCTAGAGAGCTGCCTAAAGCTGTTATAGATGGATTAACACACAGAGTTGGAAGATACCCTACTAAAGCTGATGGTGGATCTACTAATAGATTTATTATTATGGATACTAACCCAATGGATGATGATCATTGGTGGTACAGACTTGCAGAAAAAGAAAAGATGAAAGGCAAGTTTGCTTGGAAATTTTTTAAGCAGCCAGGAGCTGTTGAAGAAGTTATCCAAAATGAGCTACCAGAAAATCCAGAGGCTAATGGCTTTGTTTATTCTGCAAACAAATGGTGGATGCAAAACCCTACAGCAGAAAATCAAAAAAATTTAACAGCCGGATATTACGAACAGACTTTACTCGGCAAAAATATTGATTGGATTAGATGTTATGCCCAAGGAAAGTACACTTATGTGCAAGAGGGTAAGCCTGTTATGTCCGAATACGATGACACATTAATGACAGAAGAATTCCTGGAACCAGATATTCAATACCCTATCCAGGTAGGTGTTGACTTTGGTTTAACTCCAGCTGCTATCTTTGGTCAGAAGTTACCTAATGGACAATGGCGAATACTCCATGAGCTTGTAACATTTGATATGGGCCTGGAAAGATTTGGTTATATGTTGAAAGGTGAATTAGAAACAAGATTTCCAAAGTATGATGTATTAGTTTGGGGTGATCCAGCTGGACAGAAGAGAGATGAGATCTTTGAAGTTACAGCATTTGATCATTTAAGAACAATAGGATTAGTTGCTAGGCCCACAGCTACGAATGATTTTAGAGTTCGTAGAGAGGCTGGTGCAGCTCCAATGAATAGGTTAATCCAAGGTAAGCCTGGATTGTTAGTTGATAAAAGATGTAAGCGATTAAGAAAAGCATTATCTGGTGGCTATCATTTTAAAAGAGTTCAGATCTCTGGTGGTGAGAGATATAAAGATCAACCAAATAAGAATGAGCATTCCCATGTCGGTGATGCTTTTATGTATTTATTATTAGGTGGTGGTGAACATAAAAGATTAACAAGAGGTGGTAATAAAAACTTTACAGCATCAGTAGCTAGTGCAGATTTTGATATATTTGCATGATAAAAAAATATTTAATTAAAGTTTGGGAAAAGGGTGATGTTAGACTTTTAGAAGAGAAGATTGTAGAAGTTGAAGATGATAAATGGAAAGGCATTGTATTACATCAACCAGGAACCAGAGCAACAGCAGAAGAAATAAATGAACCTACAGAAACTAGAACAGATCTTCAAGATCCAAGGAACAAAGATTAGTGTAGTTCCTTTTAGATCTTATCTATTAAAAATTATGGATCTAAATGAATTTGATAAACTAAATTTATCTCAACCTAATTACCTGGAGTATATGGATCATGCATCGGAACAAGGTTATGGTTACTGTGTTATTGATGATGGTAAGCCTATGCTTTGCTTTGGTGTAGTTCCTTATTGGCCAGGAGTTGCAGAATTATGGCTGATACCTGATAAAAAAAAAATTTCAGAACATAAAATAAAATTTCATAAAGGTGCTTTACAGTTTATGAAGTTAGCAGCTGCTGATTTAAAATTAAAAAGATTACAAGTAACTGTCAGTTCTTTAAATGTTTCTGCTCTCAAATGGATAAAAAGCATATATTTTGTAAATGAAGGAATTTTAAAACACTATGGTGTTGATGGTTCCGACTATAATATGTTTGCGAGGTACTTTTAAAACTATGGGATCATTATTCAAAATGCCAAAATATGAACCACCTAAACAAGTGGAAACATCTAATAAGTTGTTGGATGAAAGAGAGGCAAGGGCTGATGCTAATGAGGCTAGAGAAAAAAGAAAAATAGCTGCAAGATCTAGATCTCGTAGAACAAATGCTAAATTGTTATTTGCAGATGACAGAAACAATCCAGCATTAGGAGTTACGAATAACATGACACCGGTCAAATCATTAACTCGTAATCCTATGGATACAAATAAGAGGTACACATAATGGGAGGATCACCAGCAAGAATAATTAAGAAAGCTATAACTAAACCTTTTAGAAGTAGCAGTACATCGTCACCAACTTCTGCTATTGAAGAAAGAAGAACAGAAGTAAAAAAAACAACTGAACCAGAAGGTAAAAAATTAGTTAGAAGAAAAGTAAGTAGAAAAAGAAAATCAAATAGAGGATCTTCATTGATTACTTCTAACTCTAATCTAGGTGATACAAACATGGTAAGGAACCCTAGAGATACAGGAAAGAAAACTTTAGGAGCTTAATATGGATAGAGAGATACCAGAGTACAATCGTAATCCTAGATTTATTAAGTTAAAAAAAACTTGCAGCTGCAAAGAAAATTGTAAATGTCAAGCAGAACAAAAAAGAGAGGAAGAATAATGCCAGGCTATCATAAAACTAAATCTGGTAAAATGGCAAAAAAAGGTCTTTACTATAACATTAACCAAAAAAAAAAATCTGGCACATCAAAATCTAAATCTAAATCAACAATAAGTGATGAGGCTTATGCAAATATGAAAGCTGGTTTTCCGAGAAAAAATAGAAAAAAAGGATTAGTATAATGCCTAGTGTAGCTGGTAAGAAATATCCTTATACAAAAGCTGGAAAGAAAGCAGCTAAACAAGCAAAGAAAAAAATGAGTAGAAAAAATAGAAAGAAAGGATTGGTATATTAATATGATGATTTATGGAAGAACACCAAAGCATTGGATTAAAGAAGGATTAAATAATAAAAAAATAATTGGAAGTTATGTTGTTGTTTTTATTTTAGGAGCAATAATATTTTAATGGGTTATTCAAAAGAACATAAAAATCCTAGTGGTGGTTTAAATGAAAGAGGCAGAGCTTTTTTTAAAAAAACAGAAGGATCAAATTTAAAAGCTCCTGTATCAAAAGGTAAGAACCCTAGAAGGATCTCGTTTGCAGCCAGGTTTGCTGGAATGAAAGGGCCATTAGAAAAAAATGGTAAACCTACTAGATTAAAACTTGCTTTAAAAAAATGGGGATTTGCAAATAAACAAGCAGCTGCTAGTTTTGCTGCTAACAATAAGGCATCAGCATGATGTATTTAAAACCAGAAGAAATTTTATCAAGACATAAAAAAGCATTTGCTGCAAAAGAAAATTGGCGATCTATTTATGAAGAGTGTTATCAGTATGCTTTACCTCAAAGAAATTTATATGATGGTTATTATGAAGGTAATGTTCCTGGACAAAGTAAAATGTCTAGAGTGTTTGATAGTACAGCAATTCATTCTGTTCAAAGATTTGCTAATAGAATTCAATCTGGTTTATTTCCTCCATATAAAAAATGGTGCAGATTAGAACCTGGCAATGATATACCAGATGAAAGAAAAGGTGAAACGCAACAAGCTCTTGATTTATATTTAGATAAATTATTTTCTGTATTAAGACAAAGTAATTTTGATTTAGCTATTGGTGAGTTTTTATTAGATCTATCAGTTGGTACAGCTGCAATGTTAATTCAGCCTGGCGATGATCTAAACCCTGTAACATTTACTCCTGTTCCCCAATATTTAATTGCTATTGAAGAAGGGCCTAATGGTACAGTAGACAATGTATATAGAAAATTAAGAGTTAGAGCTGATACTATTGCTAGACAATTTCCAGATGCACAAATAAATCCAAGACTACAACAAATGATAAATGATAAACCACAAGAAAAAATAGAATTGTGTGAGGCTGTTGTAGTAGATCCAGATAAAAAAGATTATTGTTATCATGTTATCCATGAGAAATCTCAATCAGAATTGGTTTACAGAAGAATGAAACAATCACCATGGATAGTAAGTAGATATATGAAAGTGCCAGGTGAGGTAATGGGAAGAGGCCCCCTAACTACAGCAATTCCAGATATTAAAACATTAAACAAAACTTTAGAATTATTATTAAAGAATGCGTCATTAGCAATCTCTGGAATTTATACAGCAGCTGATGATGGAGTTTTAAATCCAAACAATATTAGAATTACTCCTGGTGCAATTATTCCTGTAGCTCGTAATGGTGGGCCACAAGGTGCATCGTTAGCTCCTTTGCCTAGAGCTGGTGATTTTAATGTATCTCAAATTGTTATTAATGATTTAAGAATGAATATTAAAAAAACATTATTAGATGATACTTTACCTCCGGATAATATGTCAGCTAGATCTGCAACAGAGATTGTAGAAAGAATGAAAGAGTTAGCTCAAAATATGGGAGCTGCATTCGGAAGATTAATTACAGAAACAATGGTTCCAATTATTCGTAGAACATTATTCATTATGGATGAAAAAGGTTTGATACAACTTCCTCTAAAAATAGATGGATTAGAAGTTAAAGTTGTACCAATATCACCTCTTGCTAAAGCTCAAAATTTAGAAGAAGTGAATGAGGTTATGCAGTTCTTTCAAATTGCAAACTCGTTAGGCCCTGGTGGGGTGGCTGAAATAAAACCGGATGCTATTGCTGCATTCGTTGGTGATAAACTTGGCATACCAGCTAGTTTAAGAAACAATGAAGAAGAAAAGCAACAGATCCAACAACAAGCTATGGCTATGCAACAACAGATGATGATGCAGCAACAAACACCTGGGAATGAGCAACCTCAAGATCAAGCTCCTCCTTCAGAAGAACCAGCGATGGCTTTAGAGGCAGAGGCTAGATCTTAATGGCAGATATTAATACTCCAGGATGGGAAGGATTAAATACTCTAGATGTTCATCGTAAAGATGATCAATTAGAATTAGATAAGGCTTATGCAAGAACCTTTGATACCGATGAAGGTAAAAAGGTTTTAGAACATTTAAAACAAAAAACTTTAGATCAACCAACCTGGATACCAGGATCTGAAACTTCTTTTGGCTTTGCTAGAGAAGGACAGAATTCTGTAATCCGAGATATATTAATGAGAATAGAAAGGGCAAAACAATCATGAGTGAAGAAAATCAAGAAGGTTTATTAAGCAATACTCCTACAGCAGAACCGGTAGAACCATCACCGGAAGAAACTACAATACCTCATAAACAAGATGATGAAGTAAATGTAGCTCCACAAGAAGAAAAAGAAACTAAATTAGAAAAACCAGATTATATAGAAGATAAATTTTGGGATGAAAAAGAAGGAGTTAAAACAGAAGATTTAAGTAAATCATATGCTGAATTACAAAAACAATTTTCTATGGGTAAACACAAAGCTCCTAAAGAATATGATATGTCAGCTTTAGAAGATATAGATGAGGATGATGAATTAGCATCTTATTTTAAAGATTGGGCAAAAGAAAACAAGCCTACTCAATCTGCGTTTGATAATCTTGTAAATAAATTTAAAGAATTATCTACAGCTCAAGCAGAAGAAGATAGTATCAATATTGAAGAAGAGAAAAAAATATTAGGGCCTAATGCAGATCAA
>Ga0208767_1000419_pt1 | contig 34478 bp, 49 predicted proteins | sample VirMetDEL_Mar_21_FD_184514 | JGI IMG/M metagenome (GOLD analysis project Ga0208767, IMG submission 184514) | Aqueous microbial communities from the Delaware River and Bay under freshwater to marine salinity gradient to study organic matter... | ecosystem: Environmental > Aquatic > Marine >... | reverse complement strand
GCTGAAATGGCAAATTCAGGTTATGGGATGTTTTCTCGTACTACAGGAACCGTGCTTTTTCTGAACAGAAATGATACCGGCGCTGCGGTAAACTTTTATCGTAACCAAGTTGCTATCGGTAGCATTTCAGTTACATCATCAGGCACAACCTACAACACAACCTCAGACATACGCCTCAAACAAGACATTGAACCACTGCAAGCAACCGATAAGCTGATGGCTATGAACCCTGTGTCATATAGCTGGAAGGCTGACCCTGACGGCCCACGGTCTATGGGCTTTATCGCCCAAGAGATGCAGGAGGTTATGCCAGAGGCTGTGTCTACTGCCGATGATGACGAGGCCATGATGTCGATGGACTACGGACGCATCACACCAATACTGGTGTCGGCGTTGCAGGATGCTCACCGTAAAATCGAACAACTGGAACAGCGCATAGCTGATATGGAGGCTAAGTAATGTCTACATCTGTTTTTGGCCCAGAAAATATGGCGCACATTCATTGGGTAAATTTTACAGGGGCAGGTTCAGCTTCTGATTCTTTTAACAATAGTTCAATTTCTGACCCATCTACTGGTGCTTTTAGCGTAACAATGTCTCAAGCCTCTGACTCCGACAAATATTGCATAAGTTATTGTGGGATGGACACAAGTGCAGCAAGCAGCTCAAGAGGTATTTTCGGAAGTCAAATTAATTCTACAAGCCAGTACACACTGAATACAAGAAACCCTGATGGCAATGAAAAAGATCAGGCTCACAATATGACTTCGGTGGTTGGGGGTATTTGATGCGTTTGATTGACCGTCTGGCAGAGGCAAAGCAACGACTTAAACCTCATCATACGGAGTATGTGGTTGTTTACGAAGATGTTGATATGCAGTGCTGCACTGTTATGCACCCTGACCCTAATGCGATGGCGGCACTGATGGACGGCGGCGTGTTTCCTCCAGTGTGGGTTTATTGGGAGTTAGCAAAAGACGAAGCGCAGCCCACCTTTACAAGACATAGTGAAGGCAAGGGATATCTCATGCACGACACTCCCCGTGAAGGTCCAAAGACTGAAGAACAAGCTATTCATTATTTAATTATGAAAGATGTGCCACAGCACATTTGGCGTAACCACGAAACTAGCAACAGTGTAAAGATGAAAATCATCAGGCGTGAAAAACTGCCAAACAGAGAGTTTAGAAATGCGTGGAGAATAGCGGCATGACAACAACCATTATAGATAAAGACGGCAATGATATTGCTGCCTCTGAGGCCACAGTACCAAGCGACAGACATTTCCGTAATGCTTGGGCTTTGGACGGCACGGTTATCACAGAGGATTTGGCAATAGCTAAGACAATCTTTGCCGACAAGATTAGAGAAGCCCGTAAGCCGCTGCTAGAGGCACTAGACGCTGACTACATGAAAGCCCTTGAAGCAAGCACAGACACAGCCGCAATCGTGGCTGACAAACAGGCGTTGCGTGATGCGCCTACTGCTGGAAATAGCGCGACCACAATCACTGAACTCAAAGCAGCGTGGCCTAGTTGCTGCGGCGATAGCCCATACGAGGAGTAGACAATGGCTAATTCATATACTTGGGACTTCCCAGCACTAGACGTTTGCAACGAGGCCCAGAACGGACACTCTGATTGCATCAAAACAATTCACTGGCGGCTAACTGCTGTTTCTGACAGCGAGACAAACGATGAAGGCGAAGCACTAAATGTCACAGCCTATGGCACTGCTGCTGTAGCCACACCAGACGAAGGTGATAGTGACTACGTTGCTTTCAATGAGATTACAAAAGACTGGTGCAAAGCCAAGACGCTTGAGGCTTTGGAAAAGACTGAGGCTGAAATGCAGACAATGCTTGATGAGCAGATGGCTGCGCTGGCTAACCCGCCAATTCGTCAAGCTGTCCCGGCTGGTTGGTAATGAGCAAGCCTACAGCCGCATCTGTACAGGCCCAGATAGATACACATGAAGCAGTATGTGCGGAGCGATGGAAAGAGACCATCCTGCGTATCAAGCGCATTGAACACATCATGATTGGCACTGCTGGTACGACTATTGTTTTGCTTATTGGGTTAATTGTTAATGGATGATCCATGCGTTTTTGCTGTTCGTATTTGTGGGCATTGGTGAGGACAAACGCCTCAAAAGTAGTGATATGTATTTTCGCTCTGTCGATGACTGCGTGTACTTTGCACAACGACTACACAAACAGGGGCAAAATATCACCGCTTATTGTTTGCCAGTTGTAGTTCCAGAGGAAACTAAGGTGTACTGATGGACCCAGTATCAGCAATGGCAGCGGCATCAGCAGCCTTCTCCGCAGTTAAAAAAGGCGTAGCTATCGGAAAAGATATTGAGTCTATGGCCTCAGATATCGGAAGATGGATGGGTGCGCTTAGTGATCTGGATATGCTGGAGAAAGAAGCGAAGAACCCTCCTATTTTCAAGAAGTTATTTTCTGGGCAAAGCGTTGAGCAAGAAGCAATGGAAGCCTTTGCTGCTGCTGAAAAGAGTAGACAGCAACGAACAGATCTTAAAAACATGATCGGCATGATGTACGGCAAATCCAAATGGGATGAGCTTGTTCGTATGGAAGGTCAGATACGCAAACGTAGGCAAGATACTCTTTACAAGCAAAGGCAGCGGCGTAGAAAGTTTGTAGAAATTGTGGCCTGGATAATGATGGCAGTAGTAGCTGCTGTGCTGCTTACTTTGTTTGTATTGTTTCTCAAAGGCCAAGCTGCGAAGGCACAGCCAGAGCATGTAGTTTGCCGCCTTGTTGGCTGCGACAAGATAGATGGTAAGCGTTACTGCGTGTACAGAGGCGCATGGAACACACAAGAAGTCATGGACTTTGAAATGGATGAGTGGTTCCCAAAAGAATATCTGTGTGACTTTGAGCCAGACAAGCCAAGGCCACCATCAATGCGTGATACCCTCAAAGCTATTAGGGAGAGTCAAAAGTGACACAGAAGAAACTCCAGAAGGATAGTGACTTTGATCAGTACGATATGGATGGTGACGGCGTAGTTACTGATGAAGAGCTAGAACATGCCAAGGAAATTAAACAAACAGAGCGTGAGTTGCGCAAGAGTCTTGCTCAGTTACGCATGGCAAGGTTTACCTTGATCGGCATGGGTCTGTTTACTGCGATGATGTTTACGCCTTGGGTTACTATTGAACGGATTGAGGCGTTATCAGATATTAGTAATTTGTTTTACATCAGCGGTGCTGGAATAGTGGGTGCGTATATGGGTACAACTGCATGGATGTCTAGAAAATGATACAGGCGTTAATCGGGCCTATAGCCTCACTGGCTGGCTCTTGGATGGAAAAGAAAGTAACGGAGCAGAAAGGCAAGTCTGCCGTTGCTCTGGCTAAAGCAGAGGCTGAAGCAGAGGTGATGAAGGTAGCGGCTACCCATGAAGCTGGCTGGGAAAAGATCATGGCTCAAGGCAGTCAGGATAGCTGGAAAGACGAAGCGTGGACCGTTCTATTTATTATTATTATAGCTATGTGCTTCATACCCTTTACTCAGCCCTATGTGGAGCAAGGGTTCGATGCTCTTTCCCGCACGCCGGATTGGTTCCAATGGGCAATGTATGCTAGTATAGGCGCGTCATTTGGAATCCGTGGACTAAAAGGGATGAGAAAATGAAGCGCAAACCTAGTAGGCCAAAGTCAAAGTCGCGTGTAAACGAGGCCGGAAATTACACAAAGCCAACCATGCGCAAACGTCTGTTCTCAAAGATCAAGGCTGGCGGCAAAGGTGGTAAACCAGGCCAGTGGTCAGCGCGTAAAGCTCAGATGCTTGCCAAAGAGTACAAGGCCAAGGGCGGGGGGTATAAGAACTAATGCCCATGAAGAAATCCCAAAGGAGCTTGCGTGCTTGGACGAAACAGAAATGGCGCACAAAGAGCGGCAAACCGTCTACACAAGGCCCGAAAGCTACGGGGGAGAGATATCTGCCATCGGCTGCTATTAACGCTCTCTCTGCGAAAGAATACGCGGCGACGACTAAAGCAAAGAGAAAGGCTACGAAATCGGGTAAGCAAGTTAGCAAGCAACCGAAAAAGATAGCCAAGAAAACTAAGCGATACAGAAAAGTCAGATAACGGAAATAGCTATGAACACTGACAAGCTAAGACAAGAGATTGCAGAGGATGAAGGCTGCAAGTATGAGGTTTATCTGGATCATCTGGGGTTGCCTACTTGCGGGATTGGTCATTTGATTCGTGAGGGTGAGCCGGAACACGGCAAGCCTGTAGGCACTGTTGTTGAGCAAGAGCGGGTCAAGCAGCTATTTAATCTTGATATTGCCGTAACTATAGATGAGTGCAAAAACCTCTATGATGATTGGGATGATCTGCCAGAAGAGGTGCAGCATATCATTGCCAACATGATGTTTAATATGGGCCGTCCAAGACTCTCAAAATTTAAGGGCATGAAGAGAGGGGTTGATGCCCGTGATTGGAACGCTGCGGCTGATGAAATGGTAGACTCCAAGTGGTATACTCAAGTAACCAACAGGGCTAGGCGTTTAGTTGACAGGATGAGGGGCGTTGAGAATGGCTAAGACTCCGGCATGGCAACGCAAGGCTGGTAAGAACCCTAAAGGCGGCTTGAACGCCAAAGGTCGTGCATCTGCCAAACGTCAGGGCATGAACCTAAAACGTCCTGTTAAGTCTGGTGACAATCCGCGCAGAGCAAGTTTTCTTGCACGCATGGGCAACATGAGGGGGCCAGAGAAAAAGAATGGCAAACCAACGCGCTTACTACTGTCACTCCGCGCATGGGGTGCAAGCAGCAAGGCTGACGCAAGGAAGAAGGCGGCAGCAATCTCCAAGCGAAATAAGTCAAAGAAAGGAAAGAAATAATGCCAATGGGAAAAGGAACTTACGGCTCCAAGCGAGGCCGTCCAGCGAAAAAGAAAGCAGCTAACGGCAAAGGATTGACTGCAAAGCAAAAGACTTTGCCCCCTGCTTTGCAGAAAAAGATTATGAAGTCTAAAAAGCGCAAGTAATTACGGCTTTATTGCAGATCTTCAATCAACTGACGCATCTCTTTACGAGTGTATCCAGTGTCAGTTGGCATGCCTTCTATATGATACCTCATGACGGTGTTGTATGTGTTGGGACGCCATGCTGCAAATGATATGTGTAAGACTTTTTTACCTTTCCAGATCCTGCAATACTTCTTGCACATAGAGAACCCGTATATCTTGAACCCCGCTGGGCGTTGATATTTTTTATAACGAAAGATCTCTTTGCCAAAGAGCCTGATAACACCACAATCAAGCTCTTTCCAAGGATTAGGCCAGTTATTAGGGATGTTTAAGTGATCTTTGTTCACAAAATTTGCCTGTGAAAGCACATAGTTTGTGCCAAGCTCTTTGTTCTTTTGATCCATTGCTTGTTGCAATTTCACGCTAATGTTTTGATTTTTTGTCGGTTCCATTTTGCCCCTTCCTTTGTTTTATCTGTACAGAGTTTCGCCGCCAGCAGCTAAATACTGCGCTAGACATTCGATCACATAAGGCTCTGTAAGGTAGCCGCCACTTATCTCACCGTTCAGTGGGATAATGTGTTTTGCTTTTTGCGGCTCAAATCCATGCTCTTCTAGTATTCTGTACGGTCCCCAACCTTCCAATATCAGGGCCGCGTAGTAGTCACTCGCTACTGTTCTGGCTTGCGCCAGACTGATCTTGTTTTTGCTCTTGATTGAAACAATTTTTTGTTGTGCCATAACAAAGCAACCTCCCTGCTGCATTGATGATCCAGGTGCCTACCATGAGGCCATGCGTTTCTCCGCACCTATCACAAGTTACAACTGTTCTTGAGTATCTGTGCTGGGTCTTTGGCTTTCTTGCCATCGTAAGTTCTCCAAGACTGTCTCTGTCAGTTTCTGTGACAGCCATAACATTTGTTGGGGTGACATATCTTTGCGGTACATCACCCCATCAATCGTAACCAATAGATGGTCTGGGTACGGATGGATCAGGACATTAGATTTTAAACGGGATGTCACTGTCGTCTAAATCTTCAATTGGTTCCTGATGCTGAGACTGCACAGACTGAGCAATAGGCTTGAGGCCACCCTGTGAAACACCATCAGCAATGTTGTCAGTGGCAGCGTAAGGTACAACCCTGCTGATGCTAACGCCAATACTGCCGTCATCGTTCTTGAAGCCCTTAACACTGTACTTCCAGTCACTGCGTAAAGTGATATCAGCAGGGCTACCTTCTTTGTATGGTTTCCACTTGCTGTTCCCATAATCTGATTTTGAGGAATCTTCTGTGTTTGCAAACAACCTAATGCTCATAATTGATTCATATTTATTAGCCATGTCTAACTCCTTGGCTTGAGTTGTGAATTTCTGCGGATGAGTATTTCAACAGTCTTTTGATACAAGTCAGGCGCAACCTGTTTCATGTTGTCCATTTTCTCAATCATCCAACCCATATCCATATAGTTTTTTAACTCAGCGTGGGTGCGCTTGTTTTGGGCTTGAACATCAACCTCCCTCATAAAATCACGCCACTCTTGCATAGGATCTGGTGATTGGTTCTGACGTTGGAATTGGGCTGGCTCAGAAGCCCCATCAATCGCCTCCTGCTTGCGTGATACAGCATCCATCTCATTGGCAGAGGCATATTCTCCACCAGCAAGCCCAAGGCTTGCCAGTGCGCGTCCTATGGCTGATGTTTCAGCGTTCTCAAGTGCGCTTGTCGTATTGACATGCCCTTGCCCCCTGATCTCTTCAGCCATACCAGAGCCTACGATACGCCCGTTACTGTTTGTTACAATGGCTTTGATGACAACGCGATGACCGTCATCCACCAGTATGTTTGTATCAACACCATAGAATGTGCCGTGATCTCTACGAAAGGCCTCCATTCGATGCACAACTTGCGTGTACTTTTTGTTGCCCTTCTGCTTTACGCCATGAGTTTTGTTCAACTCATTTATGGCGTCCATAGTTTTATTCAGATCCGTCATACTTCTTTATCCCCAACCTATCAGCCATTATGTGCATAAACACTGACCATGTTGTTTCCATGTTTTGGAGTTTCAGTTCAAGATCGACAACTGTAGCACATAGCTCATCTACGCGCTGTTCCAACTCTTGTTTCTCAGTCATCTGTATTTCTCCCGTCCAAAGATTTTAACAAATGACGGGCAATTTTTTGTTGCTTCACATCCTCTGGCAAACTTTCCCATTTTGCTTGGCCTCTATTGTGAGCATGATCTAGCATATTTTGCTCTGACAATTGTTGCATCTCTCTACGGCTCTTGCCTTCATACTGATTTTTTTTATGAGCCATCGCATCCTCTTTAGAAATATAATCTTCTTCATAAAGAGCCTCTGGTATTAGCCAGATTTGACCTTTGGGCTTCATGCAGTTCTGACCAGATTTATAAAAAGACTTCCCAGCAAGACCATACTTTGCATCTCTATGTTCAACGACAATTCTGCCCCTGCTAGTAATGGCTTCTATTTCATAAAATTCTGGTGGGTACATTTCGCTATGACTTGCTGTTTTTATGACAACAACCTTGTCTCCAACTTGTGGGGGGTTGCTTTCATAATATTTTTTGGTCATAGCCATGTCACGATTCTTACGGCGAAAAGCATGGCCCATACCAAAACGCCCCCTGTAGGTTTCATGGCTTGCGTTTGGTGTTGTTTTTTTGCCTTCCTCTTCAAACATCTTGATGATCCTCCATGTAAAATTCTGCTGCCCACATGACTAACTGGCCTCTGCCGCTGCCACCTTTGCGTTTGCGGTGATCAATCTTTACCAGGCCTTTTTCTTTTAAAGCTTTAAAGCGTGGCGTAATTGAGTTATATCGGTGCTGCGGCAGGGCATTGCAGACTTGATCTGCTATAGCTCCTGCTGCACCGAAAGCCCAAATGGCATCGAGAACAACTTGCTCCATGTGAGTAGCATCAATGCTTGCAGCAGCATCGTGACTGGTACTTGGATCATCACGGCGAACTAATTTATATGCCTCAGTCATTGCTAATCCTTTCTACTTTCTGAATTTTCACATTAAGAAAATCCAAACCCGCGTTTTTATAGGCCTTGTTTTGCTTCATGATCTTTTGCGTGACCTTTAACGCAGCCTCATCAGCACTACCTGCTTTCACCTTGTAGGTTTTCTTGAAAGTTACTTGAACCTCAACCTCATGGGCTTGCCCATATCGGTAGAGCTTGTCATCACTTTTGATGATCTTGTCTAATTGGTTACTAAAAATTTCAAACATATTTATCTCCATGCTTGCTTTGCTAGTTTTAGGATTGATGGGCCATGACGCCGCGCTATTTCATTGTAGTCTGGCTGAACCAAACCAAACAACGCTGACCATGAACCGTTAGCTGCGCGGAAAAGGTTTTGTGTAACCTTCCAACTTTGCACAGCTTCATTGTAAGCACGCAGAAGATTTGCTTCTGACAGTGCGTCACAATTCTCTGATGTTGCTATGTGATATCCAGCCCCAGTAACAAACAGCAGTGCTGGTGTTTCCCCTGTGGCCTTCCAATAAATAGACTGTTGAATGACTTGTTGCCATGTTGGCTCAGTCTTTGGTTTAGGCGTGCGGAATGTGCGGGTGCCATCCTTCTTAACAGGATTACGCAACGGCAATGAACATTTTAGATCTATCTGTTTGCCACCTCCGCTGAAGTCTTGATACAACATGATAGGAACATCGCTCTGCGGTTCATCATGCCACCTCTGGTACTCACCACTAATTTGATTCGCCCCAGTGAAAAACTCATCGACACCTTCTATGGCTGCGGCAATCATGTCTGGTATAACAACAGCGCACGCCTCCATATCTTCTGCGTCCTTGCCATCATCCCAATCCAATGGCTTATGTTCATGAAACATTGCCATAGCATGACGTACCGCCTCTGCAATAGGCACGCCTTCTTGTTGACCAATGATAGGATTGAACTGATCTAGCCCTTTGAACAAATTTACTCCGTGCTGAACACAAATGCCAGCCCAAGGTTTAGATGACATTGGAAAAGATTTTTTATGCTCATGACGTAACCATATTTTTAAAATCATCTCATACTTTAATGCCGTGGCCCCGCTTGCGCTATCGTGCCGCAAGCCCATGTCAGCCAAGACTTCTGGTGCTTTCTTCATTTTGGATTGCCCCTTTAAATTTCCACGTTTCTCTTACATGTCTATAGTGCGATTGACTATCTGTCAACACTGGTGCTACAGTTTTTTCATGAAGTTAGATGTGTACCTAAAACAAAAAGGCATTAGTCAAGCGCGGTTAGCGAGGCGTTTAGGCATGTCCCGCTCTGCCGTTTGTTTGCTGGTATCTGGCAAAAGGTTCCCATCTCCTGAGACTATGCGTAGGGTTCTTTTGGCAACTGAGGGTGAGGTTAAACCAAATGACTTTTATGACGATACAATGCAATGAATGTAGTGGTGAGGGGTGGGTCAGGGAACGTGATCCTTTCTCCCGCCACGATATGAATTGGGTCAACTGTTTCTCTTGTGATGGAGATGGACGCAAGCCAGAATTGATACAACAGGGTGATGGCTCATGGGCCAAGCTCCTCTCTGAAGATCGCTGTGTAGTATGCAAGACTGCTATGACTCAACCGAACAAGTGTAATGTTTGTGGGCTGCGGTACGGCAATGGTTGACAGTCGTGGAAAAGGGGCTGCTTTTGAGCGGTCGATTATCAATCACATAAAAGATAACCTTGGGGAGCGATTGCCGGAAATGCCAAAGCGCAACCTCTCTCAATATCAGGTCAAGGGTGAGGCCGACATTATCATTCCTAAATGGTCGATAGAGTGTAAGGCCTACGCATCTGGCGCGTCATACAAAATGGGGTGGTGGCAACAAGCCTGTGAGGCTGCTGCTGGCACTGATATGTATCCTGTCTTGATTTATAAATTTAACAACAGGCCAATCAAGTGTGTGATCCAGCTAATGGCAGTGTGTCGAGACTTCACTTACAACCCTGACGCTGTTTGTGAAGTTTCTCTGCCGACTTGGTTTGAAATTGTAAGAGAGAGTTACGGAGAGGGTTGACAGCTTTTTTTGCGTTTGTATAATCAGCTCCGCTGTGTACTACCGCGCAGCATTAGGTAAGGCATAGCAATATTGCTTTACTATAAATATCTATAAAAAAAGCAAGACAATGCTGTACTGCCGCGCGGCATTACTAAGTCTTTATTGGTTTTGCTCCCTCTCTGCTAATGCTAAGTTTTTCTGCGCTATCTCAAGACTCCGCAAGGCCTTGACCAACAAGGTTACAGGCATTGGGATAGGCACTTCTCCTTTTTCATAATAGGATATGGTTCTAACAGACAGGCCAAGCCTCTCTGCCATCTTGTGTCGTGACAGGCCAAGCCTGACTCTTTCTGCTTTTAATTCTGCTTTTGTCATGTTAGATAATTCCTTCCTTACTTTGCTAGTGAGGGTAGGCCGCGCTTGGATGCCCCTGGCGCGGCCTTTTCTCTTTTACTAACGCGCCGCCCTCTCTCTGCTAGTGGCTTGCGCTGTTACATTCACAATCAGGATATACTCACCGTTGCCCGTTCTCTTGTAAGACAGGGCCAGCAGATCGCCAACTCTCGCTTGTTTCTTGATGCCGGATAGACTTATTCGCCTATCTGATCGCATGATTGTGCGGTATAGATTGACGCGGCATGGCGTGCCGTCATCATATTGGCCTTCAATAGTTATCTTATCGCCATTGGTCATGGCGTCCATGTCATGGCCCAACAACAACGCCAACTTTCTGATGCTGGCATTGGCGTCAATGATATGTTTATCCAACATGGTTTTGGTGAGTCTAATTTTGCCAATGTCTGGCGATAGACTCTCAATGATGGTCTGTTCTTTGTCGATTGTCATTTTACTGCCTTCTCTCTGCTAGTGGTTCCCATTACAATGCCCTCGCCAAGATACAATTTCACAAGGTTGTCTAGTGTCCTGTTCGCCCCTTTGATCGTGGGGTAGCAACAAGACTTGCTAAACCATTTTGTCCAGTTTTTTTGCCGCCTGTCCCAATATCTGCGGGTGGGTTTTAGGTTTTCCAAAGTGGCTTGGCGTTCTTTGTATATTACGAATTGATTGGACATGATTGCCCCTTTCTCTGCTAGTGATTATGCCATTGCTGGCGTTTTAAAGGCCATATAGGCCCATTGAGGGGGTGAAGGGTAGTTTCCTACCCTAAACCCATTAACTGCGCTGGAGTGATACATTCTGGCGCGGCCCAATCATTGACCATGCCGCAACCTGTCATGATGTTTAAAAGTAAAAACATCACCAACAAGTAGAACCCGACAAGCGTTGCCGTTGCGAACAATACTTTTGCCATTGTTTGTCCCCTTATTTTTAATTGTTCAGATCAGCAAGCGTAAAGGTTCCATCTTTGACACGCGCTTTAATTTCTGCGGTGGTCATATCAAGAAATTGATTCCTATACTTACTTGTGGTGGTGCTATAATCCCAATATCTTTGGTCAAGCTCTACCCTGCCCCCAAAAGTGTTGGCGTCTGGTGTAAGTTTTGCAACTGTAACCCCATAAGAATTGAACCATTTTGTTCCTGTTTCTTTGTGAGTCAAAACAAGTTGTGTTGGGATTGGCAGGCCTGTCCTGCCTTTCATGTTTTCTACTGTTACTGGTGCCATTGTTCTATGTTCCTTTTTGCTAGTGTTGCGGGCTTTCACCCCCTCACAACATGCCGTGACATGCTGTCAGGGGGTGGCACGGTTACCCGTGCCGCCTGTTTTTATTCTGCTGCCATGGCTTGGCTTGTTTGCATATCCAGCAAGTGATCTGCTGCCTTTTGTGCAAGACCAAAGGCCTTCATCATGGCACGCTTGTCCTGCTTCAACACTTCCAGCCAATTGTTAAGATATTTGGCATGATCTGGTGTTGGCTCTTTCTCAAGGCCAAGCATTGCGGCAAGTAACGCGCTGCCAGTCTCAGCAACCAATTCCTCGAAAGCGTAGGCATTGGAACCAAAACGATTGGCAAGTTTTCGATCAAGTCTGGACGGGTGGCCTGTCCAGTGAACAAGCTCATGCAGTAACGTGCCGTAATAGGATTGTTCCATTGTTGTGGAGTCGGTACCCTTAAAGTCAGAGAAATAAGGCATTTGGATATAGTCGTGATTGGATACATAAAACGCGCGGTCTCCACCATGCTTGATGATTGCACCCGTATCCTTTACCAGACTTTCGGCGGCTTCATGTTGCCCGTTAATTTCAACCCGTGTTGGCGTGTTGTCGGATTGGTACCCATCAACCTGATCAGCATTGAACACAACAAAACCCTTTAGCATTGGGACCATTGCCTGTTCATCTGTTTTCTTGTCCGTGATTAGAACCTTGTCAAAAAATACAATGTCAGTACCCTTTGAGCCTTTTTTGATCTTGTACCCTGCTTTCTGCCATTGCTTAAAGGTTCCCCATTCATTGGACGAAAACCCATTGGCAAAACATGACAGAGCGGTAAAAAATGTGTTGGTTCCGCGATATGCCTTTTTGCTGAATTTGTTGTGGTGACAATCCAGCGCGGCAACCTGCCATGGCTTGGTCCAGTCTGAACCATGCTCATTCATAAGTTTGATTACCGTGTCTGTTACGATCTGATACCGATCTTTTCTGTTGTATGTAGTCATGACTATGCCCCTTTGTATTCAACAATATTGATGATCAGGCCAACAAGTGACCAAAAGAATGACACAAAGCCAACAAACGCCAGCCCCATGCCAATGAAAAAGCCTATCTGATCATGCGGTATTGTTTGCATGATTGCGGCACCACCCATGCCAACGCAAATGCTGGCAAGGATGAGAACAGCAAAGGCAATCGCCTGTAGTTTTGCAATAGACTTTGATTGACGGTGAAATGTTGCACGCATTGCTCTATTGCTGCCACGACTTGCGGTCATAGCCGCATGTTTCACCGTAACGCTGCATTGAGTCGATTGCGTCAACAAGTTGTTTTATGCCGTTGTCAATATGACGCTCTCGCTTTAAATCCGCGCTTGTGTAGTTGTCTACCATGTCTGGATCTGAATAAAACGCTTGTCTTATAAGCTCAATGTTATCAGCTACACGGTCTAGACTGCGCATTAAAGCTATAAAGTCATATCTGTTGCATGGTTTTGTTGTGTATTCCATCATTGGTTTTCCTTGTGTTTGCTAGTGATATAGCTAGACATAATGCAAGGATTGCATAGTGTCAACAGGAAAATGTGCAAAGGTTGCATTATTTACAGTCAACATGAAATGTGATACTTGTCATAAGTATGTATTGCACAACTTACATAAAGGCATATCAAGCAAGGCATGGCTTGGTTGTTTGTTGTGGATTGTGTGGTGTTGGTTTTGCCAACGCCTGACCATACAGACCGAACACTGCTTGCGCGGCAATACAAGGCAAGAATGACAGCGCAAAACGTGGCACGCGGACAGGCAGGGGGGAGTGTAAAAAGGCCGTGACCCCCGCACAGCGCGGCCTCACTCTATATGTGTTAAATAGTACTATCCAGTACACAGACAGGAGTTACCTTGAGCAAACTTACAAAGGTCAAGCTGGACTGCATTGAAGAGCTAGTTATGGATGGTCATAGTCTTGTAAAGGCATGTGAGCTATCTGGTGTAAGTAGGACTGCTTTGTACAGTCGTATGGGCAAAGATAGCGAGTATGAGGCTAGGATAAGGGGTGCGCAGCGTCAGAGTGCTGAGAAGGCTCTTGAAGAGCTTGATGAGTTATACAGTGATGCGTTGCACAGACGTAAGGACTATGATCCTAATGTTTTGAGAGACTATGCTAGTCATGTTAGATGGAAGGCATCTAGGGTTATATCTGACAGGTTTGGCGATAATAAGAGCCGTGCTGGTGTAGAGGTCAGTGATGGCACTGTGAGGATTGTCTGGGAGACTTCTGAAGCAGATGCAAGTTAAGATTCCTTACAAGCCAAGGCCCGTACAGGCAGAGATGCACACTAACTTGAAGCGTTGGAACGTGCTTGTGATGCACAGGCGTTTTGGTAAGACGGTATGGGCTGTTAATGAGTTGATCAAGAAGGCTCTGACTTGTGAGCTACCCAGACCCAGAGTTGCCTTTGTGGCACCTACGTTTACTCAAGCTAAACGGATTGCTTGGGATTATGTAAAATACTATGCGGGTGTAATACCTGGAGCTACGTTCAATGAGACTGAGCTACGGGTAGACTTCCCTAATGGTGCTAGGCTCACGCTTCTCTCAGCCGAAAACCCAGATAGTCTGCGTGGTATCTACTTAGATCTTTGCATCTTTGATGAATTTGGTATGCAGAACCCAAGGGTGTGGGGGGAGGTTGTTAGACCCGCCCTATCCGACAGAGAAGGGGGCGCAGTGTTTTTAGGGACGCCAGCAGGGCATAACCATTTTTTTGATCTTCTAGAGCAAGCTAAGTCGGAGATGGCTAACGGCTCAGACCAGTGGTATTGGAAGATTGTAAAGGCCAGTGAGAGCGGTCTGGTAAAGGAGAGTGAGCTAGAAGCTGCCCGTGTTCAAATGACGCCAGAGCAGTATGAGCAGGAATACGAGTGTTCCTTCACTGCTGCTATTATAGGAGCGTACTATGGCAAACTGTTGGCAGACGCTGATGATACTGGAAGGATTACAAGGGTTCCATATGATCCTGCTTACCCTGTGCATACCGCATGGGATCTGGGTATAAACGACTCAACAGCTATTTGGTTTGCGCAGATTTACCGCAGTGGTGCCGTTAACGTAATTGATTACTATGAGAACAGCGGTGTAGGGCTAGACCATTACGCTGAGATCTTGCGGCAAAAAGATTATCATTGGGGGGATCATTTAGCCCCTCATGACATTGAGGTTCGGGAGCTTGGTAGCGGTAAGAGTCGATTGGAGACTGCGTTTAGTCTTGGCGTCCGCTTCAAGGTTATACCCAAAATGAAGGTGGCTGACGGCATCAACGCAGCGCGTATGCTAATCCCTAAATGCCACTTTGACAGAGACAAATGTGAGACAGGCGTAGAGATGTTGCGCCAGTATAGGCAGGAGTGGGATGAACGTAAAAAAACTTTTAGAGATCATCCGCGTCATGATTTTACGAGCCATGCTGCGGATGCGTTTAGGTATCTGGCTGTTGGGCTGGAGAATAGACAAAGTTATACGAAACCTCCGCAACAAGTCGCGGTTAATGAATACAATCCTTTCACGTTATGATGCACGAAATGTCAAAGCCATTCGTACTGGCGTTGGTAGAAAGCAGTGATTACCACAAGTGGTGGGGGGATGCGGAAGTTAGGAAATACGTTGATGTACCCATGGAACTGGGGCAGTACGCAGTGTTTTGTAATACAGAATATACGCCTATAGGATACGCTAGTTGGGGCTTCCCAAGTGAGGCACAGGTTCAAAAATACTTGATTGAGAATGTGTTTCCTGTAGATGCCTTTGATGGCGGTGGCAACACACTTTGGATTGTAGACTTTATTTGTTTCGGTGGAAAGAGTAATATAACAAAAGTTATTCGACAGTTACGCGATATGTTTGTCGAAATGGGTTATGACCAAGCTATGTGGTTGCGAACCGAAACTGGCAAGTTAGGTTGGCTACAAGTTAAGGAGAAGTGACATGGGATCAGGCGGTGGCGGCGGCGGTGGCGGCAATGATAGAAATCGTGGTGTAGAGCGTGGACGGACAAGGCAACCTACAAAGCCTAAGCCAGCACCAAAGCCAAAGGTTACTAAACCAACATCCCCGCCTAGAGGTGGGGGGAACGATAAACCATCAAAGGCCAGATCAAAGCCGCCAGCGGCTGAAAAAATGCGTGAGGTTGGTGTGCGATATACACCCACTTCAACGCCTAGCGGTGGGCTTGCTATAAAAGCAGATATTAGAAAAACTGGGCCTAGCGGCGAACTGGCACGCAAACGTGGCCCAAGTCCAGGGGATGTTTTGGCAACTGTTGGCACGCTGCCTACTGTCAGCGCGGATGTTGCCGCAGCAAATATTGCTGGTCGTCCTGATGTAAACAGAGATGTTCTTGGTGATCTTGCTAAAAGAGCTAGAGTAGGCCAGATGCCGAATATGGATGTGCAGCTTCCAGGTCTTGGCACTGTTGGCATGAACATTTTAAACGTAGCTGGCAAAAAGTCTGCAATGAATTTGCTAACTGGGCTTGCTACTGACCAGCCTACTATCAAAGACGGCAAAGTAACTTACGGCAAGGAGATCGTTACAGATCCTAGAGGTGGAGTTGCTGGCTTGGTTGATAAAAAAACGGGCATATACTCAGGCCGTCCTGACCTTGATCCTACTCAGCCTAAACTTGAGAAAGGTTCAGACCCAGAGCCTGTGATCACGCCAGAGGTTACGCCAGAAGTTGTGCCTGATGATACAGCAGAAGCGTCAACTATTGTAAGTCGCGGTAAGAGGCGCACTCGCGGAAAACGTAGTGGCCTTGCTGGCAAAGATGAAGAATACGGTATTCTAGTTACCACATAGAGAGGTGTGATATGTCCTTCTTAACTCCCAAAGTAGCTGTTCCACCCCCTCCCCCTGCGCCAGAGCCGCCATCTGAGGCTGACTACGCACAGGCAACCGCTCTATCAGAAGATGCGTTAGCAAGAGAGCGGCGCGGCAGGAAAGGCAGGAAGTCAACGCAAGTTGCAGGGATCTTGGGTGAATCAACAGATTCCACTATTACGAAACCTACGTTGTTAGGATAAGACATGGAAAAGCAGAATGAAGTCATTGCTAGGTTTGAATATCTAGAAGGCCAGCGTGCTAACTGGGATAATCATTACCAAGAACTGGCAGACTACATGCTGCCCCGCAAAGCTGACATTGTGCGTAAGCGCAGTCGAGGCGAAAAGCGAATGGAGCTTATCTATGACGGCACTGCTCTGCAAGCCGTTGATTTGCTTGCATCTTCTTTGCATGGTATGCTTACAAGCGGTGCGTCACCATGGTTCCACTTAACTATGAAGGACGCGCAGTTAGGGCGTGATGAAGAGGTGTTGCGCTGGTTGGAGGACACTAGCCAGCGCATGATGCGTGCCTTTGTCATGTCAAACTTTGAAACAGAGATCCATGAAATGTATGTGGATCTTGTTGTGTTTGGCACAGGCTGCATGTTTACAGAAATGGACAAAGAAAGTCTGCGCTTCAGCACTCGCCACATCTCAGAGTTTTATGTTGCAGAAAACCAGTACGGCATTGTTGATACTGTGTTCCGTAAATACAAACTGCCAGCGCGTCAGGCTGTTCAACGCTTTGGCATTGAGAATGTTGGCGAGTTCATCAAGAAGGTGTTTGAGAAAAAGCCTGATGAAGAAGTGAAGCTACTACATGTTGTGATGCCGCGTAATGAGCGTGATCCTACTAAAAAAGACAACAAGAATATGCCTTTTGCCTCTATGTACATTTGCATGGAGACAAAGATGAAGATTGCAGAAGGGGGCTTTCAAGAGTTCCCATATGTAGTCCCGCGCTTCCTCAAGGCAACTGGGGAAGTGATGGGTAGGTCACCAGCTATGACGGCGTTGCCAGACGTTAAGATGATTAATCTTATGTCTAAAACGATCATACAAGCTGCGCAGAAACAGATAGATCCTCCCTTACTTGTTCCTGACGATGGTTTTCTCCTTCCCATCCGCACGCAGCCTGGTGGCCTTAATTTCTTCAGAAGTGGCACAAGGGATACTATTACGCCACTCAACACGGGTGCTAACATTCCGATTGGCTTGCAGATGGAAGAACAGCGGAGAAATGCAATCCGCTCTGCTTTCTATGTAGATCAGCTTCTGGTGGGCGGTAGCCCGAATATGACAGCTACAGAGGTCGTGCAGCGTCAAGAGGAGCGTATGCGCGTTATAGGGCCAGTGCTGGGTCGTTTAATGAATGAAATGCTCCGTCCGTTGATTGATCGTACATTTGAGCTAATGCTGCGCAATGACATGCTGGCAACACCGCCAGAGATCTTGCAGGGTAAGGATGTTGATATTGAGTATGTATCACCGTTAGCCCGTGCGCAAAAATCAAGCAGCCTCAACAGCACAATCCAAGCTCTTGAGATACTTCTGCCTCTGTCTCAGGCACTGCCTGTACAAGACTATCTTAACCCAGACGGGTTGGTTAATTATGTTATGGATTCCCTTGGCGTTCCTAAAGTTGTGGTTAACCCACAATCTGTTGTGGATGAGCAGCGTGAACAGCGTGCTGCGGCACAACAGCAACAAATGATGCGTCAAGAAGAGCAAGAGGACGTTTACACTGCGGCGCAAGCAGCGCAAGCAGTCAGGATGGTTAGCGAATGAGCGAACAAGTAGCAGAGCTTAAAACGATGTATACGGACGTATTTACCACAAATGCTGGTAAAAAAGTCCTAAAGGATCTTGAGGCACGCTGTAACTGGCGTGCTTTGAGTTATGTGGCTGGCGATGCCAATGCTACAGCATTTGAAGAGGGAAAACGTGCCGTTATCCTTCATATTCACAACATGATAAATGAGGAGTAATTATGTCAGAAGAAGCTATCGAACAGGTAGCCCAGCCAGAAGTTGCACCGTCATTGCTGGAAACTCCAGCAGAGGCAGCTACAGGCGGGTCTGGTAACGATTTCTTGAACATGATACCAGAAGATTTGCGGGAACACCCCAGCATCTCACCTATCAAGGATGTACATAACTTAGCGCGTTCATATGTAAACGCACAAAGATTGATTGGCGCAGACAAAGTTCCACTGCCAGCCAATCCAACACAAGAGGATCTGGACAATATCTACAGCCGTCTTGGCAGACCAGAAACTCCAGATCAGTATGAGTTGCCTGTAGATGGCAACATTATCACTGAGGACATTGCAGCGCAGTACGCTGATGCCGCACACAATCTGCGCCTGACTCCAGAGCAAGCGCAAGGCGTGTTAGAGTTTTATAAGAGCAACGCCATGCAAGGTGCTGAAACTATGCAACAAAATGCAGAGCAGCAAGCGCAGCAAGTTGCAGCAGAGTTGCAAAAGGAATGGGGTCAGGCATATGAAGAAAAAGTGTCTGCCGCACAAAGTCTTGTTACTGAGTTTGCAGACGATGGTTTGCTTAACTTGCAACTGGCTGACGGCACTAAGGTAGGCAACCACCCTGACTTCATTAGGGCATTTGCAGCTATGGGGGAGTTTAGGAACAGTGTTATTGGCGAGGATACTATTACTGATGGAGCCAGAAACGCGGCGTTTACACCCGCGCAAGCGCAGTCAGAGTTGGACGCTATCTATAGCAACAACAGCCATGCTTACTTCAATAAGAAAGATCCAGGCCACGATAATGCAGTGGTTCATGTGCAAAATTTAATGGGGATGGTTCATGGATGAACAAGAAGAAACATTATCCCCATTGGAAATTCGGCTAGAATGTCTTAGAATAGCAGTCGAGTTTGGTACTCATCGTGATGTAGTCAACCCAGAAAGACTGGCTGATATCTATTACGAATGGGTGACAAAAGAGGGTAGCTTGGCAACAAGTCCTCAAGACCATCGGAAAGACGATAGCCCTAAGTCGGCTCAAAAGACTAGGAGTGTCCGATCAGTCGGGTAGCACGCTGCAAGTTCAAATGTAACCTGTAGAAAAGGAGTGGCACAATGTCATCTCAAATTACTACGGCATTTGTACAACAGTATTCTGCTAACGTGCAGATGCTTTCACAGCAGATGGGTTCCCGTATGCGTGATGCAGTGCGTGTTGAGAATGTTGTTGGCAAGAATGCCTTTTTTGACCAAGTGGGTGTAGCTACTGCGCAGTTGCGTACTACACGCCATGCGGACACACCACAGATTGATACACCGCACGCAAGACGCCGTGTATCGCTTGCCGACTATGAGTATGCTGATCTGATTGATGATCAGGATAAGATCCGTATGTTGATTGACCCTACCAGTGCTTACGCAATGGCAGCGGCTTCAGCAATGGGTCGCGCAATGGATGACGTGGTTATCGCTGCGGCTCTGGGCAACGCCTTCACAGGCGAAACTGGTTCTACAACAACTGCGCTTCCAGCAGGACAGCAGATTGCCAATGGCGGTGCTGATCTTACTGTTGCAAAGTTGCGTACAGCCAAGAAAACTCTTGATCTTTCTGATGTTGATCCATCAATCCCGCGCTACATTGCGGTAGGACCAAACCAGATCGAAGCACTGCTTGGCGACACAAACGTCACCAGCAGCGACTTCAACACGGTCAAGGCTCTCGTACAAGGTGAAGTCAATCAGTTCATGGGCTTCAACTTCATCATGACAAATCGTCTGTCAAAGTCTGGCAACATCCGTTCATGTTTTGCATGGGCAGAGGATGGCATCGCCCTTGGGATTGGCAAAGACGTTAATGCAAGAATTGATGAGCGTGCTGACAAAGGCTACGCAACTCAGGTCTACTACTGCATGAGCGTTGGTGCTACTCGCATGGAAGAAGCCAAAGTTGTTCAGATTGACTGTGACGAATCGTAAGGAGGTCTGACAAATGGCTACTGTTTATTCCGTTCAAAAGACCAAGTGGAACCAAACCACTCCTTCTGAGAACATCAGCACAACTGAAATGTCTGGTCGCATCCGTATTGCACACGGTGTGTATGAGGCATCTTCTCTCGCATCAGGTGACGTTATTGAGATGTTTAACATCCCAAATGGCGCACGCTTGATTGAGGGTTCACTTGCTCATGATGCTCTTGGCGGTTCCACAACCCTGTCTGTAGGCTATGCCGCCCACACAAACAGCGCGGGTACTGCCGTGTCTGCTTCTGCGGCTGCATACAAAGCAGCGGCTGCTTCAACTTCAGCGCAAAAGGTAGACATTCTTGCTACTCTTGCTCTGGGTTCTGGCACGGTTGTTGATGCCGACAAGGATGGTCTGCCTGTTAGTGTCACCATGGGTGGTGCTGCTGGTACAGGCACTGTTGAACTCACAATCAAGTGGGTTCTTGACTGATATGGTTGGGGCGGGAAACCGCCCCTTCCTTTCTTTAGGAGTGAGTGATGCCGTCAGTTGTGGACATATGTAACGAAGCAATGGACTTGTTGGGTGCAACAACTATTACTTCTCTCAATGAAAACTCAAAAGAAGCTAGGTTGTGTAACCGTAAGTTTGACGTTGCTAGAGACTCAGTGCTTAGAACGCATCCTTGGAACGTAGCGATTGCAAGAGCAGAGTTAGCTGCTAGTAGCACCTCCCCGCCGTTTGGATTTACATATTCATTCCCTCTCCCCGCAGATCCTTATTGCTTGCGGGTTTTGTCGTTTTGGAACGCCAATGTAAACAATGAGCTTGCTGCGTATGACAGCAACATTATGTTTAAGATTGAGGGCAGAAACATCCTGAGTAACGAAGATAGTTGTAAGATCGTTTATATCTCTCGCGTTACAGACACGGAACAGTTTGATCCTTTGCTTTCTACCGCTATAGCGCACAGGCTTGCGTCTGATACAGCTTACGCAATCACTGGCAGCAACACTGTATCGCAGCAAATGTTCAGTCTTTATGAGCAACGGCTGAAAGAGGCTAAAGGTGTAGATGCAATGGAAGGCTACCCAGAGCAGCCACTAGCGGATTACTTCATCGACATTAGGTTATAAACTATGGCGCGGATATCCAGCATTATTACTAACTTCCGCGCTGGAGCTTTGTCTCCGCGTTTGTCTGGGCGTATTGATCTTGCCAAGTACAATGAGGGTGCAGAAACGCTGTCAAACATGATGGTGTTTCCTCAAGGCGGTATCACTAGACGGCCTGGAACGTACTACGTTGCTTCATCAAAGGACGGCGGCAAGATACGTCTGATGAACTTTGAGTATAGCGATGAACAAGCATATGTGCTTGAGTTTGGCGCAAACTACATCCGCGTGTTTAAAGACGGCGGCATTGTTACTGAAGCGTCTAAGACAATAACTGCCATAACTAAAGCCAATCCAGCAGTGGTAACGTCAAGCTCACATGGCTACAGCAATGGAGACAGGATCGTAATATCTGGCGTTGTTGGCATGACAGAAGTAAACAACGTAGAGTTTACGGTAGCTGGTGTCACGACTAACACATTCCAACTGTCTGGCGTCAACAGCAGCGCGTATACTACTTACACAAGTGGCGGCACCGCTGGCAAAATTGTAGAGATTGCCACTACATACTCTGTGACTGAAATCTTTGAAATCAATCACGCGCAATCTGCGGATGTTTTGTATTTGGCTCACAAGAATCATGAGCCAGCAAAGTTAACAAGGACTTTAGCGCACACAGGCTGGTCGCTAACTGATATTGCTTTTCATGATGGCCCATATTTAGATGAAAACATCACAACCACAACTTTATATGTGTCAGCAGAGTCTGGCACTGTAACGGTTACCGCGTCTAGCAGCATATTCCAATCAGGCCACATTGGCTCTACTTGGCGTTTGCGTGAGATTGTTGAGGCGGCACATGATGAGTGGGAAACAAACACCACATATGCTCAGAATGATGAGGTTCGCTTTAACGGCAACGTCTACCGTAACACTACTGCTGGCAATACTAATGGTGGCAAGCTGCCGCCTGTTCATACAGATGGTGATGAAACATACGGGTCTATCACTTGGAAGTTTTTGCATAGCGGCACAGGAAGCATGAAGATAACGGCTGTAGCTAGTGGCACAAGTGCGACAGCAACGGTAGAAACAAAGAGTGGATTTTTACCCGCTGGTTTTGTTGGGTCAAGCAATGCAAAGACCCGCTGGTCAGAAGGGGCGTTTAGCGGCGTTAGAGGCTTCCCCAGAGCGGTTGCGTTCTATGAGGAGCGTTTGTACTTTGCTGGCACCACATTCCAGCCACAGACCGTCTTTGGCAGTGTTTCTGCTGACTTTGAAAACCATTCGCCTGGGACAGATGATGATGATGCTGTAAACTTCACGATTGCATCGGATCAGGTCAACGTCATCAAGCACATGCTGCCAGCTAGGTTTTTGCAGATATTGACTACAAGTTCAGAGTTTACGTTGTCTGGCGGCACAGGCACGCAACCTGTTACGCCTACAAACGTCAATGTCTTGCGTGAAACAACCTTTGGATCATCTGATGTCCGTCCTTTGCGTGCAGGAAACAGCACCATTTTAATTCAGAAGGGTCAGGAAAAGGTCAAAGAGATTACGTTTGATTTGGATACTGACGGCTTGCTGGGTATCGACTTGAGTATTCTAGCAGACAATATCCCACGCGGTGGACTAAGCGACATGATCTGGCAGCAAGAGCCTGAGTTGTTGCTATGGTTTGTGCATACGGACGGGCGGTTGATTGGCCTAACTTATGATCGCGCTAACGGGGCCGTGGGCTGGCATGAGCATCCTTTGGGCGGCACTGCTGTGGTAGAGAGCATTACAGCCATTCCTAGCGGCTCTGAGGACCAAGTATACATATCTGTGAAACGTACTATCAACAGCAGCACAGTTAGGCACATATGTTTCCTTAAATCTATTTACTTCAATGACGACATTACTGATGCGTTCTTTGTAGACAGTGGGCTTACATACAGCGGCAGTGCAACAACTACAGTTAGCGGCTTAAACCATCTTGAGGGGGAGACTGTATCCATCCTTGCAGATGGATCTACACATGCTGACAAAACTGTGAGTGGCGGGTCCATCACGCTTGATCGCAGCGCAACTAAGGTGCATATCGGCCTTGGTTATACATCCTTTGTAAAGACCCTGCGTCTTGAGGGTGGTGCTGATGACGGGATATCTCAGGGAAAGATAAAACGTATACACGGCGTAACAGCTAGGTTCTTGAACACAGTGGGTGCAGAAATTGGTTCAAACCTAACTGGGCTAGATAGGATACCGTTCCGCGATAGTAGCATGGCTATGGATCAGGCGGTGCCTATGTTTACGGGCGATAAAGAAATACAGTTCCCGTCTGGTTATGACACAGAAGCACAAATTGTAATTAGGCAAAACCAGCCTTTGCCTATGACTGTGCTGGCTATTATGAGGAGGTCAAATACTTTTGATGCTTAATATCGTGCCTTTTGAAAAGGAACATATTTTTAGCATTAAGACGCGGTTTGCATTTCCGCAAGAGGGCAAGATTGCCTTGGCTAGAAATGAAGGATCACCAGCTTACACAGTAATGGATGGCGATGAGGTTCTGGCAGTGGGCGGTGTAACAGTTATGTGGGAAGGCGTTGGAGAGGCTTGGATAATTATGGGGGAGGGCGCATATACCAGACCTTACTCAATAGCCAAATATTCCAGCTATTTGTTTGATCACATACAAGAGGACTACAAGCTGCACAGAATACAAGCCAGCGTTTCGATTATAGATGAAACAGCAAAGCGATTTGTAAACTGGCTTGGATTTGAAGTTGAGGGTATTATGACAAAGTATGGCCCAGATAAGTCAGATTATTTTAGATATGCGAGGGTAGCATAATGGAGCCGCTAACCATAGCCGCAGGAGCAAGTGCCGTATCCGGCATGATGGGTTTCAAAGGCAATATGGCGTCAGCACGGGCTGCGCGTCAGACGGCTGAATATAACGCGGTTCTGGCAGAGAATGAGCGTCAGTTATTGCTTCAACGCAAAACTGCACAAGAAGCTGCGGTGCGTAGAAACTCTGAAAGGCTTATGGGTACACAGCGTGTGGCAACAGCCGCATCCGGCGTTCAGATGACTGGAAGCCCATTAGACGCTTTGGCTGATACCTTTTTTAACACAGAGATGGATGCTCTTGGCATCAGGTTTGCCGCTGACGTTGAATCTGCAAACAAGACCGCTGAAGCAGCTTTAGCACGCGCTGGCGGGTCAGCACGGTCTGCGGCGTATCAAACACAAGCATACAGTACGCTTCTATCTAGCGGCTCTCGTTCTGCGCAACTTTTGGCCTGATAGGATAAGACATGAAAATACCAATGTATAACAAAGGACAAGGACCAACAGTCGAACCAGCGGCAGGGTCATTGGGGCCACGCGCCAGCATTGGTACATTTGCAGCACCTGGTCAGGCAGCGGCACAGTTTGCAAACCAAGCAAGCCAGATTGCTTTTCAGTTTGGCATGGCTGAAAAAAAGAGAGAAACTGACAGGGTAGCTAATGAAGAGTCTATCCGTATACAGGCAGAGGCAGATGATTTTCTGCTAAACAATCAAGATACAGAAACTGCTGTCTTTACAAACAACTTTGACAAGTTTCAACAAAAGCAATTTAGGCAAATTGATAGCATCAAGAACCTTACAGATACTCAGCGTGATGAAGTCAGGGCTAGGGCGACAAGGCTTATGGCTGGCAAGATGGCGGCTGGCAAACAAAATACTTTTAACAGAGGCCAGCAGCAAAGCTCTTTAGCAGCGAATGAGCTTATTCAAGCAAACATTGATGAGATGGGTACGCTAAATTCTAATGACCCACGTTTTATAGAACTTTACAACACTAACGTATCTGAAATCAAAAAGGGCGTAGCTAACGGCTTAAAGATAAACTACACCGAAACTTCAATGAAGCTGGCGGCAGATAGTCGTAATTACTTTAACAGCATCCAATCAGCTACCAGCACTGGCGAGTTGAACGCTATTAAGGATAGAGCAAGCAAAGACAAGACACTGCCCACAAAAACCTTACAAGCTCTTCTGGGGAACATATCTGCACAGGAACGGGTTATCAATGCTGACAACTTTGATGCAGCAAGAGATGGGGTTGCTCAAATTTCAGAAACCACTACGCCAGATCAACTTGATGCGATTGCTAGTGCTTATCTAAACAATGAGCAAATAACTATAAATGTCGGCGGTGAAGATGTTTCTTTCGATCCGTCTGTTCTTACATCTGGTTCGCGCCTTCAAATGGCAACCTTAGTAAAAGGCTTTTCTAACACCAGTGTAAACGAAATAGCCGACACTATTTCTGGGCGCATATCAGAAATATCTGACGATACAACAAAAGGATCTTTGCTAGAGGCTTCAAAGTCGGCTTTAAACGGTGAAAACTTTGAGATTGTTAGATCTGATGGGACAGTAGAAAGTTTTGATATATCTCAGTTGCCGAAAGGCAAAGCTATACAACTTGCAGGAGTTTTAGAAACTTTTGCTAAAAATATAGAAGATACCTCATCAGCGGAAATGGTGAATGGTGTAACTGAAGTTATTGGCTCTGGTACCTCAGAAGCTGGGACACTTGAGTTTGTCCAAGGCATGTACAGGCCGGAGTTGATGGCCCAAAAGGGGTTGGAAATTGATGATGTAGATAATGTTATTTACAAATCTGTGGATCAGTCAGTGGACTCAGTAGCTCGTTCTTTGACAGAGGGTGACATATCTAATGTGCCTGAGATGATTCGCAAGTTAGATCTTGCAGAAGCATTGTTGACGCAGGATCTTGACGGCAGAGGAGCTTTTGAAAACAGGGTTAGTTCTTTAGGTAATAGTGCGGCAGGAACTTTAGACAGAATATCTGCTGCAAGAAAAGAAATTGCCACACAAGTAAATGCTAAAGCGTCCTTATCTGTGGGCGTAGATACATTTATGAATAAAAACTTTTCTTCTGTTAATAGAAAAACTCAAGAGATAGACAATATTATTGCTATCGGAATGAGCCAAGCCGCAACAAAAGCCAGAGCTAATAATCAGAATGTTTTAAGTGCGCAGTTTGAGTTGCTTGAGGGCAACAATGTTACTTATAAGCCGCTTAAAGAACAGTTGGGTCAGGCAAGAGCTATAGGTGAAAGCGGTATATTAGAAGCTGGGACGCCTGACTTTCAGCGTGTTGCAGAGGCCTATGAAACATATGTTATAATGAGCAGCTACGGGGGCGTGCAAGCTAACCATACTAATGAAGCTGACAGGACATTTTTTGATGCTGTGCAACAAAGGTTGCCTTATGAAACACTAGAGACAGCGATGATTAATGTGTCAAAGGCAGCGCAGCTAGACATAGAAGTTACTGTCCCTTTGAAGCAAATAGAACAAGAAACAGCTAATCTTGCTGACAGTGTTGAGCAAAATGCTTTTGTAAAATTGTTTACTGATGCACCTACTGAGTTGCAAAATATTAGCAGTGTCCAACAAAAGCTCAAAGACCGTGCGTTGGATTATGTTCGTTTAGGCACAGAGACTGATGCAGCTCTTGAATTAGCAAAAAATGATCTAGTGAAAAGCCATGTTTTAGTGCGTGGCATTTTAACGCCTAGAACTGTCGGCCTTCCTGAGAACATAAACATAATGGCAGATATGGCTGTAGATCAGGCTTTGTCGTTTCGTGATGAAAGGCGCGTTGGCGTACCAATCATAAATGATGAAGATTTAGAGAGTGCAGATCTATCTATTATCCAAGCAACGGGCAACCCAAATGTATGGGCCTTAGTAAGAGATGGAGGCATCCTAGTTACAGGCGTCATATACAAAGAATTGGGAGCTGAAGTACCCGGCGTCACAGAAACTATATTAGACTCTGGAAATACTGGGTTGATTACTTGGACAACGCAAGAGTTGCATCAGTTAGTTGACGATAGAGCAAGTGAACTTGCGGCTGCAAGAATAGAAGAGGTAAACAGCAAAGTAAAAGAAACTGCTGCTTCCATAGCTAATGGGTTGAACATTGATCAGTCATTAAGTGGCACTGGTGGGCCAATGTATTCATTTGGAGAGGCATACGCAAAAGAACAAGCTGGAATTATTGCCGCAGAAACAGAAGCTGAAAAAGCCGCTCAAGAAGAAAGAATGGCAACTACAGCAAAGTCTCCTTTGTTTAATAGACTAGGCAACGTCACAGCCCAATAGGATTGCAAATGGCAACACAATATAACAATCCAGGCAATATCAGGGGTGGGCAAGGCTACGCTGGTGAAACTGGCGATGTTTATGTAGCGGAAGACGGTAGCGAGTATGTAGTATTCGATACTCCTGAGATGGGCCTTAGAGCTTTATTTGTAGATCTTAGGTCAAAAATTAGTGAGTTTGATGGAAATATTGATCAAATGATCAATAAATACGCGCCGCCATCAGACAACAACCCTACTAAAAAATACGCAGAGTTTGTAAAGTCTAAGGTAGGCAAAGATATCGTCACAGTTGATGATTTGCCCGAAATAGTTTCAGCTATCATTAGTTTTGAAAACAAGCCAGAAATGGCTAAACGATATTTAAAACCAAAGCTGTTAGATACTGCGTTTCAACTATCGGCTGTGAATATGCCGCAGCATTACAGGCTTTCTGATGCTGTGGAAGAGGTTGGGATAAAGCCTAAAACAGATCCAAAACGAAATGTTATAGATAAGCAGCCAGAAACTAATATTATTAGTACAGTTTCTCCAGAGCCAGATGCACGCTCAAAAAGAGTTGAACGCCTAATTGAAGCTGGTGAGCCGCAGCCGGAAATTTTAGAAGAGCGTCAAGCTGCTGTAGAGCCAGAGCAAACTCTTGATGACACGCCTATTATGGAGCAACGCCAGCAGAAAGACCCTGTTGAAGAAAAAGAACCGCAGTTAGATTTATTGGAGACTAGGCAAAAGCCAGAAATAAGAGTTGATCAAACAGAAGTTGATATCCTTGAGGATAGGCAAAAGCCTCCTGCCGCACAAGGAGTTGTAAGAGACGATTCTGGGGTTATTGCTACAAGAGTTGCCCCAAAAGAAACCAACATAGAAATAAAAGAAGCCCCGCCTGAGTTAGCTAGGCAACCCTTTGCTCCGCAGCCCGTTGAGCAAAGAGTTCTTAAAGAACGCGCACAAAAAGATTTTGAAGAAAGCGTTACTTTTGGTGACGCTACTAAAGCTGCATTTGCAGAAGAAAACATGATGTCTTGGGTGTTTAGAAACTCACCGCAGTATGAGCCTGACCCTGACTTCAAATTAGACAAACAGTCTTACGATAAACTTGTTGAAGGCATACCAGAAGAATACCGTGATTTTGTTTTAGACTCGACAAGTCTAGCACATGCGCAATCGTTGCGTGAGCAAGTCTTAATATCAATGAAAAACAATGAGCAGTTACAGGCATACGGATGGTCTGGTGTTGGATTGCGTGTGGCAGCATCTATGTTAGACCCTGCTGCTGTAGCAGCTACATTTTTAACAGAGGGTGTTGCTGCGCCAGCAATATGGGGCAATAAGGCTACAAGGCTTGCTAGATCTTTAAGAGGGGCATTTGGTGGCTCAGTAAGCACAGCAGCCATAGAGTCTTATTTAGTATCTCAGAACGCTACAAAAGACCCATATGATATTTTGTATGGGGTCGCTGGTGGTTTTGTTCTTGGCGGTGGCCTTGGCTATGCCTTGGGCAAAAGTGCAACTGAGTTTAATCAGGCTGTGGGAGCCTTTGAACAATCTGCTAGACAAGCGCAAATTGCAGATATAGGTCGTCAAATTCAGAAAAATGGTCTTGCTGGAGAGACGGCTATACCGCCCAGTGCTTTTAGCAACTTTGACACAGGCGTAGGCGCAGCGGAAAACCCAATGTCCCGCCCAATACAGATCCCTGATTTAAGATCAGACACTGAAGATTTTATGCAACAAATTGGTGATCCTGCATACTCTACTTATGGCAATGTCAGGTTTGACATGACAGGACAGATGAAAAACTCTCCTGTAAAATCAATGAGATACGCTGCAAATATAATGGGCGAAGATGCTGTTGGCTTTAACAAGTCTGGCGAGGTGATGGAGTCAACTGCTGACATTCTCAAGACAAACGCAATGAAGGCTGATTTCGCTAAGTATTATCAAGTGTATCGTAGTGCTTTTGAAGATTGGGCCAAAACACAAGATATCGGTTATTTGAAGCGTACATTTGGCAGCACTCGTCAGCAGTTTGGTGAATTAGTTGCTGATGCTATAGAAAATCCAAAGTTATCTCATCACCCAGATGTTGTAAGAGCAGCAGCGCGACAGTCTGAGTTGTTTGCTGATATATTAAGCAGAGCTAAAAAAGCGAATGTTAAAGGATTTGATGGCATTCCAGAAGATCTAACGTACTTTACTCACTTGTGGAGTGGCTACAAGTTTGAGGTTATGAACACTGAGTATGGGGCTAATAATGTAGACGATCTTTTGAAGTCTGCCTTGATTGCAGGAACGCCAGAACTAGATGAAGAAATAGCTAGTAAAATGGCAAAAAGAATGAACACAAAGATTAGAAGGTCTGCTGCTGGTATGGATAGCGGCCTTGCCAGAGTGTTTTCAACAGATCAAAAAGATGTTCTGCGCGATATATTGGTTGATGAAGATATACTTGATGCTGCGGATGCAGATAGGCTGATAGCTCTATTTGACAAACCAAAAGTAGGGTTGCCAGCGCGTGCAAAGCAACGACTTAAAATAGATGTAAACGCAGAAAAGAATTTAGAAAACGGCATTGTTATTCGCGTTAAAGATTTAATGGACCGCGATGCTGAACAAGTGTTTAGTTCCTATGTAACTCAAATGGAAGGCCGGATTGCTCTTGCTCAAAAAGGCATAAAGTCAGACGCTGACTATCAAGGGTTAGTTGGTAAAATCCGCGATGATGCCAGTTCATACTATGGTGCTGGGTCAGCAGATAAAATTAAAGGTAACTTAGAAAACCTAGATGTCATGTACAACATGATACTTGGAAAATCATCACCTTTGGTAACTGATCCAACTGCAACATCGGCAAGACTTAGCAGACTTTTGCAAGATTACAATTTTATTCGCCTAATGAATCAGGTTGGATTTGCTCAAGTCGCTGAATTAGGGAACGCATTATCAATCGGCGGGTTCCGTGGCTTAATGCAAGCGATGCCTGAGATGAGATCTATGCTCAAAAGATCTAAAAATGGTGAGATAGAAGATAGCGTTGCTAGAGATTTAGAGGCTTTTGCTGGCATTGGCGCGGACAGATTAATCCATCAAGCTATGAATAGATATGATGCACAGGATTTGTTTGTGCAGGGCAGAGGTGATTTTATAGACAAGGCGTCTTTTGGCATACAGCCAGCAAAACGCATAGTTGCTGACATATCAGGCATGGCCCCTATAACCTTGATGCTTGAGCGTGCAGCGGGTCGTGTGGCAGTACAAACAATAACTGACTTAGCCTTTACTTCTCGCAAGCTGTCGGCAAAACGCTTGGCTGGCCTTGGTTTAGATGAGGCTATGACAAAAAGGGTTTTAGATCAGATACGAAAAAATGCAGTAACCAATCCATCCGGCATGTTTAACAACCGCAAGGTTAAAGCAATTAACTTAGCACAATGGTCAGATGAAGAGGCTAGAGGAGCGTTTATTGTTGCTGTTTCGCGTTGGACTAGACGAAGTATTCAGCAAAACGATATTGGAAACTTAAATAGGTACATGACAACAACCATGGGTAAAATGATTACCCAGTTCCGTACATTTATGCTTGTTTCGTATTCAAAGCAAACTTTGCACAACATCGCGGCTAGAGACTTTAGAGCATTTTCAGCAATGATGGGGTCTGTATTTTTTGCTGGTGTTTCCTATATGGGCCAAACATCAATTAATGCGCAGTTTAGAGATGATAAAGACGAATATCTTAGAGAGCGTTTAAGTGCGGCAGAGATAGGAAAAGCTGCTTTTCAGCGTAGTTCGTGGGCATCTTTGATTCCAGGCATGATAGATACGGGGGCGGCTTTTGTAACAGAAGATCCTGTGTTTGCTTATGGCAGGACAACTGGTCTAGCGACAAATTTGTTTGAAGGCATCCCAGTTATTGACCTTGGGCAAAAAGCATTTAGTACCGCTACTGGGGCCAGTAGAGCTTTAATTAACCCGGACTATCAGTGGTCACAGGGACAGCAGCGTGCATTAAATTCATTGCTCCCATTCCAGAACGCTTTAGGTATTAGAAACGCTATGGATAAGCTAGTAGACATACAGCCTAGATATGACAATCTGAACTAATTTTAACCTACTTTCTAAACTAGCTAAATTTTGGTATATTAAAGAACCGTTTGGAGACATGAAATGACAGTTAGCAGCACCACAACCAAGGTTAGCTATAGTGGTAATGGCAGCACCACTGTATTTGCGTACACCTTCAAGGTATTTGATGAAGATGATCTCACGGTTATTTTGCGTACTGACGCGACTGGCACAGAGGCGGTTCAAACTAAGACAACCCACTACACTGTTTCGGGTGTTGGAAACGCGAGTGGTGGCAACGTCACTTTCGGAACGGCCCCTGCATCTGGAAAAACGGTAGTTATACGGCGTAGTGCGCCTCTGACACAGACAACGGATTACACTCCAAACGATCCGTTTCCTGCTGAAGAACATGAGAACGCACTAGACAAGCTGACATTCCTAACACAGCAGATCCAAGAAGAAGCTGACCGCGCACTAAAACTGTCACGCACAAACACAATGACTTCTACTGAGTTTACTGTGGGTGCTACTGATCGTGCCAACAAGATCTTGTCCTTTGATAGCTCTGGTGAATTGTCTGTTACACAAGAGCTTGGCGTTTTCAAAGGTGATTGGGGTGCCAGCACAACATATGCCGTTCGTGACTTAGTAAAGGACACAAGCACTAACAACATATTTATTTGTTTAACTGCACATACTTCTAGCGGTTCACAGCCCCTTACAACGAACACAGACAGTGCTAAGTGGTCTTTAATCGTTGATGCTGCGTCAGCAACGACTTCCGCGTCTGCGGCGGCAACATCGGCTACAGCGGCGGCGTCAAGTGCTACAGCGGCAGCAAGCAGTGCGTCATCAGCAACTAGCAGCGCAAGTAGCGCAACATCTTCTGCCAGCACCGCATCGACTGCTGCTACTGCGGCTCAAACAGCACAAAGCGCAGCGGAAACAGCGGAAACAAACGCAGAGACTGCGGAGACAAACGCTGAGACAGCAGAGACAAATGCTGCCAGCAGTGCTACAGCAGCGTCTAACTCTGCGACAGCGGCGGCAAGTTCAGCCAGCACAGCGTCTGGACATGCTACTACAGCCACTACCAAAGCTAGTGAGGCAGCTACAAGTGCTACTAATGCTGCGACAAGCGCGTCTACAGCTTCTACGCAAGCTACAAACGCATCTAACAGCGCGTCCACAGCGACTACAAAAGCGTCAGAAGCCTCAACATCTGCTACCAATGCGGCTAGTTCAGCTACTGCTGCGGCGTCATCGGCTACTGCTGCTGCGGCCTCTTTGGATGCTTTTGATGATTTATACCTTGGCGCAAAATCCAGTGACCCAACGGTAGACAATGACGGCGATGCCTTAACCGCTGGTGATTTGTATTTCAATACAACCAGTGACCAGCTTAAATATTACACAGGCTCTGCGTGGGTAGCTATTGCCCCTGGCATCGCAAATGTGTCAGAGGACACCAGCCCCCAGCTTGGCGGTGCGCTTGATGTCCAGACTCACAGCATTGTCTCAACCTCTAACCGTGACATCACACTAGCACCAAATGGAACTGGTGAAGTAACACTTAGTAACAACATACTAGCTACCGCTGGCACAACATCCATACGCCCCGCTGGAACTGAGATTGTCACTATCAACAACACTGGCGATATAACAGTCAAGGGCCAAGGCGCAAACCGTGCAATGATGGTGTTGCAAGCTGGCTCTAACACTTCAAACAGTCAGCTTAGATTTGGCGACCAAGCAGTAGATTCCGCTGGGCGCATCTTGTACGACCACTCATCAAACTTTATGCGGTTTGATACCAACGAAGCTGAAAAGATGCGCATCGACAGCAGCGGAAATCTGCTGGTTGGCAAGACTGCCGACAACGTAGCAACCGTTGGCATCGAAGCCCGTGGCACTGGTCCTTTGATTTCAACACGAGATGGCGCAGACGCACTAAGGTTGAACCGACTGAATAGCGACGGTGAGATTATTCAACTCCGTAAAGACGGCACAGTGGTTGGGTCAATCAAGGCTGGCAACGGCGACTTGATGCTTGGAACAGGAGATGTAAACCTACGTTTCTTTGATGCAACCCCAGCGGTGATACCACGCACGGCAAGCGATGGAACAAGCAGTACGGTGGTTGATTTAGGAAATGTTAGCAACAGTTTTAAAGATTTGTATTGTCAGCGGGTCAAAGGTGCTGCTGGTCACACGGGTGAAGTCCACTTTACAGGCTCACACGATGTTCGCTTTGTAACTAACGGCAATGAGCGGGCCAGAATAACAAGTGGAGGCAAGTTTGTAGTCGGCAAAACGTCTTTTGGAAACCTTGCAGACGCAGGCGCTGAAATGGCAAATTCAGGTTATGGGATGTTTTCTCGTACTACAGGAACCGTGCTTTTTCTGAACAGAAATGATACCGGCGCTGCGGTAAACTTTTATCGTAACCAAGTTTTTGTCGGTAGCATTTCAGTTACATCATCAGGCACAACCTACAACACCACCTCAGACATACGCCTCAAACAAGACATTGAACCCCTAGAAGCCACAGACAAGCTGATGCAGATGAACCCTGTGTCATATAGCTGGAAGGCTGACCCTGACGGCCCACGGTCTA
>Ga0208767_1000417_pt1 | contig 34508 bp, 56 predicted proteins | sample VirMetDEL_Mar_21_FD_184514 | JGI IMG/M metagenome (GOLD analysis project Ga0208767, IMG submission 184514) | Aqueous microbial communities from the Delaware River and Bay under freshwater to marine salinity gradient to study organic matter... | ecosystem: Environmental > Aquatic > Marine >... | reverse complement strand
CAACATAGTTTCTTGCTCCGGCTGGGTCGACCACTTGATAACAACTATAGTTGGACTTATCAGTGATGTCTGGAAATCTTCTTCCGTATTTATTGGGTACTTCGGATAATACATTTACTTCTGTGTTAAATAATGGTAGCAGACTTGTCATTGACTTCACGGGCATACCGTAAGCACGAACCATAATCTCCTCCTCTGGGCGACCTCGAAGGTCTTTCGCTATACGTTCGTAACCACCAAAGGGGTTCTCGTCCGAATGGAGATACACAACTCCGGCATCTCTATCTGGACTGTACTGCTCTATAGGTAGCTTCTTGTTCTTGAGTAGCTCCGCTTCTCTAGTCTGTAAAGTCTCGGCACCCTTGAGGTACTCAGATATGAAAGGTGTGTACCCATCAATTGGAGTAAATCCAATCACCATCTTAGCATCTCTGGTAGCTAATCTAAATCGTAGGGTGTTTACCAATGCCGCATCCCCCAAGTATTCGTCCAACCAAGCACCGAGGTTCAAACCACTAGGCTTCTTGAAGCCAAACTCAAAACCCTCCAAAATTGTCTGATTGTTGCTGTACTGCGTATAAGTCTTGAAGTCTACACGTGTCTTAGTATCTGGGAAGATAAACGAACTCCCAGTGAATCCATTCTGCATAGAGAAGTTGATATAACCGTCTACGCTCTTCGTCTTTCGCTTGAACTCCTTCGGCATCATCTCCCATATCGCCGCTTGCTGTACCTTCACGGAAGTATCTGCGTTTTGACTGAAGCACACTATGTGTCCGTTATTGTTCTCCATAACGGCTTGCATAACCATCTTCGCACACCCAGTGGTCTTACCACTTCTATTTCCGCCGAGAACTAAGCACTCGTTCTGCTTATTGAGACTGGTTCTCATTCTCTCCCATCCGGCTAAATCAAATCCGTATCGTATAGGATCTTCCTCAGCTGCTTGTATCCTACCCTCGTGGGCTTGGTACAAAGCCTCTAGTAACTTTGGGTCCTTCTCCGCTAAGAGAACAATCTCCTCGTCCGTAGGAGGTACTAAGAAAGGATGCCTAGAAAATGTCAGTTCCATCTGCTTCCTCCTCTTCTTCGGCTTCAGCGTCCCACACTATGTCCAAGGCATCTAAGTCCCCGTCCATATCTACTTTGGTTTCACTGATAAGCATACGTCCTACCCTATGGTTAGTATAATCATAGAATAAATCTCCGTCATCATCCATAACTATAAACATATAGTTACTAAAATGCTCGCCGAGGTTTCCCCGGATGCGGTCAAAGAGGTCATCGTAATCTTCATCAATCATTGTCTGACTCCTCAATTATCTCCGCATCGTCAACCCTCTTCATTGCCTCCAGACGATCCTTGGCTGCCTTGAGGGTATCCTCGTAGTCCTCTTGGGTGATTACCTTACGCTCCTCCGATATACTAGTAGCCTCTCCTCTAGTGGTCATAGTCTCCCGGAATGCGTTAGCCTTTGCTATAGACAACTCCTTGAGGTCTCGGAAGGATACCTCCATTTCTGGGTCATTCTCCAATCGGTCACGTACCTTATCCACGAGATCCTCCTCCAATGAACTCAACTGCATATAGTTCTTAGCCGCGATTTTACCAGCTACGTCCCGCAATTGTCCCAAGTGGTCCGCGTAATCAACCAGCACTTGTATCACCGTAGAGCGTTGTATGTTGTACTTCTTGACGATCTGCGTCTGGCTCTTTCCGATGCTGTACAAGTACAATATCTCCGCGACCTTCATAGGATTGTGGCGAGACAAGCTCTTGACCTTCTGTAACTCCTTGTCGGCGGCTATCTCCTTGATGGCTTCTTGTATGCTCGATTTGAGCTCGACTTCTTCTGGTGTGGGCTTTTGAGGCATAAATTTTTTTAAGGGCTGATATATGTATATATGTATACAGAGTGTGGCAATTGTCTGACCGCCCCGCCCCGTCTATAAAATTTTCTAATAGTTTGCATTGGTTTTTCTAATATAAGTATATCTAATAGTTTAAATTAGTTTCAATAATGGATAGTCAATCTCAATTAGTTGAGACTGTCAATAAGTTTTTCTTATGTTTTGAATAATTTTTTCTTTTTTTCGAATAAGGATATATTTAAAGCAATCATTTAGAGTTATTTTACCCATAAAAAATAATTTAAAAAAAAGCTTGCAATTGTTTTTATTGGCTCTTATAAATTTAATTATCTTTTAACAATAACCTATTAAAACAAATAAATTATGCCAAAAACAATAAATATAGACGAAGTAAGACTATTAATAAAAGCGTTGCCATTTGAGGCTTTAGAAGCTCTTTTAACTAGCAACAAATTTACTCCTAAAATTGAAAAACAACTTTTGATTGAATGCCAAATGAGAGATTTGATAGAAGATAAAAAACCAAGATTCTAAAGATTAATCGAAGTATTGCTTGCAATGCTTCTCTTTAATTTTTACTAATCAAAAAAAAATAAATTATGAAAAACAAACAATATATAAAGAAAATCAATGATTTTTGCGATCATTTAGTTTATAAATTAAACAATGTCGGATCGTCCGCTTATGGTAAGATTCTTTACAATATGGAAAAGAAAGAAGCGAATGATAATAAAAGCTATGCTTTAGATCATAAACATTCTGTAACAAGTGAAGCAAAATTCTTTCTGGTAAGACATATACTTGAAACAATCACCAATAAAGAAAGATTTGATATAAAGAGCGTTTTATTTGTTCGCCAATCTTGCATTTATGCTAATTCAATTTCCATAAATTATGAAAAGGAAATAAAAGAAGTCATAGAAGAAAGCAATTTTCAAGTTGAATTCTTTTTAGAAAATTATGATTGGAATGTTTACATCAATCTTCTAGAGAATCCGAATAACTATTGGAAATAAAATAAAGATCAATCAAGGTATTGTTTAAACAATGCCTTTATTTGATTTTTATAAACCTAAATAAATAAATTATGAAAATAAAAATATTAAATAAAGTTAAGATCAGAGGAAAAGAAACGCCTCTTTTTAATTATCAATACATTGCCGAAGATGGCACTCCAATATCGGCAATATTTCAAGCAACTAAAAACGCAATCCCTACCTTATGAAAGACGATCTCAACCAATTAGTCAAAGGTGGTACAGAAACGCTTTTTAACGCCGTTTTTGTCTCATTGTGTAGCATTGGAGCAATAATTGCTTTGATAGTAATATTAATAACTAAATAAATAAATATGAAAACAAATGAAATAAAAGAAACTATTGTATTTAATTATAATGATTCTTACTCGATACGAAAAGCCGAAAAGCGTAAAGCGTATTTAGAGAACAATAATTATTCACAATCATTTACTCAAAACATAGGATTTGATAAATGGAAAATAGTTTATACAAAGCAAGCGGTTTAAACACCGCTTTTTTTTATGAAAAAAAGTCTTGCAATCAATAAAACAATCAAATATTAAATCAAATATCTTAAACAATAAACCTATAAATATATGAAAACATCAAAGCTAAAAAGAATGATAGACAGTAAAAGAGCAATCGTTGAAATAAATGATAAACGCCAAAATGTAATCAATAAACTTAGATCAAAGTACAGAAGTAAATTTTTGAAACTTTGGACTTTAAGTAATACTGGAAACCCATCAAAAGAAGATTGGGAGTTTATGAATAAATATGAAAGAGTAATGGGAAAGCTAATAGCTAAACAAAGTAAAGTAATATAAATTATGGAAACAGAAATACAAACAATCGAAAGACTAATTAGACAAGGTTCTTCAGTTGAGGAACTTTCTAAGAAGTACCCAAAACATATTGATCACATCAAAAGTTATAGGGAATTTCTTATCGAGCAATCAAAGCCTTATGTCCATACTGATAAAGCAGAGGAAAATTTCATTGAAGAAGTTTTCGAGTTAGCTTTTGGGGATAATGCAATCAATCGAGGTTTCACTTACTCAGAGGTACTATCTGTACTGAAGAAAGATAGTGAAACAATAAGTAAAATTCACCAATTATTAGATGAAAGAATATAATGAAAGATAAAACATATGATAAACCAATTTACTTTGATGTAGATCAAGGTATAACCGCCGTTCGTAGGTTCGGCGTTTACGCTCGTAGTGAAGAGGAAGCTATCGAGAAAGTTAAGATCGGCGAATATGAAGTAATGGATATTGAAGTCCTAGAGGCTGATGAACCATATGTCATTGACGCTGACGAATCAGAAATAAAAGAATAAATTATGAAACAATCACAGAAAAAACAATTCCGAAAGGAACTAACCGAGTTCGCTAAGAGCTACGAAAGAAAACCTAATTATATTGACGCAGTAAGACGTGTTCAAGGTCTTGAAGAATGGTACAGAGACCTAGACCGCCAAAATCTTACTGAGGATGTTATAGACGCAATGGCAAGCCATTACGACAATCAAACGATCTCAGAAGGTAGAATCTATATAAGCAGCAACCCAAACTGGAAGGAATAAATATGAGTGAAACATATGTAACTACAGTCGAAGTGCTGCAAAATGATTACTACAGTATCTTTGCTGAATGCGAGATCACTTATAGTGAAATAGAAAACGCCGAAACTCACCCATATGGAGACGGATTTGCTACGCACAATTATAGTGAAATAGAAGTCGAAGATGTCGAAATCCTATGCTGGTATCGTGAATTTGATTGCGATAAAGAGATGGAACAATGGATACCGGAGCATATGAAATTCTATAGCGGCTCAGAAGGATTAAATTACGAAACTAAACAGAAGATTATTACAACCGCCGAAAGCTCAATAGATAGCAGTATATTACTATGAAAAACAATAAACACCAAGAATACAAAGAAAATGTTTGTTCAATATTCTTTACTGTAATATTCTCAATTATATTCTTCTTTATGTTAATAACTCAATTGGTAACTGATTTTGTTACTAATTTATTCTAATCTAGAATTGTAGATACACCTATCCTTAAAAGCCACAAGCCACATATGCAACTCATTCGAAACGCACTTGATCCACATTACATACAACGCACGCATCTTATCGAGATGAATTGTGCTTTCCGTTGCGACTTTCGCTACGCTCTTTGGGGTAGTATCGATGTCTTACCGGTATCGCTCTTACCTAATTATACTCAATATAAAATATGTGTCAAGCACTAAATATTGGCACTTACCTAACCTATTAATAATCAAATGAATAAAAATACCACACACGCCGAAAATGAGCCCAGTTTAACTGAGTTCGTTGTAACCGAGACTTACTATATCAAAGCTAGGACTCGTGATGAAGCCTACCAGATGGTAGCAGATAATGATTTCAAATACGATGGGATCAGAAAACATAATGTAAACATAGAAGTAAATTTTTAAATATGAAACAAGATAATACTATAAAATTCTACATCTACCCAGATGGAATCGCCGATTCTATGGGATCAGATGAACTCGTCCTAGTCCGTAACAAGCTAGGATCTGTGGACTCTAAGTTCGTATCGGACTTAGTACAAGGTGACTACTACTGCGAACGCATACCGGCACCATTGCCACCAAGGAACGCCGATGATATACTACGATTCATTACTGAGAATGAACTAACCTTAGCTTATGTTAAAGATAGTTTAGATAAGACTGTGATGCTTGAAGTCGGCAGAGGATCAAACATTCTTTGCTCTACTGAATACTCCGAGGATTGTATCCGTACTGCTGTTGAACCCTTAATGGATATGGAGGAACTATAATGGAACAAGACCCATCAAGTTATTCAAAAGAAGACCAGTCCAAATTTGTGGACAAGTGGGAGAACAATATTGAAAAGATCGAACGCAATCGAAAGATAATGCGTGAAGGTCGTGAAGCAGCAGAGATATATAAGAATCTTGGGCTGATGGCAACCGAAGGATACAACATTCGCCGAATTGACAAAATCCCTTAGTAGTGAACATTTGTTCACATACCTCTCTCAAGCCCCTAGAAATAGGGGTTTTATTTTTTTGTTGACATCGATTTCGGTGTCTGTTATTATGATTTCATAATCTTAATAATGAGATTATGTTCCTTGAAAAAAATATGAATATAAAACAATTAGAAAACAAAGCTCGTGAAGTTATGCCAAAATGGCTTCAAATTGAGATCGATGATATAATCGAAATTATGGAAGCTGAGTTGGAAAGTGATCCAACCTCTTGGGGTGACTGGGACTTCTTTGAAATATTCTTTAATCTTCTAGGTGATAGTGACCTAGCTGATGAAAGATGTTTCAAATTAGCAGTAACGAAAGTTGAACGACATATTGGAGTTCAAAAACTAATAGATGGACGCTGGGAGTTCGACAAGCAATGGAAAGAACTAATAACAGAATAAAAGTAAACTGACTGACACTCAGAGCTTGACAAGTCCTCTCATTCGTGGGAGGACTTTTTTATGGGAAAAGGAATGTCTAGCAAAAAGGGGTACAACCACAAGCTATATGATCAAAACTATGACGATATAGATTTTAGTTCTACCAGAAAAAAAGCAGAAGAAAACAAAAAGAAAAGAAAGGAGAAAGAGTGAGTCACTTTTATTTGACACTCGTGTTAGAATGTTTACATTATGAAAAATAAACCTAATAGAAAAGTAACTGATGCGAGACCACCTAAACACAAGAGATATTTTAGTCGAGGTGATATAAGAGAAGATGGTATGGTATTCTGGAGGTATTCCAGATATGGTACTAACGGAGAAAACTGGGTAACTAAAGAACTGTTTGATAAAAGATTTGAGAAATCTAAAAAACAGCTTCAAGAAATGCGATCTAAAAATCCATCTTGGAACAATGAGTATATGAAAAAGTATAGAGAAGTTCCAGAGAATAAATTAGCCCACAATCAGCGAAAAAGAATTACTAAAGCCCTCAATGGCATACTTAAATCAAATAACACCCTAGATTTAATAGGATGCTCCACATTTGAATTAAAAGATTATATTGAATCAAAGTTTACAGACGGTATGTCTTGGGATAATTACGGCAGAGATGGTTGGCACATTGACCATATTAGACCTTGTGCATCATTTGATTTATCTGATACAAAACAACAAGAGGAATGCTTTCACTACACTAATCTTCAACCCTTATGGGCTAAAGATAACTTATCAAAAAAGAATAAATATAAACCATCAACGGAGGAATAAACTATTAGCCATTTTTACACAAGCTCAAAGAACCCACAGTTCTTAGAAGATGTCAAAACGCCACACCAAGCCCTCAAGAACGGCAGAGCGTACCCATCTGTTACTACTGTCCTCGGAATAGTTAAAGACGATTTCCTCGACAGTATTTATACTCCAAGAAAGCTAGTTGAACTAGCCAGAGAAAACCCAAGTACGCATTACTCAATCCTAAAGGATTGGGTGTACGGATTTCGGGAGCATCCATTTACTGGAGAGATGATCTCAAGCTCAGAGTTTGGTACATCTGTTCACAAACGAATCGAGGATTGGTTAATGGACGGCGAGGGTGAAGCCAGTGCTTACGATGATTGGGCAAAGCCATTCGTTGATTGGGTAAATGAAGAAGGTGTGCAAGTCGTTGACTGCGAGTACATTATATCAGATAGTAGATTCAAGATAGCCGGTAGTATTGACTTCATTGGACTAGATAAGAATGAGAAAGTCTTTCTTGCTGATTACAAATGCCGAAGTTGTAAGGACGGCAAGGGTAAGTTCTATCCCAAGGATTGCAAACAGTTAGCCATCGAGAGTGTTATGCTCGCCAGAAAGCTCAAGCTCGATTACTTTCCTAAGGTACGATCAGTCTGCATCGATACTAATACCGCCGAACACTACCACTACGAATGGTCGGACGATGAATTTAATCACTACTTTGAATGTGCCAAACTTTCAGCCAAAACATATTGGATTGAGAGGATGTCACCTAAACCTAAAAAGAATAAAAAGAAAAATGGATAACCCAAACTTAGAATACTACGAAGAATTAATACACGCCGAGGACGCTATACAATTTGACGGACTCGATTACGCTATCGTTGGAGTCAGCGATTGCGGATACTACATATACGATTACGACCGAATGGTTGAGTGCTTCATAACTGACAGTGAAATGACAGAAGAGGAAGCGGTTGAATGGATTAGCTTCAATGTAATGGGAGTCAATGCCGGACAAGGATTTATAGTAATGTACAGCAACGAAGGTATATGAGAAAGTTTGAAATAATTTACAAACACGGGGATATGCATCCAGACTATCGAGGATACCAAGTGAAGTGGGCTAATGATAAAGCCCAAGCAGTTAAATACATTTGTCCTACTAAACCAAGTAAAGATGGATACGGCATAACAAAGAAAGGTGCTAGAGTACAAATCCTAGAAGTCAACGAATTACCCACAGAATAATGATAGCCACTATTGATACTAAAGTTTGCAAAACTTGCAACGAAGAATTACCTCTCGACCAGTTCTATGGAAATGGTACTACGCCGAACGGCACAAAAAAATATAAGCCAAGCTGTAAGACTTGTGAGAACAAGGGACAATCTTTAAGATACCAAGGTATCATCGAGGAATATTTCGGCGGATGGAAATGCAACCGATGTGGATTCGAGGGTAAGTCTCAGCAATTTGATTGCCACCATATTGATCCCACTACGAAGAGGGATACAATATCGAATCTAAGAACATCTTTTAATTTACTGAAGGAAGAACTAAAGAAGTGTGAGCTTCTATGTGCTAACTGTCATAGATTAACAGACGATTACTAATGAAGTACCTACCTCAAAGTAAATTAGCACAGTGGAGAAAGAAGAATGCACCCACGAAATGCCCACTTGTTGAGTACAAAACCTCGAATTGGGTAGTAGATCACGACCACACCAGTGGCTTTGTAAGGGGCGTTGTGTCCTCAGAAGGTAATGCCTTTCTGGGTCGTATAGAAAACGCCTTCAAGAGGCTTTCTCGTGGTGCTAAGAAGGCATCTCTGCCCACTATCCTACGTAATATGGCTTCGTATCTTGAACAAGAAGACACTCACTTGATTCACCCAGAAGGATTCCGCCAACTGTACAAAAGATTTTTTTCACTAAACAAGGATTTACAACTTGACATCCTCTTAAAATTTGGCACAAACAGAGACGACATCTCGAAATGTTCCAACGCAAAAGAGAGAACAGATTTATACAAAAAAATACTGAAAGGAAAATATGACTAAAAACATCAGACAAAAACTCCAAGGGATTCAATCATCCCTTAAGGCTCCTAAGGGGCAAACTAATAAGTTCGGCGGATACAAATACAGATCAGCCGAAGATATACTAGAAGCAGTCAAACCATTACTCAATGAGTGGCAATGCGTTTTGACAGTCCAAGATGAAGTTGTCGAGATCGGCGGCAGAGTATATGTAAAAGCTACGGCTCGTATCTCTGATACTGAACACGATAACTCAGTTGAGACTACCGCTTTTGCTCGTGAAGCAGAAGTAAAGAAAGGTATGGACGATGCACAGATTACTGGATCAGCCAGTTCTTACGCTCGTAAGTACGCCCTCAATGGTTTATTATGTATCGATGATACAAAAGACCCGGACGCTACTAACGATCACGGCAAGTCCCAACCGAAAGCCGTTGCTAAATCTAAGACACCCACCAAGGCAGTTCAAAAGACAGATGCCTTTGATGGACTAATGTAATTTTAATATATAATAATAATAACAATGAGTAAATACGATAATACAGATAAAGGTGCCCTATTCAAGAACGATAAAGAAAACGAACGTCAACCGGACTTTCGTGGAACTATCAATGTTGGAGGCACAGACTACCAACTAGCCGCTTGGGTTAAAACAAGTGACAAGGTTGGCAAATACTTCTCTCTATCAGTTTCTGAATCCCAGAAGCAGACTAAGAAAGAAGCAGTAGCGACTGAAGAAGATCCTTTCTAATGTCTTCTACTTTACCAGACTCTGGAGCTAGAACCGCCTTCGATACGGGGGCGGTTCGAGACTCTATGAAGGGCAAAGGTATGCCCAGTATGATACCCACTTGTGCAATTATGGCAATGGCTAGACGCTTCGAGGACGGAGCTACCAAGTACGGAGCTGATAATTGGAGGAAGGGTATTCCTACCTCTAGGTACTGTGATGCGGCGTACAGACATCTTATGCAATGCAGAGATAAGGACGCTACCGAAGACCACTTCGGGGCAGTACTTTGGAATATGGCTTGTTGGCTATGGACTGTTAAAGCCATAGAGGACAACGAGTTACCAAAAGAATTGGACGATATACAAAACTAAAAATGGACTCAAATGATATGATAATACTCTATGACTAATAAACTTCTTAACAATCTATATGACGGAGTTGACCTCGCAATACACTTACAGAATGAGGCAACTGAAAACAAAATTGAAAGCGAAAAAAAGAATCACCTTAGATATTTAGGACAATGCCTAAGGGTTATGAAAGAACAAATAGATGATGGAAGAAAACGAATTAAAGATACCGAAGAATGTGGATGCCGAGGAGAGAGTCCTTGCTCACTGTCTGGCTGACGGAAGCAGTGACTTCTACGACAGCATTGCTCACAAGATAAAGGCAGATGACTTTTATCTTTTTAGACATAACTTAGTTTTTCAAAGTGTCAGTTCACTCGCCCAAAAGGGCGAACCCTTAAACGAAATCTCATTGATAGAGGAGCTTAAACGTTCCTCTAGCTTTGAGGACGTTGACGGAATGACAATGATAAGCACTTTAATGGAAAAGCACACATCTACTTTAGATGCCCAGAATTGTGCCAATGTTGTGAAGGAGAAATCAAACCTTCGCAAGATGATAAGAACTTTCAAGGTTGCTCTTGAGAAAGCCGAGGACGAATCCGAAGAAACGGAAACAATCCGAGGTGATGTAGAGAGTAGTCTTTTGGACTTAGAGACCACAACTGGTTTTGATATGACCATTAGTAACGCCGTTGAAGAACTTCAAACAGAGTTCGAGCAGCAGTTATCCGGCGAATGGACAGAGGACGTAGTCAAGACCCACATCCCACACTTAGACGATAAGCTAGGTAACGGAGGTATCGGTGCCGGCGAGGTTGTGGTTATCTCTGCTCCTACATCTTGTGGTAAATCCCAGTTAGCCCTAAATATTGTAGCTCGATCAGCCTACAAGGATGGCACTAAATGCGGCGTATTTAGCCTAGAGATGCCTCAAAAGCAAGTCCTTAAACGTATCCTCACTTGCAAATCCGGGGCGAACCTACGGCAAATTAAGGACAAAGTAATTGCTGATGACAAGATGAAAAAGATTAGGGAAGGATGCGATAGCCTAAAGGATATGCCCATCTATACAGTGCACAGCATCAAGAACATTGGAGAGCTTTGTTCTCACGCTAGGACTATGGTTCGCCGATATGGAGTAAAGCTATTGGTAATAGATTATCTACAGCTGATTCCATTCAGTAACAAGAACCAATCAAAGAACGATGCAGTAGCCAATATCTCTCACACTATCAAGCAACTTGCACTTGAGTTAAACATAGGAGTGTTACTCCTCTCTCAAGTAAATCGTGAGGGTGCCAGAAGAGAAGGTGGTCTAGCTATATACGACCTCAAGGATTCCGGCGATATTGAAAATGATGCGGATGTAATCATTCTTATGTGGGCAGAAAATGATGACATAGAAGCATCGAAAAGACTTGACGGATTAGGATCTTATATCAGTATGAAGTACAACGTAGCAAAGAACAGAGAAGGAGAGAGAGACGTAAAAGGTAAGTTCAAGTTCTACACTAATAAAGGTCTGTTTATATAATACTTTGATGTAGGTAGTCCGCCTATTAAGACGGTGGTGGGTTAATCATATTCCCTTTCGCCGCCTACATCTTTTAATTTATGAAAGATAAAGAAAGAGCAGTCGCAAGAGGACTCGAAAAACTCTACCCCCAACTGGGAACTCTGATAGAACCAGAAGACCAGTTTAGTCCATTCGATTTCGAGTGTGACAAATACATTATCGAAGTGAAGTGCAGATCTCAAGCGTGGGATCCGTGGTTCATAGAAGCCATCAAGTACAACTCCAATATGGAGATAGCAAAAAATCTTAAAAAGGATTTTATTTTCTTGACGGAAGTAAACAAAACTGTTTATATTTACAACATCAGCAAATTAACTAGAAAGGATTATGATTTTAAATGGACTACGAAACTATTACCGAACTCCACAGAGTTCACAAAACAAGGGAAGTCGGAGAAGCCAATAGGATACCTCTCGGCAAAGGACGCAACTATTTTACATTTATGAGATTACATATATTCAAGGTGCCCGAAATCTATATCATTCCTTCTATCTTCGTAGAAGTTGATGGACTCAAAGGGGACAGAATTATTTGGCTATCAGTAGGGTTCTTGAACTTCACCTTAAGCCTACAAATAACTAAGAGCTAATGAACGATAACGTTGAGAGACTGCACACTAGGATAAATCTTATCCGTGAAGAATCAAGGACTGTGTCCTATAGGATAGAGGCTCTTGAAGAACGCCGCAAGGAGTTACAAGAGCAAAAGAAATACCTCAAAGAATTACTTTCTAATATGTCTTAGAGCAGTTAGGTTTATTGTTAACCATTATCTACTAGCCCTCACCGTTTTGTTTTGTTTTTCGGTGGGGGCTTTTTTTATTTCATTAACTCTTGGATTCTACCTAACCCCGGAGTAATAGACATCCTAGTTTTAGAAAAAGGATTTAATGTTTCTACAAGCGGAGATCTTGAAACGTCACCCATAAATTGAAGCACAGCACTTTTAGCTTCGTCTTGGGACTCCATAGCTTTCTGTAATTTCTCTTCGTTTTTACCTTCTACAAATCCACCAATACCTCTAGATATTAAGTACTTGTTCAAATAGTTTCTTTTTCTAGCAAATCCCTTGCGAGTATAAGTGTTATTATTCATCATAAGTGCTTCTAGCAACTTAGGGTCCTTCATAGCATCGTTAAGAATATCTATAACTTCTCCCTTTTGAAGGTTCATTAAAACCTCTGTTGCTGTTTTTTTACCAGAAGAAACTGCCATAAGAGCACCCGGTCCAGAGGCTATCTTACCAGTAATAATACCACTTGATATTGCCGCAAGTTGTGTAAAGAAACTTTGTTTAGCAAGAGTATTAGCTGCTGATACTTTAGACTCAGTAAGCTTGTATTTATTAAACTTCTTTAACTCTGCTACAAATTTGTTTACGTTCTTTATCTCTGATGGATCAAGTGCTAAATCGATAGCTTGTTTTATTTCTGGATTTTTGAGTATACTTTCTATTGTAAGTAACTCAAAGTCTCCACTTTTTGTCCCGAAAGAAGATATGTATTCATATATTGAATCCTTAACACCTTGGAGTACTTCTTGTTTATTTACTCCAGCTTGCTTGAATGTGTTTATTGGGGATTTATTAATTAAATCCAATAGCTCTTTCATTTCTCCAGCTGGGTTTCCTCCACCTAGAATGCTTTTCATTCTGTTTGAACTAGAAGCTCCTATAAATTTACCAAATGACTTTTCTCCTTTAGTCCCGAATCTATGCGAGTATAAATCTTTTAGATCTTTTACTTCAGCTCTAAATACATCTGCTGTATCCTTTGCACTTTCTAATTGAACTTTTAGTGGAGCATATTCTGGAACATCCAATAGTTGCTTATTATTTTCTAGGAATTGCTGTGCTTTGTCGGGATCAATTAAGCCGCCTTTACCAGTTGAGAAATCAACGAATCGAGTACGTATATAATCGTGCAATCCAGACATCATTTGAAACTCCTCTAGTGTCTGTGGAGCCATTTCATCTGAACCCATTCTGCTTACAGCTTTAGTTAATTGCTCAAAGCTAAGTTTTCCCTCTTGTCCTTTCTTGTATGTCTTTTGTAATATCAATGAAGGATCTATAGCCTCTGCACCTTCTCTAGAATAACTTAGTATTCTTCCTACTACACCTTTATTGAATCTCTCGTTTACCATACGAGATACATCTTTAGCTCTTTGTAATTCTGGTCCAGCTCCGGGTATCTTGTCTAGATCTTCAAATATAGATTTCCTTAATTCTGTGGCTACTCTAGCTGTATTAAACTGTTTATTAGATCTAGCGATAACCGCATATTCCCCCAATCTACTATACAATCCATAAAGATCACCCACTGTTTTTATTTTTCCGGGTTCTGATAAGAACTTAGTTGCGAAATCCGGCATATCTACATCTTTTACTTCACCTAACTGTTTTTGTAATTCTTGAAAAGCTTTTCTAGCATTTGGGTATTGGAATGCACTTTTTTCTAAGTCTACAGCTCTCCAAACTTCATTCTCAAGTCCGTGTCCTTGTTGTGATGATTTATTTAGGGATTGAAAGACTGATTCTTGTATTTCTTCAGCACTGGCATTTGGGCTGAGTTCACTGAGTTGTTGCAAACCCTTTTTTTGATTTAGTGCAATCAAATTATCTATAGATAATTTATGTCTTTCCTTCTCTGCCCTCAAGAAGTCGGCAGCATTTTTTACATTTTTTCTGTTTGTAAAATTCTCAGATAGATTTAATAAATATTCCTTATCTCTTTTGTTTAGTTGAAGAGTTTGTATTTCATCTACTAAAGCCCTTTCTAATGAAGTGAATCCTTCGTCTCCGGTAATTATTTCTAGAGGAATATTTCCACTTTCGTATTGCCTTATAGTTTCGGCGATTTCATCCGGCGACTTTGTAGCAAAACCTTGTAACAAGTCAGATGCTTTATTGAAATTGCTTTGACCGTATTGTTTAAGTAACTCTCCTCCAGTAAGCTTTTGTACAACTCTTTTAGATAAATTGAAAAGCCCCGGAGTAAGAACGGATGCAAGACCTCCAGTAAGTCCTTGAGCCATCGGACCTCCGCCTCTGTAGGCTATTTCAGTTTCAGCTCCTATACCAGCGGCTTCACCAGCTGTAAACAAAAGTGGTCTTTTAGCGATGTCACTGGTTATCATTTTATCTACAGTCTTCAACCCCGGAATTAATTTCAGAAAAGGTTGAGCCATCTTGTAGTAAGTAAGCATTTTAAGATACTCAGCGGACTTCTGTTTGGCTATTTCGCCTCTTTCAACTGGATCTTCTATATTAAGTGTATTATTAATATCTGCTCTAATCTGATTGGCGATGTCAGTTGGCATATTTCCAGTATCCTTACGAGCATTCATTTCAGCAACGAATCTATCATTACCAAGAAAATCGGCGATGCCTATTATAGCGTTCACAGCTACGTCACCCATCATAGCACTACCCATTATTATAGGCTCCGCAACACCTTCGTAAAGTACCTCAGTGGGACCATACATACTAGTACCTAGTTGTTCTGCTATTTGTGGGTCTTGGATAGGCTGAATCGCCTCACCCTTTAATATACCACCGAACTTAGAGGTTGTAGTTGATGTGGTATCTTCTTTTAGTACTCCTCCGAATTTAGATTCCATCAGCTATTTTTTTTATAAATATTGGTCCATTTGGAGATTCTCTATATTCTGCACCAACTGGTAAAGCATCAAATTGTTCTTGTGTAGTAATTACATTTGAGGTATCTAGTTTGGGACTTACGTCACTTACACTACCTTCACCACCGACAAATATAGGATTCTTGGATGCTTCATCGTTGATAAATTTTTCCAACTCAAGATTAATGCTTCTTACATCGCTTGTTTTAGTTAACAGATCGCTATAGAAGTTATTAACTTTAATTTGCCTATCAGCCATATTTTTAACTGCTTTAAGTATTCGTTTGTTGGACTCTGGGTCTTTAGTTAATCCAGCACTCCAACTAGCAAATGTTGCCATTTCTCTATCAGATATAGCACCTTTTGTTTCCTCTAAGTACTGAAGCATTAATGGCTCAACTTGCGATTTAAATACCTCTTGATCGGATACATCGAAATCAGTTCCTAAGAAAGCGTTACCAAATTTCTTTAATTCTAGTTTAACATTTTCACCGAAACCAGTTTCTAAACCTTTATCTAATAAAGATATACCCTCTTCGGCTTTTAAGCTTCTGGTTCTAGCTAGATTAGCATCACCTATTTTAGGCTGTATACTTGTTTCAAATACACTTTTTTCTATAGCCGGAGATAGTTTTGATGCTTCTACTTCTGCTTCTCTTAACTTAGCTTGAGCCATACCTTGTGCACCCAAGAAATCAAAGAAATTATTTCTGAGGTCTTTATCTCTAGCTAATGCATTGATAGCCTCATCATCAGTTCCTTCTGGCAAATATTGCTTCAACAAAGAGGAAGTCATTTGTTGCTGTTTCTTTTCCTCCTTTTTTGCTTGAAAATTTTGTATACCTTGCTGAATACCAGTAGCTAAGTTCACAGCAGCTTGTTGCTCTAAAGCCCCAGCTTGAATTGCGGGGCTTATATCGAGTTGAGATAATTGAATTGGTGATGATCCTCTAAGCATAAAAATTAAAACCTTGGGTTGGTAAATCTGGAGTACCTAATTGAAAAGGTGATGTAGCTCCTCGGCTACCGAAATCCATACCACCTAGTATATTACCGATACCTCCGATTGTTTGACCTAATATCTGTCCACTTGCCGCAGTTCCTTGAGCTTGTGCTAGTCCTTGTCCTAAAATTGCTTGTGCTTTTCGTAAATCTTCTGCGGATCCTAGATTAATCGCTTGTCCGGGGTCTGTGACTTGTGCCCCTAGTGGTGTACTAGCATAAATTTGTTCTTCAGCAGAAGGTGCAAATAAGAAAGCAGATGGGTCCACCATAGCATATTGTGCAGATTGTAAAGCTCTTTGACGTGCACCAGTAGCTTCTGTTCTACGTGTTCTCTGTGCGGACTCTCTACTTAGAGCGGCTTTAGCTAATGTAGAAGCATCTCCGAGTCTTCCCATTCTTTGCCCTAAGCTCAGTGCAGTTTGCTCAGCTGTTCTAGCAGCCTCTACTCCAAGTGGTCCACTAGCCTCTGCTGTTAATCTTTCAGCTTCGGCTATATCCAACTCAGCGAGTCTAGCTAATCTTGGATCCTCTAGGGTTGATCTAATATCTCCACCGTACTGACCTAATAGACCTAACTGACGTAGCTTGGATTCCTCTTGGATGTCACGAATACCACGAGCTTTTAGTTCTGATAATTCTTGAAACTGTGGAATTAATTCAGCTTCTTTACCCAATATAGCACCCATTGCTTGTTGACCATAAAGACCATCTGTGTACTGCTGTTCGATTATATCTTGTGGGGTTCTAAATTTAGCGTAAGCATTTCTAATTGCCGCCTCTCTTTGGCGAGCTGCTTTTTTAGCCTTACTACTTCCGAAGATACCACCTAAAATACTACTTCCTATTGAAATAGCTGTGTTCGTATCAATGCATTTGATAGCTCCGATCTTAACAAAGTAATTGTAGATAAGATTATCTAAAGGTCTAAAAAATTCTATTAAAAAGTTTTTCATTTTAAGCTGTTCTTCTGTATCTGTATACTACTATATAGGGTTGTAAATTGTTGTGAGCAGAACCAGAACCAACTTGAGATGTTCTTCCCACCGTTCCAAATGTTCCAGATGTTGCTGGTCGCATTCTGTATGACTGAAACGTAGAACTACTTTGTGTTGCGTTTTCAGATATAGCATTCGAGCTAGTAACATCACCAGTTTCTGGAACAGTACCATCTACGACCGCAAGGTGATGGTGTTGTGCTAACTCGGATTCTGTCAGTGTATGAGTCTTAGCACCAGTTGTTCCGTTTGTATTAGTTCCGCTTCCTATTGCATCAAAATCATCATCTCCGGAATCAATACCAACTGTAACTTTACCACTTCCATAAGCTTCCCAAGTTCCAAATCCTATTTTTGTTTGGAAAGCTGCGGCTGTACTTTCTTGAGTTGTTTCTAATATAATGCCGACTGGATGTATTGAATCCTTTAGAGCAGTAGAAAATTTAACTAAGTCTACTTCACCGTCTTGAATCTGTAATTGACCAGCTGATGTAACCTCTAATCCGCCGCCTTGTAAGCAAGTACCAGTGCTACCAGTATAGTTTACGGCAACCTCTGAAGTATTTGTGAATGAAGCCGCATCTACTAGATTATCTAGCTTTCCAGATGTTACTTGTTCTGTTGGACCGAAATCAGTTCCTTTTACTAAAATAGACATATCTTATCAAATTATTTATTACTATTGTACACTACTTGTCGAGCGGAACGTCTCGGCTCCGGCAATTTTGAGAGATCTAAATCTAGGTCTACCTAGAATACTTGTTAAAGTCACTTGTAAGCCGTAGGCTCTTTTGTTTCCGATACGTCCTCTGACAGATACATCCTCGTCTGGAGCTACTACGGTTCCTATATAATTACTAGCTTTCTTTAGGTCAATAGCTCCGTCAACTAAGTCGCCATTTTCGTCTAGAACTTTACTATCTAAATTTTCTGTTGTAGCAGCTATAGAAATATCCGATGAGTTATCTGGACCGGACTGCAAATGAAGCTCGAAGTTGTTGAACTTCTTGCGGTCTATGGAACCTAGTGTAAACATTCTAGTAGTAGCTGAACCTTGAACTCTAGTTTCTTTTATCGTTGCTGGTTGACCAATATCTGTGATTACTCTATCGATACCATCAGCGAATACTTCTAATCTATGAATACCACCATCTGTATTTGTTACGTAAACCCCTCTTTTTAAACCTTTACCAGCTACCAATAATTCAGTGAACTCAAAGGATGAGAAAGAATTACCATCTGTGTCTACATTATTTACAGTATCTATAGACTCCCAGCTTTTATTTAAGAAGTTATAAATCAATAAAGTATTATTTACTGTAGAGGTTCCAGTAGGTACAGCTAAGTAATATTTGTTATCAAAGTATACAGCACTAGCTTTATCTACGTGTGCTTTGTTTATTGTATCTATTGTCTTTTGAATACTTTCAGATAGTGGTACTTCATTTCCGCGAAGGTTATATAAGTCCACGAAGCTCAGTCCATAAACACCGTTGTCTGATAAGAATATAATCTGATTACCGACTTGAATCACTGAGTTTTTGGCAGTTAATCCAACTTCATCTGTAAGTAACTGAGATTGGAATCCGCCTAAGTCTCCGTTTCCTACTACTATATGAATGCTATTTCTGTTGAATACAACTAACTTATCGTCAGAGAATGATAACATACCTACGTTAAAATCAGATCTACCAGCATTGAATCTAAACTGTCCGTATACTTGGTCGTATGTATCTGTATCAAGAATATCTGATATAAGAATCTCATCGAATATTTTACGATCCGAATATGTATCAGCTACGTCATCTACGCTATATCTGTAAGGAACCGCGAGTCTGCGTTGGTGATATACGCCGTACTCTGGTGCTGGCATATGAGAGAATCCTAATCCTTCGGAAACCTTGCGAGCAAATACTGGTGTACTTGTTAAGCTTTGTCCATCTGTTACGTGGGTACTTGTCTTAGATGCGTCCAAATAAAATTCAAATCCAGCGGCTAGAGCTAGAGTTTCATCTCCACTAATTGTAGTAGAAGGATTCTGTGGAACATAAAATATTATATCATTTCCGTTTACTTCAGATACGAATCTTTTACCGTCAATCTTAACGTCACCAAAATTAGCTATTGTAATGGGATCTCCAACATTTTTTCCGTGACCAGAAGCAGTAGCCGTAATTTTGTATAATCCATCGAACTCACCTCCAGTTATAAGTGCTTTAGTTACATTTGTTATACTTGTAGTAGAACCAGCAGTAAATACTTTAGCTACTGTTAATCTTTCTCCGATTACTAAACCAGATGTTTGATCTGCCGAAAGTGTTTTATCTCCTACTACTGAAATAATATCTCCTTGAGATACTCCGTCTGTTTGGTGTACTACTCCTCGGTTTTCAATCAAAGCGAACTCACCAGCGGCACAAACAATCTGAGTTGGTTGACTGTACTCTCCGCTTGACACCTTGTCTAATGTTGGCTCTGTATTAATATTTGTAGCGGATAAATCTTTTTCAAAGGGTGTATCTCCTTTGCGGAATATAATCAGTTTATTAAATGCTTGAATCATTTCAACTGGAGATGAAATGGTCTCACCTCCGGGATATGCTAAATCGTATTCAGTACTAGAATCTGAAACTTTGATTGCTACAGCTTTTGTGTTAGCGGCTAAAATTATATAGCTTTCGGACTCATCGTTGGGATCAGAGAAAATACAAGAACCATATACTTCATTGACGGCATCATCATTTAATTGTGGTTCCGTTCCACCATCATCTAAATCAAAAGGTAAAGTCAAAGCTGATCCACCTACAGATAAAGGTGCCTTAATATTATCAATACCTTTACGAGTTTGCCACTCGCCGTTTTGAGCCATTCTACCATTTTGGCTATCAAATAAAATACCAGAGGTCAACTGGTCTGGGCGTAGACGATTGTTGAATCCAATGAATCCGCGGTCTAGCTCCTCCAACATTCTGTCATCGAAGCGAGTGTATGTATCGTATCTTGCCATCTAGCAGTCCCAAGCCTTTCTTGACCAATAGTTAGCGGACATCTTTCCTTTGCCTTTAATGCCAGCACTACGAGCACAATAGCTTTTCTTGCTAGCTGGTATATTCTTTTTGATTTTCATATTCGCATCTCCGAAACGAATAATCTTTTCTTTACCACCTTCACAAGCTTTTACTACGAACTTCTTGCCGCCTTGAACATCTCGGCGAGGTACGTTGCACTTCATCTTCTTTTTGTCGATAGCCATTATAAATTAATTTTATTGTTTTTTAAATCGTCTACGTACTTTGCTTCTTCTTCAGTAAGTTTATCAAATTTACCTTCTTGTAGATCATCAAGTATAGCATTGAAACTTTTTATTCCTCCTCCTCTGAATCCTTCAAATTTTCCTTTATCTCTTATGAAAGATTCTTTATTTATTTTTATAAAATTTTTAAACTCATCAAATGTTCTTCGACCAGATCTTCCAGTAATTGGATCTACTTTTACATTTCCTAAAATAGCATCTAATGAAGGTTTAGTAGCTTGGGGCATAGAGCCTAATACTGGAATAGGAGTTGGGTCCATAGCACGAAGTCTCATACCAGAAGCATCTACACTGTAAGCAGCTTTAATGCTACCGTCTGGGTTTCTCTCTATCTTAATCATTACTTCTTACTCCTTACTTTTGCTTTTGGTGTGTTACTTACAAATTGTTTTCCTTTTGCTCCGCCAGCTTTTTTCTTGCGAGCTGTAGCCGCTCTTTCAGACTTAGTGAGACTCTTGGCTTTTGCCATTGGAAGACAACGGTCTGGTCTTTTCTTATCTTTTGAGGTTCCACAAGGTCCTTTGATTGAACCGTCAATTCCGATTCGTACCCAGTTTTGTTCTCTCCACTTTTTGAGCTCACCCATTATTTAGATTTTCTTTTAGCTTCGTTAAGCATTTGGGTTAAGTTTTTTTTATCTTCAATTAAAGATCTTTGATATAACTTATCTACACTTGTTAGGGGTCTACCCTCTTGTAGCATTTTGTCTACCCTTTTCTTTAACTTTGCATTAGTTGTTAATGCGTTTTGTATTTGTTGAACTTTACTTTCTTGTAACATAATAAATTATTTCTTCTTCTTAGATTTCTTGGCGTAGTTAGGATCTTTACAGTACTTACTAGCCGCCATATTAGCATAAGCACTAGGATACTTATCAAAAGTCCTACGTGCCCAAGCGATTCCTTTTTTACAAATCTTAGCCATTATACTTTCTTACGTGTTGATCCTACGCTAGGACGGCGTATAGCCTTTGCTTCACTTTCGGCGGCACAAGCTGGACAGCAAGAACCCTTCTTCTTGTCTCCGATTACTACAACTGATATAAGTCCTCCGGGCATTATTTTTTGTAGCCTTTACCTTTACCCATTAGTTTTTTCTTACCAGCGACTCTTTCGCCGCAACTTCCTTTTCCGTATTTGTCCATAGTTATTTCCTCTTAATTAGTGTTAATGTTAGTAAACAAAGTCCCATAAGTAAACCAATGTGCATAGACTCTGGTATATTCGCTTGAAGTTCTCCGGGACCTTGTATTGTAAATTGTATTCTTCCAGTTGTGTTAGGATCAAAAGAAGTGAACACCGCTGTGTAATCTTGACCACTAGTTAAAGATATTGAACCATCAAAGGGTAGAGATGTTTCTTCAAAGCTATGTTCAAAAGAATCTCCTTGTTTTCCTCCAAAGAATGTATACTCGTCATCATTGAATGCCCAAGGCATATCATAGATTAAATTATTATCTGAAGCAAATCCCTCATATAATAATACAGATGTATCGTTAGTACCGCTACTCAATGCACTTGAGTAATTATTAAAATCATAGAATCCAGTAGCAGTTGGTTGGAACTCTATATATTCGTAATAAGTTTTTATATTTTGTTCCTCTGAATTATCATCAAATACAAAACCTTCTACATAATTTGATTCACCTATATCTACGGTTAAATCATAGCTTACGCTATTAAGAAACACATTAGCTATCAATGCTGTACTTATGAATAATAATGGGATAAGTATTTTCACTTTTTGAATAAAGATGTAAAGATTGAGGCAAACTCTTTGAAGAGCTTAGAGATGAAGTTATCCTTAGGCAAAAACATCACCACTATTGATATTATACCAATGTAGGCAAATGCTATACCGAGCATATTGTCCTTGTAGTTATCGAATATATATTTAAAAAATTCCATTTTTATTTTTTAATATAATTTTTGTACGCTTCCATTTGTTTTTTCGTTGCCTTTGCACTTGGGTCACCAGAATATATTCTAGCAAATATAGTTTGTTTTATAGCGTCATCATTACTTTCATAAGCAGTTCCTTTAAAAAAATCTCTTTGCTCATCCGATATATCTACGTTTGGAACAAATCCTTCATTATTCATTTTTAGTCTCAAGGCTTCATTCATAGCAACTGCTGTTTTGTTAACACTAGGATCCGAGTACGGATTTAATATTATATCGCCAGTTTCAAAACTAGCCATACCTCCGACTTTTGGATTTTCCCTAAAATATTTATCTTCTCCGGCAAATAACTTATTTCTTATTTTATAACCTAAAAGTTTTTGATTTACTCTTTGTTGTGCGAATTGTTTTGCGTTCATTAGTTTGTGGGCGATACTGGGATTGTACTTGAATGAGGCTTCATATCATCATTCATTGGTTCAAAAGGTGTTTCTATTGTGGGTAAATCGGACTTGACATCATTGGACTCTGTGCTAGTCTCAGAGGATGAATTACTTTCTTGAGATTGTTTCTGTTCTTCAGTTTGCTGTTCTTGGGTTTGTTCTTGCTTATCTTCTTTATCTTGTTCTGAATCGCTTTCTTTAACCTCTTCACTTTCTTCTGATGAACTATCTTCTTTTGATTCTTGCTCTTGGCTTTGGGACTCTGATGATTTATCAGTTTGTTGTGGCTGATCGCTTTGAGAGGAATTTTCGGCGGAAGAACTTTGTGAAGAAGGAGAGGTTTCTTGTGTGGTGTCCGGAGCGTCAGCAGCTGGTTGAGAAATCTGTGACTGTTCGGAAACCGCAGCGATCTTCTCAGCGATAACCACTTGACCCCAATCATTCAACTCGTGGAAATCAACAAAAGTATCAATGAAGAATGGAACTTCAATACGCTCTTCGACAACATCGTTTGCGACACTTGCCACGAAGACTTCTGTCTGATCTACCGCAACCGTTGTCTGAGCAACTGCGGCTGTACTTACAGCGACACTACCAGCGGTGCCTAGTTCGCTAACCTTCTGTACAACCGGAAGGTCTTTTACTTTTTCAAGAAGAGACTTTTTAAGTTGCTTACTAGCTGACCTAGCTTGTTGGATAGCTTCAGCAGACTGCTCTTTAATCTCTTCAGAATCTTGATAGGCTTTTCCATCCAAGACTTCGGACAGAGAATCCCGCAATTCTTTGAGTTTATTTTTGGCAGTTTGCTTATCCATTTACAAAGTTTACAGATCATACTATTTACTTACTGCTGCACTTCCGAAATAGAAACTGATTATACTAATAACGGCTGTCTTGATTTCGGGGAGAATGATATATCCGTGAAGAGTTTGGTAATTTGTACCTTTGAAGATTCCGAACCAATTACTGTAGTCAGTAGCGATGGTAACGCCGGATTCACTGTTTGCTAGAATAAATGGTGCAATGATTACTCCAAATAATACTGTCAGTACAATAATTCTACGTGTCCAAGCACCAAAGGCATCTACCCTTTTTGCTGCGGCATCGGCACTTTCGTCTGATGCTTTTTGTTTTTCAATTAGTCCCTTAGTAAGTGCTGCTTGGTTTTGTACCAATGTACCTACTAGTTTAAAGATAAAGCCAGAAGCTCCACCACCTAACATTGCTAATAATTCTGGTGTCATTTAAGTTCCCTCCATAGTTTATAGATTGATAAAACTGTTAAAGTGATCAGAACTGATTTAGACACTACGCCAAGCACAAGGTCTACGCTCTGTAATGTATCCGTGGCTATCCATCCGAAGATTCCTACGGATAATCTTTGTAGTGTCTCTTCCATACTAGACTTCCTCTGGTGCTGGGAAGGTGACGCTATTTGTAATAGCTGACTCTTCATCTTCTGTTAGTTCGTATCCGTTCACTAGTAGTGCATACTTGTCATCAGCAGTTACTTGTGGGTAAGTCTTATAACGAGTACCAGAACCTACTCTGTGGTAAGCATAGCCTCGTCTAGCACCCTCTGCATCTGCTTTTACTAAAGCATCTTCTAGAGTGTCGTATACAATGTAATTATCTGTTTCTTCGCTCATAATTAAAAAATATTATAATGATTATTTACTTCGTTTCTTATGGTTACAATGTCATCTATAGTATCACCTTGCATAAACATAAGTTCTTTTATAAATCCTTGTGCCGCATTTTGGTAGTATACATTATTAGCAGAATCACTTGATTGAAATATTTTAAAGTGAACATTGCTTGTTAATGTTAAATCAGTGAATGTTCCACTTCCAGTTGTACCATTTAGAAATGTACTCAATGATGAACCATCTACAACAGCAGTTCCTATTGTCTCTGATAAAAATAAATCATCGTTATCTACAGCACCTATAAAGTCTCCAGTACTACTGGTTTTTAAATTAGTAACAAACATTCTACCATTAGGATTTGTGTCACTTAAATTTAAAGCAATACTTCCAGCTGGGTAAGATTGTGTATTTCTAGTATTACCAAGTATAACACCACCAGCTTGAGAACCATCATTCTCCTCCATATTTGCCATAACTGCAAGCCATCCAAATTTAGATGAGGTGATATTCGTGGAGTCAAAGTCTGGGTCAGATATTTCTAAGTATTGTTTCGTTGAATTATTCAAACGAGATGGAGAATAAACACCTCCAGTAAATCCACCATTGTTAACAATGAATGGTTGTGTATCTGCACTTTGGCTTTTTAAATCAAAACCATTACCACTTTGGTCATACCAAGTTTCTACGAAACCATCACGAGCTATGCGAGATACTTTAAAGTCAGATATAGTTACAGTCCCACCAACAGTATCTCCTTCTGAGAATACTATATTATCTCCATTGCTTTTACCGCTAACACTATAAGTTAGTGTATGTGCATTAAATCCATTTGTTACTTGAATAATATCAGATGCTCCATCACCTCCACCAACAGCATCTCTCAATCTTATTTGAGGACTTTGGTCAGAACTATCTGGGTGAGTTACACCACTTGCATTGAATGAAACAAACACAGAATCACCAAAAGCTAATGTCTCTTTTAAGGTAACTCCAACAAATGATGTACTAGCACTATTACTGTAACTAAATCCATCTGTGCTTGTAGAGCTAAATGATTCAGCTCCAGTATTTTGCCACTCAGTTTGAGTTAAATCATTCGCATCATTGTACAAACCATAATAGTTATTGATGTTGGACTCAATCTTGAAGCGATTGGCTGATTGGTCTGAGTTATAAATAATCAACTCCTCCATTGTTCCTTTTAAACCCCAAGTTGTTGCATCACTTGGTACTTGACTAATACCATCAAGAACCTTATCTGCCGCTACATCTACATCCATCATAGTAAATAGCATTTTATCTTTAGTTGCTAATTCACTATAAGCATCACCTCTATTAGCTAATGTTATTTGTGAAGCATTTCTAAATTGCGAGCTACCTTGTTCTGCTCCTCCTACTGTAGCATTTTTGTACACTTGAGTATTTGTACTTGATGTCTGCATCATAGGTATCATAGTAGCAGTAGTAATATCAGTAGAACCACCAAGAATAATTTGTAAATTTTCAGTACCATCTATATCTAATACTGTAAATATACTAGCATCAGTTAATGTTAAGTCTGTAAAATTAAGTGCATCGTTATTACCATCAAACTGAATACCATCAGCAAGCAATGCTCCACTCTCTGCAATCTTTGGTTGGTTAGCAGCAGTCGCTTGAACTGCATTGTTTGACCCAGCTTGGTCGTACCAAGTGTGGACGAAAGCATCTGTTCCACTAATAAAATCTCCAAGGGTAGTAGCAGTTGTTTGTCCACTTTCACCACCTTCTTCAGCTACATTTGTAATCGCCGAACTAGCACTTACCTTACCTTCTGAATCAAAAGCTACATCTACCTCTACATCATCTGAGCTTCTACGAATACGAACTGCATCACCGCTGTAACTAGCTTTTACCTTACGAAGACTATAAGCAGCTGCGGCATTAGTTGGGTCAACATCTACTGGTAGTGTAGTCTCTAATTCACCGTTTACCCATTTTTCTAAAGTACCATCTTGTACTTGATTAGCCGAAAATCTTTCTTCGTCATCTATTCCAGCTGTAGTATCATTTGGTTCTCTACGAACTCTGACAACAGAACCATTCATTGCACCAATGTCTCGCAATGAGTACGCAGCTGCGGCACCCCCGAACCTACGAGCTATTCCTAGATCGGTATCTCTACCAGAGTATCCTTTAAGTACGTCCCAAGTTGCCGCCAACTCAGCATCCAAAGGGTTGACTCCGTCAGCTAGTTGTTCTGAAGACATTAGTTAGTGAACTGAGATGCGTGAATCTTTGCGGAAGTACCACCGGAGCGAATGAACTTAGCTTTGACAGCTGCCTCTTTGCTGAAGGTATAACTTCTACCAGCGAATAACTTGTGACCGTTTGATGTTGTGGGTGCACTACCATCGAATGTCATAAATACATCAGCGTCTTGGACATCCATAGCGATATATTTAGTCAATGAATCGAAGGCACTTGTGTTGTCATCGTTTGCTCCAGAGAACAGAACGCCACCAGCGGTAGCATCAACTGTCAATCTGTGGTCATTTCCGGTTCCACTTGGTACGGGATAAAGGTTAGTTACGAATGAATTTGCCATATGAGTATTTTACATTGAGTGTCAACGACTTTGTCGATTGACGTAAGTTGAAAATTTGTGATTAATTGAGTTATTGTTTGAACGAATATCTATTTTTTCTAGCTCGATGTCTAAATAGTTTTTAGCTATTTGTTCTTCGGTTAGAGCTTTACCGTGCTGACCATCCATACGTAAGAAGTCTGCATAAGATGCGTGAGCTACAAAGTAAAAGAACTCAAGTGGAAAGTCTGTTGAATCCGCTGTAAATGTAGGAAGTTCTTTTTTATAAGTAACAAATGCTGATGTATCATTATCGTTAGTTATATTTAAAATATTAGCACCGTTAGCATCCACGTAAAAATCATATTCAAGAGCTGAGTTTTTTTGAAATGCTTGAGTTCTATGAATGCGAATAAACTCACCTATATCATCTTTACTGGCTTCAGTATAAGGTATTACATTACCGGAGGTAAGTGTTCTTTCTTCGGAAATAACTAAGTACCTAGACCAAGATGGACTCAAGTTATAAGCTTCCGCAGCTCGGCGATTTACAAAACTGAGAATCTTAGAATCCTCCTCAGTTGTAAAAGAACTCACACCGGCTAACGCTTGTATGAGTGCTTTGAGATCTGTATAACTTTTTACTTGCATTATATTTTATTAGGGGAAAGTTCAGCAAATGTTTTATTGTAGTGCTTTAAAAATTCTTTGGAGTGTACCTCCTTGTGTCCGTACTTACTTGTAAGTCTAAAGAACTCACGAGCCGGCATAGTGGCTACTGGTTTCCCTAGTACTGGATGCGTTGTGCCCTTAAGGTGTGCTGCTTGTTTAGCGGCAGCTGCTACTCTCTCGTGTTCTGTTTCTCTTTCTAATTTGAAACCATTCTTGATCTCTTGCATAAATGCTGCATCAATTTCATCATCTGTGAAATTCTTTGGTAAGTCCGTAATAATATCCATAATAGTTTTAAGTTAAAAAGAAAAGGTATAGGGGGCTTTCGCCCCCCGTACCGAATGTAAGGATTAAGCAGTTCCTTCGATAACACCGTGTGCTTGTGGGTGATATACTCCTAATGTAAGAGCACAATCCACGTAGCCACGCTCACCACCACCTTGGTTAGGTAGACGTGTTGATCCCATTGGGATTAACTCGTGAATACCAACGTATTCTGGGTTGATTAAGTATCCGGACTCACCAGCGGATGAACCGAAGTCTGGCATACAATCTGGATTACCGTTTACGATGGAAACGATACCGTGGTCTGATTGGTATAAATCAACAGTAAGTTTGATTTCACCAGCTCCACCGTCATAGTTTACTGAACGCACATTGTTTGTAGCTGAAGCAGTTACACGAGCGAAATCACTGATAACGCGGCGTAATTTAGTGTCAGCAACCAATGTTAGGTCATTAACTGTACCAGTTTCTTTGAAGATAGAAGCGATGATGTCATTCAATGTTGATTCACTGAATGCTGTAGCACCAGCTTCTGCAACTGTGTAGCGGCTGTCTGCTGGAGTACGGAATGCTGCTGGAACATCTGAGTCAGCAGCGTTAGCTTCTAACCAACGTCCTAAACCACGAAGGGCATAAGGAGTGTCGGAACCGTTTTCTACAGTACGATCTTGAGAACCAGCGATAGTTTTTTCGATGTCGCGTTTAAGCTCACGAATTGCTTTAGCTTCTGCTTGAGCAATCTTAGCTGGTCCGACTGAATCAACTGCTTCTTGTAGATCAGATACTTGGTAATCGCGGCGGAACTTCTGAATGTAGTTACCTAGTTTTGCACGTCCAGCGAACTGATCAGTGAATGTACCTACGTCAGCACCTTCACGGATACCAGTTGATGATGGAGCAGCTAATGCGTCTACTGTCCACTCTACGAATGTAGCGTTTGCTTTCTGCTTTTGAGCAGATGAAAGGATTGGAGTTTCTTCCGGAGCAAGAATTGTCAAGACATCTGTCAAGTCTTCTCTGTTAGAAACACCAGATCCCGTATTTGTTGTGTCATATGTATTACTAAATGCCATAATATTTTAATGGGTTGTGTTTGTTTAACGATTTTTAATTTGTTGTGTTCTGAGAGTTATAAAATCACTCTTGTTGCCAGAATGTCTAAACCGTTGGTTAAGGTCTTTAAGTGCCTTAACGGACTTATTCACACCTTTATCTGATGATGCTCCGGCAGATATTGCTGCTTTTGGAGGTGTCAACGTAGCTGACTTCGGAGCTCCCTTGACTGGTTTACGTCCATAAATACTATTCGCTGCGTGAGCCATCAGATAGTTAAGTTGAGCTGCAACTTCTGGATCTGCTTTTTCTCGTAGTGAATCGAATCTAGGATCTCCAATCATAGCTTCGTAGCTTTTGCGTACGTCATTGTCGTCTCCTTGTAACCAGTTCAACTCTTGTTCAGCTTGTGTATCAAAAGCTTCTTTGAGCTGATGTGACTGCTGTACTCTTTGAACTGTTTGTAGTTGAGATGGTAAGTACTTATCACGAGCCTTACGAGCGTTGAGTAAACTCTTACGCACATCTGATTTGGTTAATTCCTTGCCTTCAACTTCCGTTACTACATCTTCGGGTCCGTAGCCATCTGCATTGAATAATGTTTCCTCTGCCCATTCTATGACATCTGTTACTTCCTTCGCCTTTTCTTGTAATCCTTCTAACGTATCTACTGATGCGTAGGGATTATTGGCTACTTCTTGAGTTTCTAATGGATTATTATTTTGCAGTTGAGCTTCCATCTCTTTCAGTTTTGCTTCAGCAGCTTTACGTTTTGCTGTGAGCTCACCGAATCGAGCGACTGCTCTACTTCCTAGCTTCTCGGATAATTCTCGAAGATCGTCTTCGGACATATCATCTAGATCTAACTGTGAAAGAACATCTTCGGAACCTTCTGGTTCTTCAGTTTGTTCAGCAACGATTTCTTCACTTGTCTCCACCTCTGGACTCTCGACCTCGGTTTCTTCTGTTACTTCATCTGTTGCTTCAACTGGTGGAGCCACTTCTTGAGTTTCCTCAGTTAGTTGCCCCAAGCGGCGGTTTACAAAATCCGCTGCTGACATATTTGACTGTGACGCTGTTGTTTCGGTTGAGGGTTCAGCGACTCCCTCTGTGATTTCGTTTGACATAATGTTTGCACTCCTTAACGCCGAGCGATGGCGATAAATGTATTATAACTTATGTATCAAGCCTATCAGAGAAACGAACTTGGAGTTTTCTCCAGTCGCACATTTGTAGTATCTGATCGTATGTCAGAATGCGTCCAGATATTTGTTGTATCTGTTCGTTGCTTGCGTTATGTAGCTCTTCAATGGTTTCTTCACGAAGCTCTGCTACTACTTTTAGGAATCGAGCAAAGTGCTCGTGATTACCTAGTGATTGTAAGTCCTTTTCTAAACTCATAAATTATTCCGCTGCTGAACGCATAAGTGCTACAGTACGCGGTCCTCTAGTCTTTACTTGTTTGTACCACTTGGAATCAACCATTTCATCCGCCGCTGTACCGTAATCATTTTGCTCTAAGGCAGCTTTCATCTTCTTGAATGTACTCAACTTACTGTATCCTAAGTTGTATGACATATCAATCAATGCCATCTGTACATTCTTGGGTCGGCTCTTAATATTGGGGTCGAACTTTTGTAAATCCTTAATGGCTCTAGACAATGAGTAACTATATAATGAAGATAATTCCTTGTCGGTTAATGACCTCTTGCCGGACTTTAGTTCCTCTCTGTTGAGATTTAATGAATCCAAGATGGGTTGATTAGTTTTGTCCTCTAGGTTAAAACCAATTCCTATGGACATATTGCCCAATGAATCCTTGTAAGCTTTTGGTCTTACACCTTCGTTGACTCCTATCATTTGTGCCACTTCTTCGGCACCTTTATTTTTTGCTACAGCTCTCGCTACGTAGCCTTGTGCGGATAAATTATCAGCCATATTATATTCCTTGTGTGTTAATGTCTCCCATCTGAGCTGGCTCTGTACCGACTCTACCGATTTGGGCGTTCTGTGCTTGTTGCATCTGGAAGGTGTATTGTCCGGCGTACTTCTCAAGTCTCGCAGCAAATGCTTCATCTGATTGAAGTCTTTGTGCAACGTCTGGCTGAGAAGCGTACTGCTGGATAACAGTAAGAGCAATTTGAGCACCGTTAGGACGTGCCGGCATTTCGATACCAGCAAAGATTTTAGCGAGGTCATCTGTTACTTGTTTTACAACTTGTTCTTGAGCTGCTTCTGTAGGTTGTAGCACACGATCCGCAAGTACCGGATCAATGCTGTTAGCAGCCGCATCGAGCAAGCTATCAATGTTAATACGACCACTGCGGTCCAGTTGCGTGAGAGCAACCATTTGTTGAAGTTTCTTCTCTTGAGTCTCTGGATCCGAATTGAGGACATCATATGAAATCATTATGTCGTAGTTCTCATCTGGGTTACCCTTGTTGAAAGCTACGGGGTCTGGCGATCCGGTAACTCTAAAGAAAACTGAGTCCGGTCCAAACCGCTGGAAGCATTTATAACACATCTGTAAAACCTCTGCGGAGTGCTGTAAGAACTTATCAACTAAGAATTGTTTACGCACTTGAGAGATCTGAGATGTTTCATCAAGTCCACAAAGTCTGTCCGCTTGTGCTTCCATTGTTTTTTCTATTTCAATGGAACCAACTGGTGAAGGAGGAGTTGGAGCAAAGTCGAGATCTCCTTTTCGGCGGTAAGGTATCATCCTTCCGGGACCCCAATCTGTTGGTGCTTGACCAACTGGGTGAAGAATCGGAGGTAGAGTGGCTAGACTGTTTCTATCGATACGTGAGTCCCTTTCTACTTTTACTTGATTCTGAATGCCGCGAAGGATGTCTGGAATAGTTTGAGTATCATAGAGCCTCTTACTATCTTCAGAAAGTTTAGTCACTACTACTGGGTAATCTTCGTAACCGTTCAATAGCTCGAACTTAGCGTAGCCTTCACTGTACTCCTTGTGGAAAACTGTGCAGTAAATGCCCTCGGAACCATCTTCGGGATCAATCAATCGTTGGTATCCGTACACGATTTCAATTAACTCATTTGCTTCGTAGGCATTATCAGTTAAGGATGTACTTCTACGTCCTTCTTGTTCTCTCTCGATGCTATCAATGTTTACTCCGCGATATTTGTCTATCATCGTTTCTACGAAGTCCTCATCCCATCCGTCCGTGATTACTTTATTCTCTAGCTCTTGAGCTGTGTAATAAGTTTTCCAAAAACAGTACGGTGCTCTCTGTGGGTCCGTAACATAAGGAGGGAAGAAGAAGTCTCCGTCCGGTGCAAGTGTTTTTACCTCTGGGGCATCTACTTGTCTACGAACTATCGGTAACTCGGCTTCGCCGGTCTTGCGTAAATCCTTGAGAGCTTTCTTAGCTCTTTTCTTAGTGACTCCCGGAAATGTTGCTTCCAACAAAGCTACTAACTCGTCATCGTTCTCGCCGCCTTCAATTAGCTCAACAACCTCTGGGGCAATCTCAGCAATCTGATTAAGGTCTAAACGCTGTAAGAATCTACGGTCCTCTCTGTGCCAGCCTACGTAAGTAATCAAGATACCTCGCTCTAATAAATAATTAGCTCCGAGTTCCATCTCTTTCTTAAATCTAGGAATGTATCCACTTGATACCATCCACTTCAAAAAACTAGATACTACTTTACTTCTTGGAATGTCTGTACTCTCAACCGGAAACGCTCTTACATTAGAACGATTAAGAGAAGACATAAACAGAGATACAAGACGAGTAATCCTTTCATCGATAGTATGTGCCTCCATATCAGCAGCACCTTCCCAAGGGAATGCGTCCGACCCGTGCTTTCTGTGGTCACGGCTTTTACCAGCCCACCAATTACGTCTGTCATCGTAGCTTGTACGGCACAGATCGAAATACGCTTCTAGTTCTATAACGGTTTCGTCATAGGCGTAGCGTAAAGTTTTAATATCGGGCTCTTTCCCTACATAAGTAAGGGCTTCTGAAATTGAGTCACTTTGCATAGTTTATTTAATATAATATCATATGTATCAACTTAGTAAGTCCTCTGAGGTGTCTTCACCCAGTTGTACTTAGGGTTGTCTGTGCTGTTGTCAGCTTCGAGGTATACAACCTTCCCCTTTGAGAATGATCCCTTGTATCTTAGTGGTATCTTTACTGGAACTTTCTTAGATAGTTCCTTTACGTAAACCATAATGTAACTAGGGTTCGGGGCTTCACTTAACACCGGTCCTCTGTAAAGGACTGGCATAGAGATGAACTCATCTAGGACTCTCTGTCCGTCATCGTTGACCCAAGTGTTCTTACCTCTTCCGGTAACCATATCTTCCTCTAGTTCTTTGAAAACTAAATCTAGGGCTTCCTCGAAAGGTATGCCGTATTCTTCTGCTAGTGCTGTTAATTTCTTCTTTGGCATTTTAGTAGCCTCCTTTTGTGTATGTTATAGTTTGATAATCTCTAGCGTCAATGTGGTCGGGACCATCGCCGGAATTAGCCATACGTAAGTAACGTATAACATCAAAGAAGTCCTTGAGGGGTTCGTCCATCTTTCCGTTAGAGTTGTAATTAATTAAAGAATCTATCAAGTTGCCGCAGTCCTTGTGTATATAACACATAGGCTTATTGGCTTCATCTATTGGTACGTTAGGGTTGTAACTGAACCACTCGTCCAACGCCGTGATCCCTAACTCCTCTGTGCGTCCGTCACTAGGAATGAAGTTCATACCAAAGTCATAGAAGGCTGTGAAGAGATCATCATTGTTCTCATTCTCTCTAGCAAAGTATCTGGAGTCCCCGATTCTCTCCGTTACCTCTATCCCTAACTCGTCCTCTATTTCCTTGAAGAGCTCTACGTATCCCTCTACGTTGTACCCCACCTTTTTCGCGGCTGGTCCGAATCTCCACTTTGGATCGCCAAAAATTGCCCACTCTCCGTATGAATCACGGTCGGGGAACTCTCGTCTAATAAAGACGTTATTATCTCTATCAACTCCAGCCCAGATTGCAACATAGTTTCTAGCTCCGGCTGGGTCGACCACTTGATAACAACTATAGTTGGACTTATCAGTGATGTCTGGAAATCTTCTTCCGTATTTATTGGGTACTTCGGATAATACATTTACTTCTGTGTTAAATAATGGTA
>Ga0208767_1000414_pt1 | contig 34555 bp, 35 predicted proteins | sample VirMetDEL_Mar_21_FD_184514 | JGI IMG/M metagenome (GOLD analysis project Ga0208767, IMG submission 184514) | Aqueous microbial communities from the Delaware River and Bay under freshwater to marine salinity gradient to study organic matter... | ecosystem: Environmental > Aquatic > Marine >... | reverse complement strand
GTTCGACCTTCCAACACAGCGCGTTGAGTCTTGATTCTTAAAGAAGAGCTTCACATAAGTTAGTTTAACTAACTGTGCGCTAAGCTCTTAGAGGTAAAAGCTAGAATGTATGGCGAGATTCTCAACTTCGTTGAGGGAGGGGGGTTAGGAATTACGTTTCGGGTTAGCAAAGCTAACGTCTATATATATATATTATCCCCAACCTAAACATTTCTCCCGATTTTTTCAATTACATCGAGATCTCCCGAAATTTTTTAGTTTTCAAAACCTATTTCACCAAAGCAAATACAAAATATACAGGTATAAACCTCTCGTTTGTAGTCTTTTGGAGTCTGTTACTTAAACCTTTTGTTTAGGGGTTGACTTTTCAAATTTTCTGTAGTACCTTTGGCACTGTAAGCGGTTGTAATGGTTCAGATACTTAATAAATCTGTTATCAGGTTTTGTTTTAAGTACTTAAAGACTAAGAAAAGCTTACTTGTAGTATACAGGGTAGTTGTGTCTAGTTGAAATCTAGCTTTTAGGGGGTTAAAACGACAATTAAATCTTCCTTATATTTGCGCTATGGCATTATTCAACACAGATAGACTTAGCAGGTCGGAAAGACAAAAGCTAAGAGAGCTTCGTAGGGCTCAAAAAGCTAAGGGTTTAAAAAAAAGGTCTCACTCTGGATTGACTGCGGCTCAATCAATAGAAAAAAGAAAGCTTGAAGGTAAGAGGCGTCAGGCTAGAATGGATGATTTTGGTAAAGGCGTTGTTGGGGCGGCTGTAGGTGGATTAGGAGCTGCACTTGGAGGTGGGGCTGCTTTAGGTAAGCTTGCTGGCAAGGTGGGATCTAAGCTGGGTGGTGAAGCAGGAAAAAAAGCTTTAATTGATGCTGGTAAAAAGAAACTTCAGGACTTTACAAAAAAAGCAATTGCAAGAAAAGCGGGGGATATATTACAGCCTAATCAAAGAACACCTTTAGAAACAATAGATCCTATAGCTAAGGCTAGATTAGAGGGGATACAAGATATACCTTTAGAAGAGGAGTCTTTTGATGATCCTTCATCTTTAGAGTTAGCTTTAGATGACCCTTCTTTTGCAGAGCGCGGATCAGAAGGTGTAGATCAGTTTCCTACTAGACCTCCTAGAGGTATGGGGATGGAAGCTATTTTAGCAGATATTGATAAAAAAAATACTCTTTCAGGGTTAGAAGATATACCTTTAGAAGAAGAATCTTTTCCTGAAGATGAGACTTTCGGTCAAATGAAGGGGCTTTCTACAGATGCTATTAGAAAGCTTTCACCTTCTGCAAGCAATATCAATAAGCTGACAAGACTTATGCAGCAAAAGAAAGATCAAGGTAGAAGCGAATTAGATGCTGTAGGGGAGTTGGATGATGTTACAACTGGTGGTTTATCTTACGATGCTGAAGAAGCTTTACAAAGAAGGCTTGCAAGAGGAGAAGGAAGAGGTTCTATGCCTAAAATTGATGCGGCACAAATATTTAATCAAGTAACAGGTGGTAGAGATAGATTAACTTCTGGTAACAAAAACGTTCAAGGTCGAATGAATGACTTTATGAGAATGCTAGGAGGTTTTAATCAGCCAAGAGGTTTAGCTGGATTGGGTAACACATTTAGAACGGGGGGAAAAATCAAAGTAAAGAAAAAATATTAAACAATGGCGACGTTAACAGTATCAATAAAAGAAGACTTAAACTTAAACGGAACGGAATACGGTGGTGAGTACGTTATGTCTGAGACAGTAACTCAGGTGTATAAGAGAATCATTAACTGCACCGCAACAGAGCAATCTGTTCTTCTTTTTGCCGCTGCCGATGCAGCAGGAACTTTAAAAGATGCAACCGTAGACTACTTGCGAATAACCAACCTAGATGCTTCAGCAGATGTACAACTACGTATAGTAGGTGCTTCTACTCAGTACTATGTCAAACTAGAGGCGGGGGACAGCTGGATGTTAGGTAACTCACTTATGTACGCCGATGCTACGGGGACCAGCGCAGGAGAATCAACTATAGCTATTGACACTATACATGCCGATGTTTCTTCAGGCACAGCGGATGTAGAAATATTTGCAGCACTATGAGATTAAAATACAAAAACGGGGGTAGCCCTGACATGGACGTAAAAAGTCTTTTAAAAGCGCTAGGAGAAGACGATAAAAGAGGGTTAAATAAGCTTCTTAATAGAGTGTATCGAGAAAATGTTAAAAGCGCTGAAGAGGAAGGTTATGATGACCTAAAAGCAGAGCGCGAGGAAAGACGATCCGAAAGAAAACGTTTAAACCAAGAATACCGAGATGAAATGAGGTCTGATGATTTAGGTATGGAAGAAGAAGAGAGTGGTGGAGGTGTAGATAAAGAAAAATTGAAGAAAATACTTCAAGCACTCGCCGCTGGAGGAGCTGGTTTTGGGGCTATGGTAGGTATACCTAGCTTGTTTAACCTTCTTAAAAAAGATAAGCCGCCTATAAGTGGTAGCACAATATATGGATCAGGCGAAAGCCCTGCTCCAAGAGATCCATTTTGGAGACGTCCTAATCAATCATCTGGAGGAAAAAACCAGTAATGAGATACGTAAAAAAATACGCAGAAGGTGGTAAGCTTCCCTCAGAAAAGCTTGGAAATCTTATGCATGCTTTAAAATACTACTCTAATCCTAAAGGAGAACAGTATGACACGTCTACCTTATTAGATATGTTAAGCTTTACTAAAGGTCCAAAAGATCCTAATGCTCCAATGGACTGGAGTATTAAATCCAAACACCCAGAGTTTTCTTCTTTTAGAAAAGGAAAGAAAGGGGATGTTAGAATTGCTGAGTATGACGAAGAAAAAGAAGGTTATAATCCAGATGTAGCCCCTATGAGTTTAGAGGATCCTCAGCTGGATAAACTTGCTGGAAGACCTCTTAAGTCTTCTGAGCAAAGTAGATTTAAAGAACTACTAAACGACCCTTCTATGCTTAAATATTTTATGGATATGATGGAAGAAGGGGATATGGATTTTAGAAAAGCTAAGATGGGGAAAGTAAAATCTACTAAAAAAGAACCATCAGGAGGGTCTGGTGGAGGATGGAAAAAAGTATGTAAAGAAGGAGAGGGTTGTAAGTTAGTTAGGTCTGGTCAGTCTCACAGCGCTCAGAGTTAATTGAAAAAGTTCTACTTTAACCCAATAAAGAAAAGAAAAGATCACGCTAAAGAAGCAGAGAAAATCCGATTAAATAAATTAAAGAATGAAATTAGAAGTAATAAGATTCAACAAAGGAAAGGACTCGACTAACGGAATACTATTCGATATAACAGATGATAAAAGAAAGTTTTTATGCTATACTCTCGAAGATGAAAGCCGCACCGAAAAGGTTGCTGGAGAGACTTGTATACCTGAAGGAGAGTATTGCCTCGGTTTTAGGCGAGTTGGTGGCTTCGATGCCAAGTACGCCAAAAGATTCACTGATATACATATGGGGATGCTTGAAGTCCTTGATGTCCCTAATTTTACATATGTACTTATTCATTGCGGTAATACAGATGAAGATACTGCGGGATGTTTGCTTGTGGGTGATACGCAAAGTAACAACAATGTTACAGAAGATGGGTTTATTGGGAGCTCCACAAAAGCCTACAAACGCATCTATGAAACCATCGCGAAAGCGGTCCAAAACGAAGAAGAAGTGACTATAACGTATAGAGACTTCGCAAATTGTTTAATCCTCTCACAAGCCGATGTGAGTGAATTTTTTACAGGAGAATGTTAGGGCTAGCAAGCACAGTATCGTCTAGCTCTACACCAGAGTCTAAGTATAGCTTAGATTTTGATGGGGCAGATGATTTTTTAGATACAGGGGATACTTTTAGTACTACTTTTGCTGGTGATTTTTCTATCTCTATGTGGGTGAAGCCAGATGATGGTCAAAATAGTGTACAATATTTTTTTGGTTCTGCAAATAGCAGTGTTAACGATTCGGTGAGGGCATTTATATCTTCTGGAAAAGTTGGGTTTATTTTAGAGGCACACGATAGTACAATAACTAGAGTTGACACAAACTCTACCGTTTTTAGCGCTGGAGCTGCAACGAGTTGGACTCATTTAGGGTTTATGGCAAATATTGATGGAACGGGATCAACTAAAACAACGTTGCATGTGTATGTAAATGGAGTTCAGGTAGCTCAAAGCTACACCTCCCAAAATGTAACAGGTGCAGAACATTCACAGTGGGAGTCTGATCAAAACTTAGCCATTGGAGATTACAACAATAATGGTAGTACGGGATCAAACCCTTATAACGGAAAAATTACGGATTTTGCTATATGGAACGCTAGACTAGATGACGCTAATTTTTTAGCCATATATAACAGCGGTAGACCGACTAACTTAACTTTTGATAGCGGTAATTACAATCAGTCATCTGCGTTACAGGCGTATTATAAGATGGGGAATGGATCGTTTGACGATAAAGCAAACGGAGTTATTCACGATCAAAACTCGTCTGGGTTTGAAAGTAGTAGTCTTTATGCAAGTAATTATACTTCAGGGGTTGATGGGTGGACTGGTTTTGGAGAAGGAGGTGTTGCAGGTAATATTGATGGTATAGGCGGGGTAGATAATTGCTTAAGATACACATCAAGTTCAACCACCCCCGACACAAGAGCGTTTCTAAAATCAGACGTGCTAACAATAGGGAAAGTATATAAAGTAACGTTTAGTTACTATATACCATCTGGCTCAAACGTAGACGCACTTATTTTAGATACTGTTGCTGGTGCCGACAACGATACTAGAAACACTGTGACTGATGCTTGGGCAACAGTGACTGAATATTTTACTGCTCTAACAGCTGATATTAAGATTGTTCTTGGAGATGCAGATCAATATTTAAATCCTGCTGCGACAAACGATATTGCTTACATAAAAGACGTCTCAGTTGCAAATCAAAAAATTGGGGCTGGGTTCGGGGCGGAGGCGGTTGATGACGGAGACTTTCCTTCAACTAATGTAAATTGGACAATACGCCCATCTACTACAATTAACGGAGGTAGCGCAACAATTACGGGTTTAGGAAGTTTAGGAGGGTCAGCTAATAATTGGGGGGTGTCACAAGATGTTATTGATATTGGCGTTCGTTCTTACAAAGTAACGTTCACAGCAAAACAATTAACGGGTACAGGCGCAATGTATGGCGGTATCGGTTATCATAATATCTTTAGCCAAGTTATCACGAGTGACTATGTAACATATACTTTTTATCAACATAATGTTGTTACTACGGGCAATGGGACTCGCGTTGCCTTCGGCGGTGTCTTAGCAGCTGGAGGAGAAACAGCAAACACGTTTGAAATAAAAGACGTTTCAGTTAAACAACTAAACGGTCTCCCAGCTTTAACATCTGATGCAAATGGAAGTGGATTTAACTTCAGTTCTGACGCACCTTAATAAAACAATCATGAATACTACATACGTAATACTAAATACTACGGAGATCACGGATGAAGATTCTGTGATAGATTTTTCTCAGCTATCTAACCGTAATGCTGGTATGTTACGCTACAGTACAGACGGGAGCAAAGCTTTAGTTAAGTACAGAGGAGATCAACCATCGTTTTTAGATGGTAAGACAACGTATACACACGCAGAGATAATGGTTGTGTTAAGAGATACTGACGGGGATTGGTACACTAAAGCTGATTAACCGTCTAGATTTTTGTAGAACCTTTGAACAAGAAGCCTAGCTTTTTGAGTAAGAGCATATCTTACTCTGTAGTTAATTTTTAGCTCATCTCTAAAAATGTGGTCTTCACGACTTTGAGAAGGTGTAAGTCTATCAAAGTGTTTGTATATGTATTCCTCTTTAACTAAAGGAAATACTATTCTTTCTGACAACTTTTTTTTAGAATAGTCAAAATCCTTTGAAGCAAAATCTAAAGTCCAAAACTCAAGGTCATAACCCCATAATAAAAACCTTAACTCTTTTTCAAAGATGTCATTTTTTTTACAAAAAGAATTACTTACTGTCTTATATCTTTTAAGATAGTTCTTTTTTACGTATCTTTGATTTAGATAGGAAAAATCTCGAAATAGCTTTTTCTTTGAAACGTGACTTTTAGGCATTGAAATGAATTTATTACGTAAAGATATGGAAGAACAGGCTTTTTTTTTAGAAATCCAGCGTTTATCTGACGAAATGGAGGGTGTTATAAAAAAACACGGGATGGAGGATAGAGTTATGTCAATAATGGTTACAGGGTTGATAGACTCTGACATATTTGGAAACTCAAGGATTCAAGCTATGTACAGCTATAGTTTAGACTCAAGAGAAGAATTAGAAAGTATGTTAGAATTTATTAATACCACTTGGGACGACACTGACAAAAACAATAAAGGCTATGATGATATAGACGATTTGTTAGACGGAACAGGAATAGACTTAGAATAAAATGGAAGGACTTATTAGAAAAATTATTATAGGGAAAGACCCTAAAGACGCAATGGCCTATTATATAGGCATGAGAGCTGGAGGAGGAAAAGTAAGCACAATAGTTTTAGATGGGGAACATCTACATAAACACAATAAAAAAAGATATTTAGTGTATATGGAGGATGACGATACATCTCAAGTGTTATGGAAGTCAGTAGATGACATGCCCTGCATTATAGAATACGACTGCAACTTTTAAAATGGTAAGAACACAATTATATACTTCAGGAGGAGAGTTTAAAAGACCTAATGGATCTGACTATGTAGGAGCATATCACGTTCATGTTTCTCAAGGAGCTATGGCAGGAGGGTTCCATAAGACAGAAAGTCATGATAAACTAACCCCCTCTACAAATGCTGCAAGATCTTTAGTGCAAAGGATAATGAGTGAACTAAGAGCTTCACCAGCTCCACCCTCAAGAGCTCGAAGGACTGCAACGCGCGCGCCAAGAAGAACCCCTAGACAAACTCCAAGAAGGACACCAACAGGATCTAGTGGAGGGTCTGGCGGCGGATACTAAATTAAAAATTAAATGAAAACTTTAGACATTTTTGTTGTTGAGCTTGAAAAAAAGCTCAACGATACGATAACGACGGACTCTGGTTTAGAGCTGTACGTAGATAACAGATTTAATGAATTTGAACACAGAGTGACAGAAGGGCCTGTAGTCTGTTCTCCCCTTAAATACAAGACTGGTGTTAAAAAAGGAGACACGCTTTACTTTCACCATTTAGTAGTTATTAACGAGGGTCAGATTCTAACGGGTGACGACAATCATTATTTAGTAAGATATGATCCCAATCACACTATTAACAATCAAGCTATAGCTTATAAAAGCAAAAAAACAGGAAAAGTAAAACCTCTTGCAGGCTGGGCTTTGTTAGAATTTATAGAGCAAGAAGAGTTAGAGACAAAATCTGACTTAATACATGTAATAGACAATAAAGAAAAACTGCCTACTAAAGGTATTGTTTCTTTTGATTGTGATTGGTTAAAAGAACTAGGCGTTAAAAAAGGTGACGTTGTAGGTTTTAAACAAAATAGAGACTACCGTTTAAAAATAGACGGAAAAGAATATTACCGCACTCGCGCAGAAGATCTTATGTATGTCGAAGGCTAAATTTACAACTATAAGCGCAGCTACAAGACTCATGAAGAGTATGGAGGTGGCTATAGATAATATGATTGATGAAATTAAAAAGCCTGTCGACCCAGAAATAAACGGAAGCGCTAGAAAGGCAGAATTACAATCCATAAAGCAAACCGCAACAGACTGCAAAGAACTTCTTATAGAAAGACAGCGTTTAGAGCAAATGATCAAAGACCTTAAGTCGGACGGAGAAATAGGAGAAGTTAAAGACTATTCTGGTGGTTTTGCTGAAAGGTTTTCCAAATAACAAAATGTTTATCTTTGCTTTATGAGGCTTAAGAAAAAAAGAAACTACAAGTTAGAGTACGCTAAGTACGGCAAAGGAGGTAAAGCTAAAAAATACCGCGCTAACCTAAACAAAATAAACAGAAAAAAAGGCAACTACGGTAATGGGGATGGGATGGACGAAGCTCATTATGGTAAAGGAGGCAAAACGAGACTTCAAGCTCAGTCTAAAAACAGAGCTAACAATAGACCTAAGGTCAGAAGGAGTAAATAAATTAAATTAAAATACAATGGCAAAGTATCAATGTAATTGCTTAGAACACGAAGAGGAAATTAGTAAGGTAACATGCAAGATAGTGGACGGAAAGGTTATCACCGACGTAAAATGTCCTTGCGGGCAATATATGGATATAGCTGAACCTAAAACAGGATTTCCTTCATTGGGAAGAATGAATAAGAGTGGAAGCAGCTATTAATGTCTGTTTTACTTAACTTAGAGGACTATGAAGAACCTGCTATTAAGATTTGTCCCAACGGTACGGAAGGTGAGCTTATCGAACTCGGTGATGTACTCATTTGTCTTCCAAAAAGGCCGCCTAAGAAAGAAATTTTCGGACATAAGAAATCAAAGTCTATGCAAGTGTGGGAAAGGACACCTATGCCTCAGGAATTGTTTCGTATTCGTTCTATGGACGAGTGGGCGGAAATGCCAAGAGAGTTCCGAGAAAAGTTTCGTCCATATATCGAAGAAGAGTTTCGGCGCAGGCGTGAGGGCTTTTGGTTTTATAACAACAATGAACCTATATATATTACGGGGAGGCATTACATGATGCTTCAGTGGACGAAGCTAGATATTGGTCACCCTTATTTTTTAAACTTTCAACGTGAGATCTTTTTACATATGGCTGCTTGCGAGGCTGATCCTCGCTGTATTGGTCAGCTTTATACTAAGTGCCGTCGTTCTGGCTACACCAATATATGCTCTGCTGTACTTGTCGATGAAGCTACACAGGTTAAAGACAAGCTTATGGGGATACAGTCGAAGACGGGAAAAGACGCACAAGAAAACATATTTATGAAGAAGGTGGTTTACATGTTTAGAAACTACCCATTCTTCTTTAAACCTATACAAGATGGTACAACTAATCCTCGTATGGAGCTAGCTTTTAGGGAGCCATCAAAACGAATAACCAAAAACAACAAAACCTCACAAATGGGTGAGGCTCTTAATACGGTTATAAATTGGAAAAATACAACTAACAACGCATACGATGGTGAGAAGCTACACATATTGTATTTAGACGAAGCAGGAAAATGGGAAAGACCTACAGACATAAGAGACGCTTGGAGGATTCAACGGACGTGTTTGATCGTCGGAAGAAAAATCGTGGGGAAAGCTCTGGTCGGAAGCACGGTAAATCCAATGGACAAAGGCGGAAGCCAATACAAAGATTTGTGGAGGGATTCGAATCCTTTGGAGAGGAACGCGAATGGCAGGACTAGAACAGGACTATATAGATTATTTATACCTGCATACGAATCTTTAGAGGGGTTTTTTGATAAATATGGAAACCCAGTTAAAGATGATCCTTCTTTAGTTGTAAAAGGTTTAGACGATTCAGATATTATATTTGGAGCTAAAACTTACCTTAAAAACGAAAGGGAAAGTTTAAAAGACGACCCTTCTGAACTTAACGAGGTGGTAAGACAGTTTCCGTTTACAACGGATGAAGCCTTTAGGGATAGTATAGATGGTAGTCTGTTTAATATAGGTCAAATATATGAGCAAATACAACATAACGATGAGTTATATCCAAACCCTATAGTTGTTGGAAATTTTGTTTGGAAAGATGGTGTTCAGGATTCAGAAGTGTTGTTTAAGCCAGATCCGCAAGGAAGGTTTAAGGTAGCTTGGATGCCGCCTATAGAATTAAGAAACAAAAAGAAAACAGAAAGAAACAAACGTGTAGCCCCTAACGCGGATTTAGGTTGTGGAGGTGTAGACTCCTACGACTTAGACATGACCGTAGACGGTAGAGGTTCTAAAGGTGCTTTACACCTATACAACAAATTTCACATGGAACATCCATCAAATATGTTTGTCTTAGAGTATGCTTCTAGACCTCCTTTAGCTAAGATCTTTTACGAAGATGTTCTCATGTCTGCTGTGTTTTATGGATACCCTATTTTAATAGAGAACAACAAGTACGGCATTGCAAGACACTTTGAGTCAAGAGGTTATGATGGATACTTAATGGCTAGGCCAGATCACTTAAAGTCTGCCAACACTAAAATAAACGTTAAAACAAAAGGTATTCCTTCTAACTCTCAAGATGTTATACAAGCTCATGCTCATGCTATAGAGGCTTACGTACACAACCACGTAGGTATAAACAGAGAGACGGGTGAGGTAGGAAGAATGTATTTTAATAAGACTTTAGAAGACTGGATTGGCTTTGACATAAACAACAGAACTAAGTTTGATTTAACTATAAGTGCGGGACTGGCGCTGCTTGCTGCACAAAAAGTTAAGCCTAAAGAAGTAAAGTCTAACTTTAACGAAAAGAAATTTTTTAGAAGATATGCCGCAATTAATTAAAAACGCCATGTTTCGTATATTTGCAAAAATGAACTCCCTCTGATGTACAATAACGAAAACAAAAAAGCTGGAGGCTTCCCAGATCCGCTTTCTTCAAGAGAACAAAAAGAAAGCAAGAGTTTTGGATTGCAATATGCAAAAGCAATAGAAAATCAGTGGGGTAAAACCAATGATTCTGGGTCTTCTTACAAGAAAAGAAATAACATTTTTGAGCGTAACAGAGACTACGCTAATGGAACTCAAGATACCAACATTTACAAACAGCTTTTAACGTCTTTAGACCCAAACAATGTAGATGGAAGCTTGGTTAATCTTGATTACACTCCCGTTCCGATACTCCCAAAGTTTGCCAGAATTGTTTCAAACAAAATACTTTCTAGAGAGCCATACCCAAACTTAGAGGCTGTTGACCCTATCTCGTCTTCCGAAAAGAATAAAGAAAAAATAAGGTTAAAGACTCAGGTTCAAGTAAAAAAAGAATTAGCAGCTTTAAAGGCAGAGACTGGAGGGCTAGTGCTAGATAAAGACCCTGACAACCTTCCAGACACTTTAGAAGAGGCTGAAATATTTCTTAATACCAACGTAAAAACAGACGCAGAAATAGCAGCTCAGATAGGTACTAATATGACTTTGCAGTGGGCTGGTTTTAATGACAATATTTTTAGAAGGTGTGTCAACGATCTGGTATCTTGTGGTATGGCCGTTGTTAAAAGGAGTAACGATCCGAACTACGGTATAAAGCCAAATTATGTTGATCCCGCTTCTTTTATACACAGTTTTACAGAAGACCCTAATTTTGAGGACGTAGTTTATGCTGGCCATATAAAAAGCATATCTATACAAGAATTAAAAAGACTAGCAGGAGATACGCTACAGGAAAAAGATTTTGAAAAGCTTGCAACTAAGGCTGCTCGAAACAAATCTCAGTCTACTCACAACTTTTCTAGCAGTTCTTACGATCAAACTCTTGGAAAAAAGAAATACGGCTATGATGACTATATGATAGACATCTTAGATTTTGAGTTTATTTCTGTTGACTGCATGCATTTTGAGGAAAAAGAAAACAGGCACGGAAACAGAAACTTCTTTTATGAAGGGTTTTCTTATAAAGAAAAATCAAACAAAGGTGTTTTTGAGAGAATCCCTCATAAGATGGAGATAACCACCATCTATGGAGGCATGTATATAATGGGGACAGATTACATTCTTAACTACGGTATGAAGACAAACATACCTAGAAATAAGCATGACATATCAAAAGCTAGAATGAGCTATTCTGTTGTTGCTACGAATATGCGTAGAATGATACCAAAGTCTATGATAGACAGTTGTGTTGGTTTTGCAGACATGCTTCAGATAACACATCTGAAGTTACAGCAAGCTATTGCTAAAGCAAAGCCTGATGGCTTAATTATAGATATTGAAGGTTTAGAAAACGTTCAGCTAGGTAAAGGTGGTGAGTTGCAGCCTTTAGAGCTTCATGATATTTACGAGCAGACGGGAGTGTTTTACTATAGGAGTAAAAATCCAGAAGGAGGTTTTCAAAACCCTCCAGTAAGAGAGATAAACAATAGTATTAGAAACGTTAACGAATTAATAGGTTTATATAACCACTACCTTAGAATGATTAGAGACGCTACTGGCGTAAACGAGGTAATGGATGCAAGCTCTCCAAAAGGAGAGTCTTTGGTAGGTGTTAGAGAGCAAGCTATAGCGGCTGGAAACAATGCTATATATGATATAACTAATTCGTCTATGATTCTCTTTAAAAAGGTTTGTGAGGATGTTGTTAAATGTCTTCAGATAATACCTGCAGAATCTGTTCTTATGAAGGTTTATCAAAATGCCATAGGAGAGGAAAACATGAAAGTGCTGAGTTCTTTTAGCGATTTACCTATGTACAACTTTGGAGTAAGCGTACAAAAAGAAATGGAGGATAACGAAAGAGCTTACTTAGAGCAAAACATTCAAATGGCTATTTCTCAAAAGGAAATAGATTTAGAAGACGCTATAGCTGTAAGGAATTTAAAAGACGTAAACCAAGCTGAAAGGCTTTTGGTTGTTCGTAGAAAGAAACGAATAGAAAGAGCTCAAGAACAAGCAGCTCAAAATTCCCAAATGCAGTCACAACAAGCTCAACAAGCAACACAAGCCGCTTCTCAAGCTCGTCAACAAGAAATGCAAATGGAGGCTCAAATAGAAGCTCAAAAGTTGCAACTAAAGTCTCAGCTAGAGATTGAAGTAGCTAGAGCTAAGCACGAGTTTGATAAAGAAATAGAAACTATAAGAGCTAGCGCAACTTTAGGATTTAAAACTGAAGATCAAGAGTTTAAAGAAAAGCTAGAGGTTTTAAAAGAAGATAGAAAAGATAGCAGGGTAAAAAAGCAAGCTTCTCAGCAGAGTAAACTTCTTTCTCAGAGGCAAGGCAAAAGAGGTGAGCTTCAAGAAGAAATGAATTTGATGGCTGACGCGCCAGAGATTACAGAAAACATATTAGAGCAATAATGGCAAACAAAGTAAATTTAGACGTATCCGAAAAGCTAGACATAACTTGCAGAAGGGGTGACACCTTTTCGCTTACGGTCACATTAAAAGATTCTTCAGGAACAGCTTTAACGTTAAGTACCAGCAATTATAAGTTTTTAATGCAAGTGTATGGGGCTGGTAGAAGGGGCGGTTCTCCTGTTATAGGGAGTACCAATTTAGGTGTAAAAACAAGCAACGTTTTTGAAGAGTTTGTTATTGATGATAGTGGAAATTTAACTATAACAGCTACCGCTGCCACTATGAGAAATATTAAAGCAGGAAGGTACATATATGATTTGCAATATGTTCTACCAACAAGCTCTGGCGTTGACACTCATACAACCGTTTTAAGAGGTAACTTTATAGTTAACGACGACGTATCTAAATCCTTATGAGTGTAGAGGTTAGCACTACAGCGGGAACTTTAGTTTCAACAACAACCTCTGAAGGCATTTCCGCTACCGTTACGTCTAGCTCGTCTTCTGTATCTGTAACCTCACCAGCAGTTAACTCTGTTTCTGTTTCTGAAAAAGGGCCAAAAGGAGATACGGGAGCTACTGGTGCTACTGGTGCTACAGGCGATACAGGTCCTGCAGGCTCATCATACGGTATTTCTTGTGTAGATGGAGACAACTCTGATGAAGAGAAAATAAGATTAACGGGTAGCGACTCATCTACAGATGACGTTGTGCTTGAAGCTGGTACAGGATTAAGTATAGCAAGAAATAGCGATAAAATTACTTTTACCAATACCGTTTCAGATACTAATACTCAACTGTCTACTGAAGAGGTTCAAGATATCGTTGGTGGTATGTTTAGCTCTAACACCGAAACTAGAGTTACAGCTACATACGTTGACGGTGGGGATGGAGCTGGTAAAATAAATGTGGTTGTTGATGATATGACGGCTAATGACAATACTCAGCTATCTACAGAAGAGGTTCAGGATATTGCGGGGCCTTTAGTTGCTACTGGTGGAACTAAAACTAACATTGCGGTAACATATGATGACGCTAGCGGTAACATGGATTTTGTTGTAGCTTCAGATTTAAACACTACGGGCAACGCTGGCACAGCTACCGCTTTAGCAACAGCTAGAGCAATTAACGGAGTAGACTTTGACGGTACTGCGCCTATAACTGTAACAGCCGCAGGTTCTACCCTATCCGATACAGTGACGGTAGCTAAAGGAGGTACTGGATTAACAACGGTTGGTACAAACGAAATATTAACGGGTAACGGAACGAGCGCTTTAACGTCAGAATCCAACTTAACGTTTGGGGCTGACCGATTGATTATTGGAGCTGACGCTGAAATAACCCCTCAACTCCGCTTTAAAAACGATGAAAACACTGTTACTCTTGGTGTAGCAGATGCAACTAATAATTTGATATCTGGGAGTGTAGATGGTGATTTTGTTATTGATTGTTCAGGGGATCACAATGTTCTTATAAGTCAAAACAGTGAGATAGCGCTAACAGTAGATACAAACGGTGACTCTAACTTTAACCGCAGGTTTACTGTTACTGGAGATACAGACGGAACGTATGAGGGCGATGTGGTGTATTTTGGTGGGACGACATCTATGACAACGGGAGCTTTATATCATTACAAGTCAGATGGTACGTGGGAAACCGCAGATGCAAATGCCGCTTCTACGTGTGACGGGCTGTTAGCCATAGCTTTAGGGGCGGCATCGGACACAAACGGCATGCTTCTTAGAGGTATGGTAACTGTAGATCACGATACTGGATCTGTGGGGGATGTGTTATTTGCTTCTACTACAGCTGGAGATATTACAGCTACTGCACCATCAGGAAATAATGATATTGTAAGAGTTGTTGGGTATTGTTTACATGCATCTAATGGACAGATTTGGTTTAATCCAGACGGAACGTTTGTTGAAGTAACAGCTTAATGCCAACTATAAACGTAAACAGGCAAGGATTAGGTACTGGAAGCTCTAATGGAAACTTTGCAACGGCTAGGTCAAATGCCGCAGGATCTGTTTCTGATGGTGTTACAGGTGAGGGTGATGTTCAATATTTTAACACCGCAAGAACCAAAAGGTTTAAGAGAGTTTTTTTACATTTTGACACAAGCGGAATAACAGGAACAGTAACAGCCGCACATATTGATATTAACGGGGGTAGTTCGGCTGACGCAGACCCAAATGACACCATAATGATAAAAAGCACCGCCTTTGGCGGGGATGGTGGAACAGCCTTGGCTACTTCAGATCATTTTAGCTCTTTAGATTACAGCACAGCATATTCTACCGAGTTAACTACATGGTCAACAGGTAACAATGAGTATACTCTTACAGCTGCAGCTTTAGCTGATATAAAAAATAACGATCACTTCACATTAGCTGTAGTTGATAAAGACAACGATTATGACAATTCAGATACTACAGCAACCGCTGATATTACTATAGATTTTGACGTAACAATAACTTTAGATTACACTTTAGCTGCAACTGGGTATGCTCACGATGTAGCTGGTGTGGCTTCAGCTAGTATAGGAAAAATAAACACAGTGGCAACGGCTAACGTTGGTAAAATGAACACAGTAGATTAATTAATACATTTGCAATATGAAAACTGTAAAATATAAAAAAGGAGGTAAGCTAAGCATCTCTAATAAGAAAGTGGAAGTTTCCCCACCAAAAGGATATCACTGGATGGAAGAGGGGGGAAGGTATTTTTTAATGAAAGGGTCTTATAAACCACACGCAGGTGCGGTAGAAAAAGCAATGTTTAAAACAGCTAATCACCCTAAGTCTTGAAGATTAACAAAAAATATTTATCAGGGAGTAAAAACCCTACACGCCGAGCAGAGCTTATTCGTAAGATAGCTGCTATATATAAAAAAGGTAAGCCGTACCCTGCAAACTTAGATGCGCTTATGAAAGAAAGAGATTCATTATGAAATTAAAAAAAGCGTACAAAAAAGGAGGGAAGTTTCCTGACTTAAACAAAGATGGTAAAGTAACTCAGGCAGATATACTAAAAGGCAGAGGTGTATTTATGGGTGGGGGTAAAATGAAACTTTATAAAAAAGGAGGTATGACTGGGCTTGACGCTGCCGAAAAGCAAGTTTACAAAAGAGGTCTTGCTGCTTACATGAGTTCTGGCAACAGGCCAAAAACCTCTCAACACGCATGGGCGATGGGTAGGGTAAAAAGCGCCTTTGGAAAAAAAGAGGCTGCTAAGATTCGTGCTGGAAAATCACCTAAAAAATAATCACTATATTTGCAAATATATAACAACCCAATAAAAAAAGACAATGGCAACTACCACTGCAACACTAACCCTTCAAAGTGCTGACCTAACGGGTGACGCTTTATCTCTGTCTACTACATCTACTTTAACCAAAGCTGATTCAGTTACTGGTTTAGATCAGTTTACTGGAGTAGCAAGAAAAATTTACACTCAAAACACGATCAACAATGTTTTTGAGGGTGGTGACTTTGCAGCCAATAAAGCACATAAAGTGTACATGAAAAATCCTAGCGCAGTAGCTACCGAATACTTCACAATCTCTATTGGAGCTGCAGGCGGAACGGTTGAAGAAATTGGCCGCCTCTACGCAGGAGACTGGATGTTTATGCCTTGGAGTGCTCACGATGCAAACAATGATATTTGTGTTACTCCTAGTGTAGACACTACTATGATTTTAGAGTACGCTCTTATATATCAAGCGTAATGGCTAACCTAAGAGTCAGCTTAAATATTGCCTCAACTGACGTTTTAAGTAGCGCTTTGAGTTTGTCTGCAGAAAAAGTTATGTCTGTAGATTCAGGGAGTTTGATTAAAGCTAAAGTAAAAGGCACTGCAGCTGATACAAGCGATATGGTCGTTTATTTAGCAAACGATAAAAGCGAAAGAGCTTACTTATATATCAAAAACTTAGAGGCAGAGTTAGAAAGCTACGTATACTTACGCAACGAAACAGAAAGTGATACTGCTCTTGCCTCTAAACTAGGGGGAGGAGAATTTACTTTTATACCTTTAGCTCCAGATAAAACTTACGCTGTATATGCAACTAAAGTAGATACTGTTATTGAGTATGGGGTATTTGGAAACGATAACTCTTCTGTAATATACGGAGGTTCAGGATCATAATAAAATAAAGACATGGCAACATTAGCAAATCAAGGAGTAGCATCACAAGCATCATTCGGGCAGCACGGAAGCGCTTTTTTAGACAGCACAAACGCATATACACCCCCTTCAGGTAAAGTTGTAGTAGCTGTATCTATGACAGAAGATAGTGTATTTAATGTCTTACGTCAAGAAGCTTCTACTTTAGGGGCGGCAGCTGCATCGGTTGGTTTTTTTGGGACTTCTGGAACTGATAATACATTTAGTGCGGGAGGTATAGGAGATGTTTTAGCTGGAACTATGCCTAAAGGGTTAACAATTTATGGGAGGTGGGACTCTGTAGACTTAACGTCAGGCGCCTGTATTTTGTACTTTGGACCAGCAGCATAATAGAAAACAAATAATTTAATATAATGGAAGAAAATAAAGAAAGCATTGGAGGTTTCGAAGTATTCGATTCTCCAGAAGCGCTTTCTGCATCTATGACTGCAGAAACGCAACAAACAGAAACAACAACAGAAGAGGCTCCCCAACAGGAGTCTCAACCTGTTCAGGAGGATGTACAAGCTGAGCCACAAGTAGAAACTACTTCAGAGCCAGTAGAACAGACTCCACAAGAAGAAGTGCAGCAGGAAACTGCTACACCACAACAAGATACTATTGAGTATTCTGATAGCGAAATCGAAGGCGCTGTTTTCAATTACCTAAGCGAGAAGCTTGGTAGAGACATTACTTCTTTAGACGCTTTGTCAGAACCTCAACAGAGCGCTCTCGATGAAAGGATTGAAGCAATAGCTAATTTCGTACAAGAGACAGGCAGGAACCCAGAAGACTGGTTTGCTTATCAGCAGTTAAACCCATCCGAGATGGATGACGTAACGGCTATAAGGGTAAACATGGCTTCTGAATATCCAGACCTTTCTTCTGAAGAATTAAATCTTTTAGTAGGGAGCAAATATAAGCTTGACACAGACCTCTATTCTGAGGACGAAGTGAAGCTGTCCCGCTTACAGATGAAGATAGACGCGCAAAAAGCCAAAGAGAGTATCGAAGGCTTGAGGAGCACCTATAAGGCGCCAGAACGTCAAGAAGCATCAACAGATAGCGTGATAAACGATAAGTGGATTTCAGACATGACAAAAGAAGTTCAAGCAATGGAGGGGCTAGAGTTTGATTTAGGTAACGACAAAACCTTTTCTTTTGGACTGGATGATAACTACAAATCACAACTTATTGAGAAGAATACTCAACTCGATAATTATTTTGATCCTTACGTCCGTCAAGACGGAAGTTGGGATTACGATACGTTGTCCTCTCACAGGGCTGTAATTGACAACATCGACAAAATTGTTGCTTCTGCTTACAGGCAGGGTACAAGCGATGGTCAAAGAGGTCTTGTGGATAAAGCGGCTAACGTATCAACAAACTCTCCTCAGTCAGCACCACAAAATGAAAACCCGCTGGCTGATCAAATGAGAGATATACTTAGAGGAAACTCCTCTAAACTTACTTTTAAAATCTAAATATTAAGAAAATATGGCAACAACTGCTGCTGCGGCAGGTGGATTGGACGGAGCTCCAGCTAACCTGCGATTAACGCCAGAAACATATACGGCGATAGACACGCTCTTAAACACTAACAAAGACTTTGTTATGCCTGAGCTTGTTGAAACTTACGGTGATCAAGGAATCACTGGATTTCTAAAACTAACAGGTGCTATCCAAAGCGGAGGTACTTCAGATCAGGTTGACTACTTTGAAGTAGGTCGTCGTCACAGAATCGTTACGGCTTCTACTGATGATTCTGCTGGAACATCTCCAGACACTCAAGTACTTCACTTTAGTGCTGATAGTACTAATGGTATTGCAATAGGTGCAAATGATGTTGTAATGGACAGCGCTGACGGAAGGCGCTTTATTGTTACTGCTGTAAATAACGCATCCGAAACAGCTGCTACTGAAGCTACAATTCAACCTCTTGATGGGGCTGCTGCTGGAAGCGCTAACACTACAGATCGTGCATTTGTAGTTCTTGGAAACATGTACGGACAGGGAACTGAGCAACCAGCTCACTTCATGGATGCTGACGTTGAAAGACGTAAGAATCCATTTATGATTGTTAAGGATCGTTACCAAGTTAACGGTTCGCAAGCTACTAACATCGGCTGGGTAAACATCGGAAACGGTGAGTACCGCTGGTTTATGTACGGTGAGCAAGAGGCTCGTAAGCGTTTTGAAGACCGTCGTGAGATGATGATGCTTTTTGCTGAAACGGGAAATGATGGTTCTGCTGGAACAACAGCTGCTTATAATACAGATCAAGACATGGGCTTAGGCTCTGAAGGTTATGTATCTGCTGTTGAGTCAAGAGGTATCGTAGTTTCTAACGCTAACGCTAACCCGCTAGATTCTTTTGCTGAGTTTGATGATATCATCCTTGAGCTCGATAAGAACGGTGCTACTTCTGAGTACGCTATGTACGTGAATAGAAAGCAAGATTTAGCTATTGACGACATGCTTGCTTCAGGTATTTCCGCAGGGGTAACTGCTGGTCTAGCTGGACAGTTCGGTGCGTTTAACAACGATGCTGACATGGCTGTTAAGCTTGGATTTAAATCTTTCACTCGTGGAGGGTACACATTCCACAAGCATGACTGGAAACTTCTAAACGATCCTACTCTTTTAGGTGCATCCAACTTCCTACAAGGAGCGATGGTTCCAATGACTCAAGTTGCAGATGCTCGTACAGGAATTAAAGCTCCTGCTCTAGCTATGTACCACAAAGAGGCTAACGGATACTCTCGTGAGATGGAGCACTGGGTAACTGGTGGTGGAGTTTTAGGACATAACAATAACGGAGATGCTGGTCGTGACGTTGCTACGTTCCACTATCGTTCTGAGTGCTGTCTTGTAACTCGTGCTGCTAACCAACACGTCCTTATTAAAGGGTAATAATATTAACAATTTTTTAACATATTAAAAACTAAAAATTATGAAATACTTATATTTTTCAAAAGGTGGAGGTAATGATGCAGTCGATGATGCTCTGTGTATGCCAGTATCTAAATTTAGAGGGTTTCTTATTACAGAAGCTGACGCTGTTTCTGTGACTATGACTTTCGATAGAGTGTTTGAAGAAATCACTGGCGGTGCAACCGACAATGAGGACTTCGATCAAGTTGATTTAGTTATTGCGTCTGGAAGCATTAAGGCTGTTTGTAGAGCGATTACTGAAGCTATTAACTTTGGTAAAGATCCTTTTATTACTATCGCAGACGATGAGAACTCTGAGTACATTGACTCTAATATTTCGTCAATAGCCTCTATTACTATCATTAGATAATAATTACAATAATCTACTAAAAGAAAGGGGCTTCGGCCCCTTTTTTATTTGTTGTATATTTGCAAAGTAATTTAGTACAATGGAGAAATTTTTCTTATTTCGAAAAGAAGAAATAAACGATAACAGCGCGAAAGCGTCAGATACTGGCGTAGGGTTAAGCGTATTAGCTATACCTACAAAGCACGTGTCTTTTATTACGGCTCAAAAAGGTGCTGTAATTATTACTTTTAATGACGCTAGTTTATATGAGCATATAGAGCTGTTTGACTCTGAAGCAATAGAAAAAACATCAGTAACAGTATCTTGCAATATAGGTGAGGAGTTTGGGCTTTTAGAAAACATCATAAGCTTTATGTCTAGCTCTAACAAGAGCACCATTAAGTTTGACGTAGTAGAAGAAAACTCTACGTTTAAAAAAGCTGTTCTTTCAAGTTCTCAAGACATAGAGGCTAAGATAAAAGTTAATCCTATACAAAGAACTACAGGTAGGATAAGTAACGGCTCTCAAGCTACAGAGTTTCAAGGTACAGTAGGTGAGATATTTTTTGGAGAAAGCCTACCAGCTTTAGATTTTAACCATGAAGGGTTGGCTGGGTACGCCGATGGAGATGAGATAACAGCTTGGGCTAACGCTGGAACAGGAGGTAGTACGTATAGTATTGCTGCAAACGTTGGTGACCCTACTAACGAAACAGGGCTTACGGCAGGGAGAGGTTTAGCAAAAGTGAATGCTACAATAGCTTTTGATGATTATTTTGTTGTTCCCAACGCATACAAAGTTCAAAATGACTACACTATTTACATGGCCGTTACAGTAAGCCTTAGCGCAGAAGGAATGGGTGTTATATATGGAGATGACAGCGGAGAAACTATGGGATTTTGCTTTGGCAATGCTCAGTATGACGCAAGCGGAGGTATAGATAAAGCTACTCCAGCTTTTAACACGTTTAAAATTAGGCACGACGAAAGAACGGGTGAGCCTGCTAAAGCCTCTACTTCTGACAGTCAGAATGGAACAGTAGAGTATAATTTTCCCGAAATATTAATTGATACAGACAGCGGTGAAACACTGCAAGTTTTTATTATTAGAAGGGATAAGGATTTTAATATGTACTTACATAATAGAGAAGGACATCTTGTTTCTTTTATACCCTCTTTTACAGTTCTTGACTCTATAGGTGGGGTTTCAACAGGCTCTTCTAACATGACAGACGGAAACCTTTTGATAGAACAGATAGGGTCGGGAGGAGGTATTGTAGCTACCAGCGGTTCTTCACTTAGCTTTAACGGGCATTTAGCTAGGTTTGGCGTTATAGAAAGCGACATTGGCGCTAACGCATCAGCTAATTTAGCAAAAGATATTTTTGAATTATATAACTTTTAATTAAATAAAAATGGAAAAAACAAAAACAAGAAGGGCTCCTGAGCGCCCTAAAGCAACGAAAGTTGCAGAACCTGCTATGGTTCAAGAAACAGCAGTTATGGAGCCTAAAGCAGCTCCAAAGCCCAAAAAAAGAACTATAAAGCGACAGGATAAGCAAGTTCACAACTGTGAGTTTGAGATCATTAAAGGTGGTGGTATAGTTTTTATGCTGCCTCAAAAGGGTGTGACTATTTATGATAAAGAAAAGGATACTATAAGGGAAATTAGATACTGCCCTAACGAGCCTTCTATTTACGTAGATGAACAGTCTTCTAATGCTTTAAAACAATCTGTTGCTTTTAGAGACGGCAGGATTTTCGTACCAAAAAACAAACCTAACCTTAGAGACTTTTTAGAAGTACATCCAGCTAACTCAAGTAACGGAGGAACAACTTTTAGAAAAGTAGATAAAAAGCAAGATGCAAAAGATGAACTGGAAAAAGAGTTTTTGCTTACAGACGCTATTTCTGTTGTTCGAGACAGAGATATCAACGATCTTCTTCCTATAGCAATATACTTTGGTATTAACATTAATGCTTCTGTATCGGATATTAGATACAGCCTCTTGAGAATAGCTAAGACTAAAACAAAAGAGTTCTTAGAATCTTTAGACTCACCACAGGTATCTTGTAGAGCTACAATACAGCAAGCTGCAGACTACCAAATACTTAATATGAAGTCTAATGGGGTGTACTGGTTTGATTCTAATCAGTTGATTATATCCGTGCCAGTTGGTCAGGATGCGGTAGACACTATGGTCCGATTCTGTTTAACAGAGAAAGGCGCTTCAGCGCTGTCTCTCATAGAGGAACGGCTAGATAAGTTAGCATAAAAGAAGGCTCCGAAAGGGGCCTTTTTTCTTTTCGTATATTTGCAATATGATCAGCGTAATAGAAGTCTATAATACTATTAGAGATCTTTGCAACAAAGACCAGAAAGGCTTTGTTAGTCCTCGTATTTTCAACGAGTTTGCAGAGGTGGCTCAACAGAATGTTTTTAACGAGATGTTTAAAGAGCTCTCTGGTGCAAAGCAGTTGCGGGCTAGAGGGTTAGACCCATCGGGTAGCGACTCTGTGTACAGAAGCGTAAAAGACGACTTGTCTAATTTTGTAACGCAAGCTCAGGTTACTAGCGAATCAAGCCCTCTTTTTGTTAATTCAAATACATTTAACCGCCCTAACGATATGCATAAGCTAATATCTTTAAGGTATGATGTAGACGGAGATGAAAACGCAGCTAGCTGGGCTGAAGTAGAGCTTGTTTACGACAGTGAAAAAATACCTCATATACTTAACAGTAATCTGTCTGCTCCTACCGCAGCATATCCTGTAGCTTTAATTTCAAACGTTATACAGGTTTTTCCTAACGATGAGACGTATACAGGGGCTTTAGTAATGACTTACTATAGAAATCCAGCGTCTAAATATGCACAGGGGGCTAATATTGGAGGTATTGACATAACGTCTGGTCCTCGATTTGCTACTTCAGGCGTAGAGGCAGATGGGTTTTTTGTTACTGCGATTTCACAATGCAGAAATTTTGAGCTGCCAGAGCAATACAAATCCGAAGTTATATCTGAGATAGCAAAGATGATAGGAATAAGGTTAAGAGATGCGGTTCTCTCTGGCTATGGTAATAACGAAACAGCAGCTAACTGATGGCATTTACAGACGTATCAACAAAAGGAATGAACTATGTCACCTTAACTGAGCTTATAGGTGATTTTAAAGTTACTATGGATGGTGATGACTATGCTGCTAATGCTTCAGACTCCGCTATAAGAAACATTGCTTTAAGAGGTATAAGAGAGTTTGGGTTTGACGTAACGAGCAGAGTAAGGTCTATAAAGCTTTCTATAGAGTCTAATGACACGGTTACCTTGCCTGACGACTATGTTGATGTGGTTAAGGTTGGAATAGTAGATTCTGACGGTATCCTTCGCCCAATGGCTCAAAACAAAAATATTAACTACAGCCAGAAGTATGCGTTAAATGAAGCTGGTGATGCAACCACTGACTCTACTACAGACAGTGATGGGGGACCTTTAGATATACCTGACAACCTTATACTCAACAGAGTTGACGACAAAACCGCTACTAGCGGAGGAAGCACACCAGATAGTGGTGATCTTGATTACTATATGTTTGAAAACTATTTGTATCAGGGAGGTATAGGCCGCATGTACGGTGTAGGGGGAGGAATGAGAGTAGGAGATTATAGGGTCAACTTAGATCAAAACAGACTAGAAATAGAGACTAACTCTGGACGTAGCGACGTTGTTTTAGAGTATATAGCTGACGAGGCTAGATCTACCAACCCCGTTATACATGTCTATGCAGAGGAAGCTCTTAGATGTTATATATATTACAAGCTTTGCGAAAGAAAGTCTAACGTTCCTGCAAATGAAAAAGGAAGAGCTAGATCTGAGTATTACAATGAAAGGAGAAAAGCAAAAGCTAGGTTAGGAAACTTCACGAAAGATGAAGCTTTAAGAGTTATACGTAAAAATTTCAAATTAGCGCCTAAGTATTAATGTTAAGTAAGTTATTTCCAAGAAAGCTTAATCACTCAGCCGATTCTAAGCTGAGAGGAAAGGACGATATGTCCGACGCCGTAAACATTTCTGTAGAAGGAGATGACAGGGGTGAAGATGGGGGTAATGAAAATGTGATAAAGCCTGTTAAAGGTAATACAGCTTTATTTGGTGATATCTTTTCTTCAAACAATAAAACCGTTTTAGGTAAGGTTACAGACGATAAATACAATGTAATATACTTTTTTGTCTGGGATCTTGACGCAGCTTACTGTGGTGTTTACGCATATGACCCTGATTTGTATTTTTCAGGTCACGACGCAGACACTATTATAAGAATTTATAGAAGCACTCGTTTTAATTTTGAAGCAGGTAGCTTCGTAAACGCAGAGATAACATATTCACAAAAAAAATATAATGAAGACGACCGTTACGAAGATATTCCTTTCTTGTTTTTTACAGACAACAGAAACGAGCCAAGAAAATTAAATGTTTTAAGAGCTTATTATGAAAGCAATTTGTCTGAAACGTCTTCTTATGGTAATGACAACATAGATGACTTTATTACAGCTTGCCCTAAAGCTCCTGTGCACCCAGTAACGTTTTCTTGGTCTTCTGACCAAGATCTTCCTGTTAGTGAGTTTAGAGGAGTAAATGGCTTTCAGTTTGCATACCAATCTGTATTTAAAGACGGTAATGTTTCTGCTATATCTACTTATTCTGAAGTAGCTGTACCTCCGTCATACATAAACCAAGGAGCAAACTCAAGCGCAAATCTGTTAGCTCACAACGTTTGTGAATTAACAATACCCTCTATAGACCTTACATTAGAGGTAGACAAGGTTAAAGTTTTAGCTCGAAGGGGGAATACAGGAAGTTGGTTTGAAATAACAGAGCTTGAAAATGAAGATTTTAATGCAGATTTATCATACTCTTTTAACAACACTTCTGTAAATATAGCTGTTTCTAAAGACGATCAGATTAAACAATTTGATAATTTACCTAAGATAGCGGAAACGCAGGCTATAGAAGGTAACAGAGTTTTTTATGGGAACTATGTAGAAGGATTTGACGATGTGCCAACAGAAGCTACAGTAACTCCGATAAGTAAGGTTCGCCCTCAAGATTTTATTTCATACGACGTAAAGCTTAAACCAGCTACCTGTCATTCTGAGTCAGTGTTTCAATTTGATCAGGGTGGAGTAGATGTAATAAGCCAGTCTGAAAAAAATAAAAACGCAGCTTTCGTTATAGACACATCAGATCTTCCTGACAACACAGCAATACAACAAAACGATCAGTTTACTTTAACTTTTTCGATACTACCTGATAACAACTGGCACATATATGACGCAAAAGATGCTTATCATCAGCATAATCAGTTAGGAGATTTTTTCGAAAACGACCCTAATTTTGGTGTTGAAGGTTCGTCAGAATTTTTACAAAACTATTATTGGCAAAACTCAGAAGATTCTGGACAGAATAACATTGCTAACGGACCTGACTCTTTAGATGGAGGCGGGGGAAACTTTATTCCAGCTCAAGTAGAAAGCGGTGTTGTTAATACAACAGTCAATGGCACATTTGTAGGAGGAGCTGAAAACAACTTTACGTGGAATTATGTTACAAGCACTGGTCAAGGAAGCGCGCCGATACCTACACGGTTTGGAACTTCTGCAGCCAACCCTTTAATTGTTCAGGCTAAACCTGTTTCTATTTCTTTAACTCTTAGGGCTCATGAACTTAATATTACTAGGGAGGACGTTTCTATAGCTATTGCTCAAGTGCTTTCAGAAGAATCTTCGTCAGGAATTTACGTTCATGACGGCAAGTTCCAAGTTGTAAACTCCGATTTTGGAACAATATATTCTTATAGCTTAGGTTTAAATAGTGGTAGTAGTTTTTCAATGACTGATTCTCTTGCTAAACTTATAGTTATGACAGGGGATAATGAGTTTGAAAGCGGAACGCTTCATGGTAATTTTATTTTAAACAAGGCTACTGTGGAGTTGGGATTTTTTGAAGACAAGGCTTATACTCACGATACAGGTGATGATCAAACGGCTGAAAATTATTATTTTGGAGAGGGGATTTATGAAGATCCAGACACAGGGGAAACAAACACAGACAACAGGCGTGTAGGTATATATATAAAACAGATATATAACGTCGAGGTTTTTACTTGTTTAAGAAAAGGAAAACCCAACAGTCCTTGGCATGTATATAATGCTGATAATTACCTTGTAAACCTTTCTGAAGACTTGAGTGAAGGGCCATTTGCTGAGGATTTTTGGCCAAGTTTAACAGATCCTTTTGGGTCAGGAGGTGAGTTTGAAACGCATGTAGGAAAGTTAAATTTTACAGACAGCTTAAGTGAAGGCAAACCGTTTTTTAAAGGTCAAAACCTAGCCGAAGTAGGACTATCATGTTTTACAGTTTTAGACGGTAAAGGCGGCATATCTGGTGGTCCTGCAAATTCTAGTGGTAACCTACCTTATGACAACGAAAATGTATTAGTAGCACCTCCTCTTGAATATATTTCTGGAATATCAAATTTAGGTAGCGCTCCTATGCAGGTGTCAGGACCATCTCTGCAGGCTGTGTTTTCTGGTCCTATTATAGATAACAACGCTAGAGGTTTTATGCCCTTGCATGATAACGGCGGAATAGTAGCTCCGCTTGCAAATGGCAATGGTATAGATGTATCTCTTCAGCACAGCGCCGCATTAATGTTAGGGGACAGCTTCTTTATAACCTCTTCTCAAGGGGATGGAGAAAGATCTTTTAAAAGTGGTGCAAATCACGCTTTCGGGGTAGTGTACTACGACTACAGGGGTAGAGCTTCGAGCGTATACCCTATAGGGACAGCTTATGCCCCAGCATATTACAACAGGCCCGATAATAACTACGGGAGGATAGAGATGGAGATAAACTTATTGCATGACGCTCCGCTTTGGGCTAAGGATTTTCAAATAGTATACTCTGGAAATACTTCCGTTTCTGACTTTACTCAGTACACAACGGGAGGGGCGTTTTATGTAGAAGGGGAGGATGAAGCGGAAGACGGAAATATATACGTGTCTTTAAACTACTTGCAAGAAAATAACGATGTTTCTTATACTGAAGCTTTTGGTGCTAGGTCTCCTGAAGGTGCAGCTGATATGTACACGTTTAAAGAAGGGGATCTTTTAAGGGTTATTTCTTACTACACTAGCGACGACAATAGAGTTTTTGTAGACAATCGCTTTTTATTTGAGGTAGCTGGCCAGAGGACGTTATCTTCTGGTGAAGACAATCCTTTGTTTAATGAAGCTGAGGACGCTGACACTGTTCATCCAAGTAAGCAAGGGAACTTTATTATTCTTAAAAACAAGCCTGATGCTGATGGTTTTGCGTATTATGATGTTACACAGGGTGGAAACGATCCTGACTCACCAGCTCACAACTGGAATAAAAGATGCGTAGTAGAAATTATATCACCATCGGACTCTCAAGCAGAGGACAATATCGTTTTCTATGAAACATCAAAGGTTTTTCAGATAGGTGAACATAGCAACGCTATAACTATGGCTAACGGAGATGTGTGGTGGAGGAGAGTACCTGTAAATATGCCTGAGTTTGACGGAACGTTTAAAAATATTATTTTAGAAGAAGGCTCTCAGCCTAGGTTTGCCCCGTATTATTTAGAAACAAAAGCTTTTAACGATACAGTTCGTAACGCTGACGTTACAGGGGAAGGTAAGTTAAAAATAGTTTTACCTGATGCTCAGGAGTCTAGAAGGTCTACATCTATAACGTATTCAGAAAAAAACAATCCTGCGTCTTCTGTATTTCAGCTGACGTCTTTTAACCCTGCTAAACTACAGTTTAAAGACTTACCTATAGAGCATGGTAATATAAATTACTTATTAGCTCAGCAGGACTCTTTGTTTGTTATACAGGCTAACAGGTGCGCTTCGGTTCCAGTAGACAGAAATATTATCACCACAGCCTCTAACGATCAGTCTTTAGTTGCTGCTTCAAGAGTTTTAGGCACTCAAAGATATTATGCAGGTAAGTATGGGTGTGACAATAATCCAGAGTCTGTTTGCGCCGTAGGTAATAACGTATATTTTGCTAGTAAAAGCAATTCTCAGGTGTACAGATTTAATTCCTCTAATGGAATTGAAGTTATTTCAGATAAAGGCATGAAGTCTTTCTTTAGAAGGACTTTTAGGGATGTTATTTCCAGCCAAAGTGAATTAGGGGTAGCAAAAATTGTTGGGGGATATGACCCCGCTAAAGATGAGTATATAATAAGTATATTCAATCAAGACCTTGCTGCAGGGGCAGGTGGTGGAGCAGGAGGTATAAATACAGGCACTCCTACGTCTAATGCTTTAGAAGAGCAGTTGTATCAATTTATAGACGCCGTAATAAGCGTTAATATAGAAGGCGGCTCTTTGTTTAATATTAACAGCCTTCCAACATCTATAGCTAATTTTTATGTCGGCTACCAAAGCAACCACAACTTAGATGAGTCTCACCTTTTATCTAGCAGTGGTGGCTATATCGACTCTAGTACTGGTCAATTTGTTGGTAACCCTCTTACTGTTGATGCCGTCACAAACTCTTCAGTTATAGTTTCAGCTTTGTCTATCGCAGCAGATGCGGCAGCTACTAGAATACAAAACAGCACTTTGGCTCCTATTATAAATGCAATAGCTAATTCTGATCCAGAAGCGGCAGCCGACATGAGCAATTTGCAAACCAGCACAAGTATAGCTGAGTATATTCAATCTCGGAATGTCTTTATAGAATACCAAAAAGACCAAATTAATGGCTTACAAGCTGAGCTATATGGTGGGGAAGGGTTTTCTAGAGATGACCCCTCGTCAGGCTCTGCTATGGGTCGTGTTGTAACTTTAACAAGTCAACTAGCAGATTCACAAGCGTCAGTCGCAGCTTTTCAAACTCAAGTAACCGCGTTGTCAGAAACTATTGCTTCTGACACAGCCGCAGCCGCAGCGGCAGCATCAGCGGCAGCAGGAGAAATTTCGTCTTTGGAAAGCCAAATAGCTAGCATTCAGAATCAACTCGATCCTTTTATAGCATTAGGTCTATCGGCAGAAGAAATACAAGGAAGGCTTTTAAAGCTTCAGCAATTTGAAGCTGCTATGACGGCTGCAGAGTTTAGCCCCACTCCTGAGGCGCTTACAACTATACTTACAAGTTATGCTGCATACAGCAATATAGGTAGTGTTGCGTCTTTTGAAAACGCTATGAATACGCTTCAAGCTTTAGAAAACGTAGGTGTCGACATGAGCGAGGTTTACAACATAGCTAATGTCATAAGCACTGAACAGATTCAACAAATTATATCTGACGGTATAGCAGATAGCAATTTAGAAACAGCCCTTTCTTCAGAATTGTATGCAGTTTTAAATAACGCTGGGTATAGTCAAAATGTAGCAGGATTGAATGCTTTAGTTGCAGATTTAGACCAGTGGCAAAACATTGGTACGGCTGCTGGGCTTAGCGGCAACTTAAGTTACAGTCAGGTTTTAGACACCATTAGAAAATATAACGATTTCAATCAGCTAGGATATAACGCTGATGAACTAGGCGGCATTATAGACGCGTGGGAGGAATATACATCTACAGGCTTGTCAGCTAATGAAGTACAAGGTTTTGTAGATTTAGACTTATCTCCAGAAGAAATAAATGGTATTGTTTCTGAACTTGAGTCTTATCAAGATCAAGGCTCTGTAGAGGATTTTGCAGCCTTTAACAGCTTAGAAGATCAGTACGGAAGCTTAAGCGCAGCTTTAGCTAACCTTCAAGGTTATTTAGACATTAATCCTGATTGGGAAACACACGGACAGGCTCAAGAGGCTTTACAAGCTGCTTATACTGGTTGGAATCAATGGGAGTCTGTTTCTACGGCTGGGTTTAGTTCTAGCGATGTTGTTGCCATTTTGGGCGATTATTCAGCTTTTTCAGCTTCTCTTGGGTTTGACGTTCAAAATGGGATTTTTGCCTCAGATGTAGTTCAAGATTTGCAAGGTCAATTAAACACAGCTCAAGGTAATGCAGCAGATGCAGTGGCTGCTCAAGCAGCCGCAGAAGCAGATTTAGCATCGGCAATAGCGGCTCAAACAAGCGCAGAAGGTGTAGCGGCTGCAGCACAAGCAGCACAATTAGCAGCAGAAGCCGCACAAGAAACGGCGGTAGCAGCAGCAGATTTAGCTGCAGATCTTCAAGAAGCTGCCGAAACTCAACTAGCAAATGCAAATTTAGCTGCTCAAGATAATTTAGCTGCTTTAAATAGCTTTGCCTCTTCTTTGACGCAAACGCAAACAGATTACGAAAATATAATTTCAGGTATAGACAATTTAGCCTCTGTAACGGAAGAAGCTTTACAAGCTCAGTATGACGCAGGGGTTAATTCAACAGCAGCCTCAGAAGCTGCTTTTGCTGCTGAAATACTAGGTCTTCAAAAAAACCTTATTGATGTAGGTTTAACTTTAGGAGCGCATGGGTGGTCTCCACTAGGCAACCTTAATGCATCAAATTATAGCCTTTCAGAAAATTATATTCCTCCCACTGAAGATAATTATCTTAACCCTTTTATGGGTAATAATATTGTTACAGCGGTAGGTGCGGCACTTAACGAGCTTAAAGCTTGGACCAGCGCTTTTCGAGGTAGTTTTAATTTTTATGATGAAGAGGGTGGAGGTGATAGCTACTTTAAGTACAACTTAACTACTCCTAATGCTTCATTTGCAGGTCCAGCAGGAACGCCTGTTTCTTGGTCTGATATAATTAGTCAAAATATGACAAATGAATCAGCTAACGCGCTGCAAGGAGCTTTAGATGTTGTTCACACAAATAATGAGGATAGTTATAATATGTATTTACCTACCAACCTTCTTAACGTTATAACCAATGCTGGGTACGACAACGGGTATACAGCTGGGTTTGGTGACGGGCAGGCTTCTGGAGATGGAGGTGGCACTACGCATGCAAATATAAAAGACTATATTAACGCTAACGGCATAACAAGGGGGGACTATGAAAAACTAATGGCTGCAATGAGTGGGTTGGCCGATGGGGCAGGGAGTGGTTTTAAAGGCATGATGTCTGACACCAACTTTGACGGTGATATTGGTTCTGCCGACTTGCTAGACTTTCTAATCGCATACGGCGCAAATGTAAACGAACTCGGATCTAATGCTGAGAACTGGGAAGACTTAGATCAGACATATTATCCATCGCTTTAACGCTACAAAACCATGAATAGAACTATAGCTTTTGACAATAAAAAAGGAGTTTGGAAAACTAGATATAGTTTTTTTAGCTCGTGTATAGCTTGGGTAAAAGACCTTATGGTTACATGCCCTACAAGGAGTACTGGTACAGGTGTTGTATGGAAGCATGACGGATTGTCAGGAAGTAACAACACTTTTTATAATGTTACATCACCCTCTATTGTAGGGGTTTCTTTTAACGACAAACCCTCTTCAAACAAGCAGTTTAAATCTCTTTCAGTGGAAAGTCTTGAGCCCAACAATATATCAGGAATGAATACGTTTGTTGTAAATGGTGAGTCTGGGTCTGTTGGAGAGATGAGACAAAAAGGAGGTGTTTTGTACGGGCATATAGGTGCTGAAGATGGGTATACTTTGTCTAACTTTGAGTTTATAGGTCAAATAAAAGCTATACACAATAGCCAACAAGCCGCAGAAGACGCATCGGGCCTTAGCTTTGAGGGTGTTTCTAGCGGTTTTTATATAGAGTTTTATTATACAGAAATGAACGCTTTAAGCGGAGGTGCTGTAGGGGTAACTACAAACCCTCAAGGTGTTAAAAATGGAACTGAGCTGGCTGCACCTTTAGTTAGTGATCTTGTTTTATATAACGGGATGTTTCTTCATAATTTCGGTGGGTATAATATAGGAGACAATCTGTACTTTGCATACCCCAGTTCTGTTAACGGTGAGTCGCCAAAAGGTCAAGTGGCAGACGTAACTTTAACTTTAGGCAGTAATGATTTTGAGGTACATGCAGTTAACCTTGAATATTCTCCTACAAATCTTGACCATAGTAATTAATATTTCACTACTTTTGTAACATGGCATTAGAAGATATTTTAAATAAAGCAGGAGCCTTTGCTCAGTCAGATCTTGGCAAGTCGCTTCTTGCAGCTGGTCTTTCAAGACGAGCATCAAAAAGGGGTGCTGAAGCGGGTCAAGAGCTTCTTCAAGAAGAAGGTAGAAAACAACAAGAGTCAGGTCAGAAGCTATATGAAACTATGCTCAAAGAGCTTAGAGAAGGTAAGTATGATGTAGCTCAAGGGCAAAGAGACACCGCTGAAGACGCTAAAATTGCTGCTGAGGAGTTTGTAGAAGCTACAAGACGAAGAGGACAAGAAAGCCGAGGAGACCTTGTTTCAGCTATTCAAAGTGGAGATCCTAGGATGTCTGCTTTAGTGCCACGACAAGCGCAAGCCCTAGCACAGAATCTTCAACAAGCGGAACTTTTAGGTTTAGACAAAAAGGTTGCAGCAGATGCAGCCATATCTGATTTAGAACAAAAGTACCAAGACGCAAATCTAGACAGAAAAACTCGATTGGACGAAATGGAACTTGGTAGAGGAGCGCAAGGAGCTGAATCAGGAAGACAAATGGAGTTAAACGCTATGCTTAGGCAGATGCAAGCTGGCCCTAATGCTTTGAGAGATGGGCTAAACACTGGGTTAGCTACATACGCATCATTACAAGACCCTGAAGTAGGCGAAGACAAGTCCACTAAACAAAACACTAGTATATCTGATCTTTTAGAGTTTTTTAACAACATGAAAACTCAAGAAGCTTCAGGGGAAGGAGAGCCAGAGTATGAGCAAGACGAAGAGGGTAGAGACCTAAATCCAAATGCAACATTCTATGGAGAAGACGGAGGGGCTATAAATTTTGAAGACGGAGGAGGTATGACTAATGGAGAGTTTAGCCATGAGAACAATCCTAAGGCAATCATAGACGAAGAGACAGGCATGAAAGAAGGTGAGGTTACAGGGGGTGAGCTTGTATTTAACAATAAACAATCTAGTACTATTGAAGAATTAGTAAACTCTGGAAAAGGAGGTAAGCTTGTTAAGTTTATGAAAAATCTTCTCTCTAAGAAACAATTTCAAGAATAATGGCTAACGGAGGATTTACTTTTACTCAAGGAATCTCTTCTCCACAACAGGCTTCTCAAGGGGGTTCTGGTGTAGGAGATGTTTCTGACACAATATTTAAAGCTTCTACTCTTATAGAAAATAAAAAGAGAGAGGCTATGAGGCAGTACGAGAACGCGCAAAAGATGATGCGTGAAGACCTCAAGACAATGCATGGGTTTGACACCACCGTAGGAGGTATGGGGCAGTTTTCTGGTGCTTTAAGTCAAATAGCCGAAGAGTCTAGACAAAAGATAAGGGATGCAAAAGATCCTGTAGAAGCACAAGAAATTATAGCAGGGTTTAGAGAGCAGTACAACATAGCTAAATCTAGGCAAGCCTCTATAGCTGACAAAAAAGCAACATTTGAAGCTTTAGCAACAGCAACAGGCGCACAATCAAACGCATTAAACGAAGGCTTAGGGGTAGACGAAGAGTATGTTCTTCCAGAAGCCTCTGACATAGCTTTAGCTCAACAAGCATGGGACAATCCATACGAGCAAGGTATAGCCGTTATTAACGGACGAATGATGGCTATAGACCCTGCTGATGGACAGCTTAAAGAGTTAGGAGATATAGCTGCTACTTTAGATTCGTCTATGTATGATATGCAAACCAGACCTATAGAAGCTGGTGCTATTAGAGACTGGGCTAAATCTCAAGGAGTGTTTAAAGATATTGGTTTTGAAGATGGTATGTGGAATGAAGAAAGAGCAGGGCAGCTGTACGATGACAACATATTTCAAACAGGAAGCAAAGAGGATAGAACTGAGATGGGGGAGTGGCACAGGCGTCAAGTGTTAAACACTTTGGAGCAGAGAGATATGATACAGATTTTTTCTGACGAGGATAGAAAAAACTTTGTTAACGGAAATTTTGACGCGTTAGACCCTGAAAAGACTAAAAAAGTTCTTTCTATGGGTAAAAATATATTTATAGAAGAGTCTAGGTTTGTAAAAGGTAGCAGTACTGATGAT
>Ga0208767_1000413_pt1 | contig 34555 bp, 52 predicted proteins | sample VirMetDEL_Mar_21_FD_184514 | JGI IMG/M metagenome (GOLD analysis project Ga0208767, IMG submission 184514) | Aqueous microbial communities from the Delaware River and Bay under freshwater to marine salinity gradient to study organic matter... | ecosystem: Environmental > Aquatic > Marine >... | reverse complement strand
GAAAGAGCACCCAGGCATGCATACAAAGGGTATAGCCGCAGACATATACGTCAGCAATGGGGTAGATCGCTTTAAACTACTAATTACTGCTTTTAATATGGGATTTACGGGGATTGGGGTAGCCAAGACGTTTATTCATGTGGATACTCGGACAAGTCAGCCCGTAGTCTGGACATATCAATAATGCTATACACTAGGCACGCAACAGTTACCAGCACGGCAGAGGTTGTTATTTTAACAGTTCCAGCAGGATTTGTTGCTCATGTAAGTTATTTGCTGGTGGCTAATAATGGCGGATCAACAAATGCCTGCACCCTGTACTTTGACGACGGCACTGACGAGCTTCACCTACTCGACGCTAAAAACATTGGCAGTAACGACAGGGAAGAGTTTTCTAGCGGAATATTTGTTATGCAGTCGGGAGAACAGATCAAGGCTCAAACGGGATCATCAGGTGATGTTGAGTTTGCAGTAACGCTTGACCTTCTTGAAGCTCCATCTACGCTTGTAAACTTTTCCTAATGTCTGATTTAAATGTAGAGTTATTGCCTTGGCAGCAGGATGTATATTCTGATCCTACTCGCTTTAAGGTAGTTGCCGCAGGTAGGCGCACAGGCAAATCTAGGCTGGCCGCATGGCTGTTAATCATTAATGGCCTTCAGGCCGATAGGGGTCATGTCTTTTATGTGGCCCCAACTCAGGGGCAGGCCAGGGATATCATGTGGCAAACTCTCCTAGAGTTAGGTCATCCAGTTATATCAGGCTCTCATATTAATAACCTACAGATTAAACTTGTAAATGGAGCAACAATCAGCCTTAAAGGTGCAGATAGACCCGAAACAATGCGGGGTGTGTCTTTAAAATACCTCGTAATGGACGAGTATGCCGACATGAAGCCTGATGTTTGGGAGCAAATATTGCGCCCAGCACTAGCAGATCAAAAGGGCGAGGCGCTTTTTATTGGCACTCCGATGGGTCGAAACCACTTTTACGATCTTTATAAGTATTCAGAGCTTGGAGATGACGAAACTTATAGGGGCTGGCACTTTACAAGCTATGATAATCCTATACTAGACCCTAATGAGATTGATATTGCAAAGAAATCAATGTCAAGTTATGCGTTTAGGCAGGAGTTTATGGCTTCTTTTGAGGCTAGAGGCTCTGAAATGTTTAAAGAGGACTGGGTTAAGTTTGGTAATTGCCCAGATGAGGGTGATTATTATATAGCAGTTGACCTTGCTGGCTTTGAGGACGTTAACAAGAAGCGCACAAAAAGCACTAACCTAGATGAAACCGCTATTGCGGTTGCAAAAGTAAACCCAGATGGATGGTTTATAGAAAACATTATTTATGGGCGCTGGGATTTAAATGAAACAGCAATGAAGATCTTTCAGGCTGTAAGGGATTATCGCCCTATTAGTGTAGGAATTGAGCGTGGCATAGCAAAACAAGCAGTAATGTCCCCGTTAACAGACCTTATGAAACGATATGGTATGTTTTTTCGTGTTGAAGAGTTAACTCATGGAAATAAAAAGAAAACCGACAGGGTCATGTGGGCATTGCAGGGGCGTTTTGAAAATGGTTATGTTACTTTAAGCAAGGGAGAGTGGAATACGCGGTTTCTTGACCAGCTATTTCAGTTTCCAGATGCCTTAACGCATGATGACTTAGTAGATGCGCTGGCTTACATAGACCAGCTGGCTCAAGTTGCATACGATTACGAGTATGAAATTGACGACCACGAAATTTTAGATGTGGTATCGGGATATTAATATGGCAGAAGATATTTACAATCCAGACCCAATAATGATTCAAGAATCTCTTGCAGAATGGGTTATGACCAAGTGTGAAAACTGGCGTGATTACTATGAGTCAAACTACGAAGACAAGTTTGAAGAGTATTATAGACTTTGGCGCGGTCAGTGGGATCCATCGGACTCTCAAAGAGCATCTGAAAGATCCAGAATTATTGCTCCTGCGCTGCAACAGGCGGTTGAGTCAAATGTTGCAGAGCTTGAGGAGGCTACCTTTGGTCGTGGAAAGTGGTTTGACATTGCTGATGATTTCACTGACGGTCAAAAGCAAGATGTTTTGTATTTACGCAAAAAGCTTGGAGAAGATTTTGAAGCCTGCATGGTGCGAAAGGCTGTTGCAGAGTGTCTTATTAACTCGGCTGTATTCGGAACTGGCATTGGCGAAGTGGTCATTGAGGAAATTAAAGAAATGGCTCCAGCGTCTGAGCCGATCATGGGTGGCGACCTTCAGGCGGTTGGTGTAAATATTACTGACAGAGTTGTTGTAAAGCTTAAGCCTGTACTTCCGCAAAATTTTCTTATTGATCCCGTGGCAACATCAGTTGATGACGCTTATGGCGTGGCAGTTGATGAGTTTGTAAGCAAGCACACCGTTGAGTTGCTGCAAGAGCAGGGCGCTTACATGGAGGGGCCAATCGAATCGGCGGCCCCAGACTCTGATCTTGAGCCAGACCAAGACTTTACGATATATAACGACGATAAAGTTCGATTAACAAAGTATTATGGCCTTGTTCCAAGAGAGCTTTTAGAAGCCGAAGATATTGAGGTTGAAGAAGACTCAAAGTATGTTGAGGCTATTGTTGTTATAGCAAATGGCGGAACATTACTTAAAGCATCTAAAAATCCATACATGATGGGTGATAGACCTGTTGTTGCTTTTCCTTGGGATGTAGTGCCAGGAAGATTTTGGGGTCGTGGTGTATGTGAAAAAGGCTATAACAGCCAAAAAGCGCTTGATACAGAGCTTCGCGCTCGCATAGATGCGTTAAGCCTTACAATTCACCCAATGATTGCAGTAGATGCAACAAGGCTTCCAAGGGGTGCTAAGCCAGAAGTGCGCCCCGGCAAGATGATTTTAACCAATGGAGATCCGCGTGAAGTCTTACAGCCTTTCAACTTTGGTCAAGTGGGCCAAATCACGTTTGCCCAAGCCGCAAGTCTTCAGCAAATGGTACAGCAAGCTACAGGGGCTGTTGACTCCGCTGGCATCGCGGGTCAAGTTAACGGAGAATCAACTGCTGCTGGGATTAGTATGTCTCTTGGCGCTATTATTAAGCGTCATAAGCGTACTTTAATTAACTTTCAGCAGTCATTTTTGTTGCCGTTTGTAACTAAAGCGGCTCATCGATACATGCAGTTTGATCCCGAAAACTATCCGGTTGCAGATTATAAGTTTGTTGCAACCAGCACTCTTGGAATTATTGCAAGAGAGTATGAGGTAACTCAGCTAGTTCAGCTATTGCAGACTATGAAGCAGGACAGTCCAATGTATCCTGTTTTAATCCAAAGCATTATCGATAACATGAATCTTAGTAACCGAGAAGAGCTTATTGCGACAATGCAGCAGGCGTCTCAGCCTAACCCACAGGCGCAGCAAATTGCTGAAATGGCTCAGCAGGCTCAGTTGCAGTTTCAACAAAGCCAGACAAATGCGCTTAATGGTCAGGCCGCAGAGTCTCAGGCTCGCGCAGCTAAGATATCGATTGAAGCGCAGATTGCGCCTCAAGAACTGGAAATTGATAAGATTAATGCAATCACAAGGAATCTTAAAGAAGGCGACTCGGAAGATAAAGAGTTTGAGCGCAGGCTTAAGATTGCTGACAGGCTTTTAAAAGAGCGTGAACTGGAGGGAAAGTCACCTAATGCTAATGACGCAAACAGAAATCAACAGCCTGCTGGGGCAAATCAACAAGGCATTCCAAGACCAAACCGACAAGCTGGAGCAAGTCCAAGTCCGATTGCAGGCATTGGAGAGCAAATTCAATGAGCAAGAAAAAGGATCCAAAGTTGGCACGCGCGGGCGTAAGCGGATACAACAAGCCGAAGAGAACACCGAACCACGCAACGAAGAAGTTTGTGGTAGTAGCCAAGAAGGGGGATAAAACCAAAACGATTCGATTTGGCGATCAAAAAATGACGATTAAAAAAGATCAGCCAGCACGAAGAAAGTCGTTTAGGGCAAGGCACAAGTGCGATACAAGCCCACCAGACAAGCTAACAGCTAGGTACTGGTCATGTAAAAAGTGGTAACAATCAATCAATTAGGAGTGAGCTTTGAACAAACTAGAAAGTATTTACAAATTAAAAGTAAAAGAATCTCTCGACACCGCAGCAAAGTATCATAGGCTTTTAACCAAACGAAAAGAAAAGGTTATAGTTATGTACTCTGGCGGCATGGATAGCGTGTCGTTAGCATGGAGCTTGCTAGAGCATACACAGCATAACGTACACATACACTCAATACACCTAGATAATTCTGAAGGTAGATTTAAAGCAGAAGCAAATGCTATTCATAAAAGCATAAACTGGCTTAAAGATAACCAACGAGAGTTTGAGTTTTCATCTTGCTTGTATTCTTACAAGGCTAAATATCCTGGGGGAAGGGACATGTCATTAGCTTTGTTTCAGGCTGGAAGGGTTATATCTACAATGACTGAGCCTGTATGCGCTATATTTACCGGCGATTACAACATGAGCAAGGAAGAAAGCGCAGAAGCATATGGCGTCATGAGTGCTTTGTTTATGAATAAACAATCAAAGCCGGTTTGGGCTGCGCCATTTGACTATATGAGCAAAACCCCTCTTGAAAGAAGCCTTGGGGTTTATTACGCTATGCCAGAGCAGTTGCAAAAAATGTATTGGTCGTGTAGAAGACCAAGTGAAACGCCAGACGGATTTTTATCCTGTGGCGAGTGCCATGCTTGTAGGCGGCAACATGCAATGAAGCAGCACATTAAAAGGTTTGACAATGAAAGTTAAAGCTCCTGATGGTTATCATTGGATGAAAAGCGGAAATAGTTATAAGCTTATGAAAAATCCTTCTGGCGGATACAAGCCACATAAGGGGGCTTCTCAATCTGCTAACTTTGAAGTTCAAAAAACTCACAAAGGCAAATAAGTAGGGAGATAAAAATGGGCTATGGAAGTGGAGCATATTCAACAAAGCCAAAGAAAAAGAAAAAAAAGGTTAAAAAGTAATGGCAGCAAAAAAGACCTTGCCTAAAAAGAAAAGCAGTTCAACGCCAAAAAACAAGGCGCTGTACTCTAGGGTAAAGTCTGAAGCTAAAAAGAAATTTGACGTATACCCTAGCGCCTATGCTAATGCGTGGCTTGTTCGGGAATACAAAAAACGTGGTGGCACTTATGTCTAAGTCTAAAGGCGGCTTAACAAAGTGGTTTAAGGAAGAGTGGGTTGACATCAAGACCGGAAAAAAATGTGGTCGTAAAAAAGCTAAAGGATCTAGCCGCCCATATCCTGCATGTAGGCCCAAAGCAGTAGCCGCTAAGATGACAAAGGCAGAAAAAGAAGCAGCTAAGCGGAAAAAGACAGGGCCAAAAGCAATTAAGTACGCGGTAACGGCTTCAGGCAAAAGAAGGAAAACCGCAAAAAAGACAGCGTAATTAGTGAGATAACCAAATGGCCTCGATGGAAAAAGAAGTTGAAGAGTATTACAACAAGTATTTTGATTTGTTTACAACCGATGGTTGGAAGCAGTTACTTGAAGAGTTAAAGCACAATGCTATTTCTGTTAATAGCGTTGAGGCAGTTAAAGACAGTGACGATATGTATTTTCGGAAAGGCCAGCTAAACATTTTGGCTTTTTTGTTGAATTTAGAGTCTACTGTTAACAACAACTTTGAAGAGTTGCAAAAAGAAGATGAATAAGATATTTGACTTTCGTTGCGAAAACGGTCATATATTTGAAGAGTTTGTAGCGGGCGGAACCACAGCCACTAGGTGCGGATGTGGCGCTAATGCTAGAAAGATCGCTTCAGCATCAAATTTCGTGCTGGATGGGTCTACTGGGGATTTCCCTGGCAGGCACATTAGGTGGGTGCGAGAGCATGAAGAAGCGGGAAGACGAGGACGGGAAGCTCAACGAGAGGAGAGTCAAGCCCAATAATTCCATAACCATTAGGCGGAATGAGTTTAAATGATGTCAAGAGCAACAATTATTGATGAGCGTCAAGATGAAGAATCTTCTGATGCTTTGCAGGACACAGCGCAAGAATCCGTTGAGGCTCCAGTAAAGGAGAAACCTCAAGATTTTGACATTCCAGAAAAGTATCGTGGTAAGTCTGTACAAGATTTGGTGCAGATGAACCAAGAGCTTGAGAAGTTTTCGGGCAAACAGAGTACGGAAGTAGGCGAGCTGCGAAGATTAGTTGACGGATACATTCAGACAGAACTCGACAACAAGCAAGCACCTGAAACACAGCAAGAAGATAGCAACACAAATGATGTTGATTTTTTTGTTGACCCACAAAGTGCTGTTAATCGGGCTATAGACAATCATCCTAAAATCAAAGAGGCAGAAACGTACACTAAACAGTACAAACAACAGGCCACTCTTGCACAGTTAAGATCAGATCACCCTGATATGGATCAAGTTTTGCAAGACCCTAAATTTGCTGAATGGATAAAAGGATCAAAGGTTAGAACGCAACTGTTTGTTAATGCAGACCAAGCGTATGATTATGATTCGGCAAATGAGCTATTTTCGCTTTGGAAAGAACGAAGCAGTATAGTTCAGCAAACTGCAATAGCAGAGCGCGCAAGTCGTAAGAATGCGGTTAGGTCAGCAACAACAGGCAATGCCCGAGGTACAGCGGAAAGGTCAAACAAAAAAGTTTATCGTCGTGCTGACATTATTAAACTTATGAAGACTGACCCAGACCGTTATAACGCTTTATCAGATGAGATACTGAAAGCATACGCGGAGGGTCGAGTTAAATAGCCTAAAGGAGAACTATCATGGCTACAGCAACTTATCCCGGCGCGGGTGGTAATACCGCATTAACAGAAGCGGCAACATTTGTACCAGAAATTTGGTCAGATGAAATTATTGCTGCCTACCAAAAGAACTTGAAGATGGCTCCCCTTGTCAAGCGCATTTCTATGTCTGGCAAGAAGGGTGACGTTATTCATATTCCTAAGCCTACTCGCGGCGATGCCAATGCTAAAGCGGCTGATACTGCGGTAACTATCATTGCCAATACAGAGTCAGAGTTGACGATTACTATTAACCGTCACTTTGAATACTCGCGCTTAATTGAGGACATTGTAGAAGTTCAGGCTTTGTCTTCTTTGCGTCAGTTTTACACTGAAGACGCTGGTTATGCTCTGGCTGTACAGGTTGATAATGACCTGCACTCTTGCGGTACTGGCTTTGGTGACGGTGGTGCAGTTGTATTTTCTGGATCAGTAGCTCCTACTGACTACCAGCACACTGGCTGTTTTATGAATACTAATGACTCAACGACTCAGTACACTGACGATACCATTGACGGTATTGCTGGTGATAAGTTTACTGATCGTTTTTTCCGAGACATGATCCAAAAGTTGGATGACAACAATGTCCCAATGGAAAATCGTTATTTTGTTATTCCCCCTGGAGTACGGAATGAAATTATGGGCATTGACCGATATGTTTCATCTGACTTTGTAAACGGCGGAGTAGTAAATAGCGGGCTTATTGGTAACCTTTATGGCGTAGATGTATACGTGTCTGCTAACTGTGCGACTATCGAAGCTGCTGCTGCTAACACTGCGGCAAGTGTTGATACTCGCGCGGCGTTGCTTTTCCACGCTGATGCAGTTGTGATGGCTGAGCAAATGGCCGTTCGATCACAGACACAATACAAGCAAGAGTACCTGTCTACTCTGTACACTGCCGACACGCTTTATGGTGTCCAAGTGTATCGTCCTGAAGCTGGGTTTGTGCTCGCACTACCATCTGCTTAATCTTTACGGGGGCTTCGGCCCCCCTTTCTTTATATCCAATGTTTTCCTTGGAGTAGTTCATGGCAACCACAATTAAGCTTAAAAATGGATCGGGTGCGCCCTCAGCTAGTGATTTAGTCCAAGGCGAACCAGCAATTGATTTAACAAACAAAAGACTTTATACCGAAAATGGCAGTGGTGCTGTTATCGAAGTGGGGTCAAACCCAAGCAGCCTTTCTATTGCGGGGACTGCAATTACCGCTACAGCGGCAGAGTTAAACATTCTTGATGGCGTAACCTCTACTGCGGCGGAGTTAAATATCCTTGACGGAGTTACTGCTACTGCCGCAGAACTTAATATTATGGATGGCGTTACATCCACTACAGCCGAACTTAATATTTTAGATGGGGTTACCAGCACAGCGGCTGAGCTTAATATTTTGGACGGAGTGACTTCTACTGCGGCTGAGCTAAATATACTAGATGGTGTTACTTCGACAACGGCAGAATTAAACATTCTTGACGGGGTTACAAGTACAACCGCAGAGTTAAATATACTAGATGGAGTAACAAGTACAGCCGCAGAATTAAATGTGCTTGATGGCGTTACAGCTTTTGTTGACGAAGATGATATGTCTAGCGACTCAGCTACATCTATTCCCAGCCAGCAATCAGTAAAGGCATATGTTGATTCTGTAGCAACAGCATCAGACTTAGACTTTCAAGCTGACAGCGGTGGTGCTTTAAATATTGATCTTGACTCAGAAACCATGACGTTTACTGGCGGCACTGGTATTGATACGTCGGGTTCTGGTAATGCCGTTACGTTTGCGATTGATTCGACGGTAGCAACGCTTACTGGAAGTCAATCTCTTACAAACAAAACACTAACATCGCCTGTTTTAAACACGGGCGTTTCTGGCACTGCGGTTCTTGATGAAGATGATATGTCTTCAGACTCTGCAACTCAACTCGCTACCCAACAATCTATTAAGGCATATGTCGATTCTCAGGTTGCATCTGCGGATACACTTGCCGAGCTTACAGATACAAATGTTACAAGCCCTGCTGATGCCGCCGTTTTGTTTTATGACACAGGCACATCAAAGTGGATTGACAATGTAGTCTCTGGCGACGTTACGATTGCCGATACTGGCGTAGCGGCTATTGGCTCTGGGGTTATTGTTAATGATGATGTTAACGCCAGCGCTGCTATAAGCGTTTCTAAGACCGCTTTGACGGCAGGTACGGGTATTACCCTTAGTACGGACACTTTGTCTGTGGATGCCTCTCAGACGCAAATAACGGCAGTTGGAACAATTGGCACAGGAACCTGGCAAGGCTCGGTTATCTCTGACACCTATGTTGCCAATGACTTAACCATATCTGGCGGCACAATCGAAAACACAATTATTGGTGCATCTACAGCCGCCGCAGGCACGTTTACTACGTTTACCTCCACAGGCATCGACGACAACGCCACAAGCACTGCAATTACGATTGACTCAAGTCAGAACGTGGACATAGATGGCAACCTCACTGCTGGTGATGGCACTGATATCAGTATGTCGGGAACACCCACTGGTCAGATCAGGATTGATGGCAATGGCTACGATGGCGCAATCGCATTAGACGCCACAGGTATGCACATTTACCACAACAGTGCTTCACGCTCTTTGATCTTCGGCACAAATGAAATAGGGCGTATGCTTATCGACTCCAGCGGCAGGGTTGGCATTGGCACTACATCCCCTTCAACTTATAGCAATGCTTCAGAGCTTGTTGTGGATACTGGTGTTTCTGGAGGTATTACGGTAGTCAGTGATTCTACGTCTGGCGGTTATGGTGCTTTGTACTTCGCCGATGGCACAACAGGTGACGAGCAGTACAGGGGGTTCATTCAATACAACCATAACAACAGCGGAACCGATGAAATGCTTATTGGTACTGCTGGCGCGACACGCATGGCGATAGATAGCTCTGGCGGTGTTATTTTCAAAGGGTCTTTAGCAAGTCACCAAACCAATGCGGGCGTTGTTGAGTACAGCAGTAACCTAGTCTCAATACACAGTTATGGCGCAACATCTGGTACAGGATCAATTCGCTTTTTAACTGGCGGTGGTGGTGGGAGCGGTACGTCAGAAGCCATGCGTATTACTGCTGGTGGTTCCGTACTAGCCGGCGACTCGTCTACCAGCGGCGCTACGGCTTACGCGATCAATTACACCAACGATGACCTCTTAAACATATTTGGATCAGTGAGATCATCGGGCTATACCACACTGACTTATGGTGCAAAGCCATCAACAACTACTTCTCACGGATATGTTTCAGCGGCGGGTAATTTTTCCTTTGCAAAATCGGCCCTAGAAATTGGTAATGGCAGTCTAGAATTTAAGACAAGCGCGTCTGGTACGGATACCATTGGCGATGCAGTGACCATGACGAATAGGTTTTCTATCGACTCTAGCGGCAACTTGCTGGTTGGAACAACTACCTCTGGAAGTTCACGCTTAGTTGCTAGTAAGAGTGTTGCAACAGGCGTTTATACCGCAAAGCTGATAGACACAAATACGAATACCGCAAACTGTTTTGGCCTTAATATTGATTATTCGGCGGCGGCTCCTAACGGCAGTGGTAATCAGTTTATTTATTGTGAAGATAGCTCCGCATTGAGGATGTCGGTTACCTCAAATGGAGGAATCAGTAATTATCAAGCCTTTGATTCAAATTTATCAGATCAACGCGCCAAAAAAGACATTGTTGAATCTGGTGATTACCTTGAAAAACTTTGCAGTATTCCGGTTAAAAACTTTAGATACAATGAGGACGAGGAAAACAGCAAACTTCACTTAGGTGTTATTGCACAGGACGTTGAAGCTGTTGCGCCAGAGTTTGTAAGCAAAGCATCTTGGGAATACAACGAGCAACAGATGGACTCCGTGTTTAACACTGATCTTATGTTCGCCATGATGAAATCTATTCAAGAACTTTCAACACAAGTAAACGAACTCAAAGCCGAAGTAACGGCACTTAAAGGAGAATAAACAATGGCACACACATGGACTGTATCAGCAATGGACTACACCGTTTCACAAAACGGACACACCAACGTAGTCAACACCGTACACTGGCGTGTATCAAAGACTGACGGAGATAACTCTGGCTCTTCATACGGCACTGTAGGGCTTGAGGCACCCGGAGAGTCGTTTGTAGAGTGGGCTGATGTTACCGAAGAGATGGCTGTTGGCTGGGCTAAGGCGGCTCTGGGTGACGAGCAAGTAGCGGCTACAGAGGCGGCTATTGATGCACAGATTGCAGAGCAAGCTACACCTACGTCTGGCACTGGCGTTTCTTGGTAATCTAATGAATGGATCCTCTTTCTTTAATTGCTATGGCGTCTACAACCTTCAAAGGGATACAGACGCTAGTAAACAGAGGTGCTGAGATTGAACATGTTGCTCAGAAACTTGGTCATTGGTATGGCTTGGTTTCCGATATTAAAGAAGCAGAAAAAGAATCAGAAAAGCCGCCATTGTTTAAAAAGTTGTTTGATGGCGAATCTGTTGAGCAACAAGCATTAAACAGCGTTATTGCAAAAAAGAAAGTAGAGGAGCAAGAAAAGCAAATACGGGAGTTAATTACCTGGTCTTACGGAGTAGAAGCGTATAAAGAAATGATGCAAATGCGTCGAGAAATACGGGCAAAACGTGAGCGAATAATTTATAAACAACGGAGAAGGCAAAGAAGAATGTTAGATGTTTCAGCAATGATTATTGCTTTAATGCTTTCGAGTGGAATTATTTATGCAACGATATCAGTTATAAGGAGCGCAGGATGAAAAACATATTGGCTTTTGTATCTGTTGTAACAACAATGTTTGTTTCGGCAGATACAGTAATTTTGTATGATGATGGCAGCCAATACACGGTTAAAGACAATGAAAAAGTGTACGTTAGTCATTATTCTAAGCTTTATTACACAAAAGCCTACAGCCGAGGCGATATTCTTTTTCATTTAACGCTGCCGAATACAAAGAAAGATCATGTGCATGTTGAGACAGGCGGCGTTGGCGTTATAGGCAGCGCACAGTGGTGTGAAAGCTATATTCCCTGGTCGGAAGGATTGACGTTTAATATGGTTACATGGCAAAGGCAGTGCGATATTAACAATGACGGCGCTTACGACATGTGCGATTACTACGAGCCAACTGGTATTTTGTCATTTGAAGAAATTGAATGGCAGGATCGGTGTAATGATGGAAAGGTTTATAGCGGTGACTGAACAAAGGCTTGAAAGAATAGAAGACAAGCTAGATAAGCTGTCAGATACAGTGGCTAATTTTGCTCGGATTGAAGAAAGGTTGTTATCTATATTTAAGCGACTTGAACGGCATGAAAAACAAATTGATGGTCATACAGAAGATATTAAAGGTCTGACTAATAACGTACTAACCAACTCAAACTCTTTGCGATTTGGCGAAAGGATGTTTTGGATTTCAATAACAACCGCCGCTTCACTCATTGTTTACCTAATGAGGTAATGTATGTTGCAAGCATTGATAGGCCCAGTTGCTGGCTTAGCTAAAACATGGCTAGGCAATAAGCAACAACAGTCTCAAGCTAAGCATGAGGCTAAGATGCAGGTTATACAAAATGGCGCAGATTGGGAAAGCAAAATGGCTGACGCGTCTGCGTCTAGCTGGAAAGATGAGTTTTGGACAATTGTTCTCGCAGTGCCATTATTTGCTCTTGGTTGGAGCATCATTGCTGACGACCCTTTTATTGTTGATAGGGTTCATGACAGTTTTTCTGCTTTGGATACTCTTCCAGATTGGTATCAGTATCTATTGTTTCTTGCAGTATCTGCGTCATTTGGAATACGTGGTGCTGACAAGCTCATGAAACTAAAGGCTGGTAAGTAGTCATGGGGTTGTTTGATGGCGGAAACAGCTCAGAAGAGGCAATAAAAGAACTTGAAGATGATCTGCATTACAAACGAGCAGCTGACAAAATGCTTCGCGATCTTATTGATCTTGGCGTTGCTCCAGGTTTTGCAACTTTTAACACTCAAGGCTTAAGCAGAATACAGCTAATTGAGCGTTATGCAGCAATACTAAAGCTTCATGAAGCAGAGCAAAATGACAAGGATGCAGAACAAGATCAAAAAGATTCTGATGTAGATGACGATACTACTGACGACGATTCGGCAGAGCAGCTAGAAAAAGATCAAGCCGAAACAGAAAAAGACAAAGATTCTGAAATAGATAAAGATGCGGAGATAGCTACAAAGGATACAGAACAACAAGAAAAAGATTTTGCTGAAGACGAAAAAGATAAAGACGCGGAGCTTGAGGCTAAAGATACAGAATCAGAAAAAGACAAAGACGCAGAAGAGCAAGAAAAAGATTCTGAGCAAAAAGTTAAGGACAGTAATGCTGAGCAAGAAGCAAAAGATGCTGAGCAATCTAGCAAAGAAATTGAAAATGCTGCAAAGGATAATGCGGAGCAAGATCAAAAGGATGAGGCTGAGCAAACTGCTAAGGATGAGGCTGAGCAGAATCAAAAAGACCAGGCTGAACAACAGCAAAAAGATGAGGCTGAGCGAACAAACAAAGAAGCCGAAAATGCAGACAAAGATGCGGCTGAGCAGGAAAAAAAAGATGCGGCTGAAAAAACTGATAAGGACGCAGAACAAGCAGATAAGGATGCCCAGGAGCAGGCTGACAAAGATGCGGCTGAGCAGTTAGAAAAAGATCAAGCAGAGCAACAAGAAAAAGATGACGCTGAGCAACAGCAAAAAGATGATGCCGAACAGGTAGAAAAAGACGAGGCTGAACAGGCCGACAAAGATCAAGCTGAACAATCCGAAAAAGATGCTGCTGAAAAGTCTGACAAGGATGCTGAGCAGGCTGACAAAGATACTGAGCAATCGAACAAAGATGCCGCAGAAGAAAAACAAAAAGATGCAGAAGATGCCGAAAAAGACAAGGATGCTGAAACTGAAACAAAGGACGCAGAAGAAGATCAAAAGGATGCAGAGCAACAATTAAAAGACGAACAGGCTGAGCAGCAAGCAAAGGACTCTGCTGAGCAAAAAGACAAAGATGCAGAGCAAGCCGCAAAGGATGCGGATTCTGAACAACAAAGCAAAGATCAAGCTGAGCAAGACCAAAAGGACGCGGAGCAAGAAAGCAAGGATTCTGAGCAGGCGGATAAGGACGCTCAGTCAGAAAAGAAAGAAAAAGATGCTGAGCAAGGCGAAAAAGACAGCAAGGAAACTCAAGCAGAGCAACAAGAAAAGGATGCTGAGCAGGCGGATAAAGATCAGGCCGAAACAGACGAAAAAGACTCAGAGCAAAAACGCAAAGACGATGATGCTGAGCAGCAAGAAAAGGATGCGGCAACAGAGCAAGAAGAAAAAGATGCCGAGTCGGCAGAAAAAGATGCAGAAAACGAAGAGAAAAATAACGAAAGCGCCGAGAAAGACAAGGACGCTCAAGAAGAAACAGAAAAAGACAAGGATGCTGATGAGTCTGCTGAAAAAGATAAAGACGCTGAGGCAGATAAAGATGCACAGGCCGAGCAAGATCAAAAGGATCAGGTAGAGCAGCAAGAAAAAGATTCAGAACAAAGCGGAAAAGATGCTGAGTCGGCAGAAAAAGAAGGGGAGCAAACCGAAAAAGATAATGCTGAGAAACAACAAAAAGATACTGATGCAGAAGATGCACAAAAAGAAGGCGATGAACAAGCAGAAAAAGACAAAGATGACGATGCAGCTGAGCAGCTAGAAAAAGATACAGCAGAAAATGTTGCAAATAATGCAGGCATTGATAAAGACGCAGAAGACACCGCCTTTGCAGACACTACTAAGGATGGAGAAACAGAAGACGTAGATCCTGATACAAAAGATGGTGATGATGGTGACGGTGATGACGACGGTGATGGCGAATCAGAGGACGTAGATCCTGACACAAAAGACGGGGAGTCTGAAGATGAAGATATTGCCGATAAAGACTCTGAGGGGTTTTTCCAAGACATCATTGATATTATTTTTGATAACAAAGATGGCGGGCAAGACGGCGAAACCCAAGAAGAAAGAGAAAATAATCCAGTTAAAGACGGAGAAAGCCAAGAAGAAAGAGAAAACAATCCGACCAAGGATGGAGAGACTGGTGCTGATGTTATTGATGGAAAAGATGGAGAGCAAGAAACAGATAGCCCAGAAGTAAAAGATGGCGAAACTGAAGACACTGATCCTAATAATAAAGATGGTGAAACAGAGGCTGAAATATTAAACAATCCCGTTAAGGATGCCGAAACCTATCAAGATTTAATTGGAAATAAAGATCCTGGCGAAACCCAAGATCCAGCAACAAAAGACGGAGAAGGTGACGAAGATCTTAATGAAGACAAGGATGGCGAGACTCAAGAAGAAGCTGCCGCTAATCCTATAAAAGACGCTGAAACTGTTTACGAAATAATTAATGGGAAGGACGCTGAAACAGAGGCAAAAGAAAAAGAGCCAGAGTTAGGCGCTGGAGATGACAAGGAAGGCGGGGAGGATGCAAACGAAGAAATAGCAACAAAAGATCCAGAGCCTGCACTTGATGTTATTGGGACAAAAGATCCTGAAAATGCAGATAAAGATCCTGGAGGGGAAGATGCTTTAATGGAGGCATTTGGCTTTGGCGACAAGGATGATGGGGGAGGATCTTCTGGCGGGTTATCTTCTGTACCAAAAGCCACTAACTTTGATTATCGATTAAATTTTCAAGTTCCAGAAATGCAAGATCTTAATGTGTTTAATGAAGATTACGTTGCTAAGCTGGAAAACATGAGTTCAGGAGAGATTCTTGACGACGTTATTAAGCGAAATTCTGGCGGAATGTTTACATGACATATTTAAATTTAGTTAACAATGTATTAAGACGGCTGCGCGAAGATACAGTTCCAACTGTTACAAACGATACTTACAGCACGATGGTGGGTGATTTTGTAAATGATGCAAAAGAAATTGTTGAATCGGCATGGGATTGGTCTGCGCTAAGAACTACGTCAGGCTCGCCATTAACAATTACAACGTCATCTGGGGACTTTACTTATTCGTTAACAGGGAGCGGTGACAAAGGAAAAGTGTTAAATATAATCAACGACACCTCTAATTTAAGAATGGAATATCAAACCCAGAACTGGTTTGATGATAAGTTTTTAGTCCAAACCCCAGCGTCAGGCGCGCCCGAGTACTACACATACAACGGGGTTGATGCAAATGGTGACACGCAAATTGATATTTACCCCAAGCCAGATGGCGTGTACTCCTTAAAGTCTAGAATTGTTATACGCAAAACCGCATTGAGCGGCGATGATGACACGCTTGCGGTTCCTAGCCAGCCTGTCATTCATTTGGCGGTTGCTTTGTTAGCTAGAGAGCGGGGTGAAACTGGAGGAACATCAACAGCAGAATACTTTTCTATTGCAGATAAATACTTGTCTGATGCTATTGCGCTAGATGCACAAAAACACCCTGAAGAAACAATCTTTTATACACCATAGGATTAGTCATGGCCCAGCCATTACAAAGCATTGACTTAATTGCCCCAGGCTTTAAGGGAGTTAATACAGAAGACTCCCCATTAGCACAGGATCCGTCATTTGCAGATGTTGCAGACAATGCTGTAATTGACAAGCGCGGGCGTATTGCAGCGCGAAAAGGCATAGACGTTATTACAACAAACAAAACAGAGTTGGGATCTGATTACATACACAAGATCCATCATTTTTATGATGAGTCTGGCAATGAGGTAATTTTTAGCGCCGGCAACAATAAGATAATGACCGGAACGACAACGTTAGTTGACGTTACTCCAGGCTCATACACAATTAATGCTAACAACTGGAAAATTGTTAACTTCAACAACAAAGCATATTTTTTTCAAAGGGGTTTTGATCCTCTTGTTTATGATAACGCAACAGGCTTAAGAACTTTTGGCACAGTTACCAGTACAACAACGTCAGCTACGTTAAAGTGCAATGAAGCAATAGCCTCGTTTGGGCGCTTATGGATAACTGACAATGCTTCTGAGTCTCAAACTGTGTATTGGTCTGACCTTTTAGATGGCGTGGACTTTACTGGCGGATCTAGTGGCTCAATTAATGTATCTAAAGCATGGCCTGATGGTCATGATGTTGTTGTGGGTTTGGCGGCGCACAATAATTTGCTTGTTATTTTTGGAGAGCATAGCACTTTAGTTTACCAAAACGCTGATACGCCTGCGGTAATGAATTTAGCAGACACTGTATCTGGCGTAGGCTGCATTGACCGCGACTCTATACAAAGCATTGGAACTGATGTGCTGTTTTTGTCTAACTCTGGGCTTCGCAGCTTGGGAAGAACAATACAAGAAAAGTCTTTGCCGCTATCTGACCTTAGCGTTAATATTAAAACAGAGCTTATAGAAGTAATTAGTGCAGAAACAAAACCATTTGCATCTGTTTATAGCCCTGAAAATTCTTTTTATTTAATTTGCTTTCCAAACCAACAAACTGTTTATTGTTTTGATCTTAAAGTAAGACTTGAAAACAACTCATATCGTGTTACTCGGTGGACGTCTGCGGGACATAAATCTTTTGAGCGCGGTAAAGATGGGACTTTATACATAGGGACGGCTGACGGTATTGGGACGTATGATGGTTATCAAGACAACTCTTCAAGCTATCAGTTTCGGTACTTTAGTCCAGGGTTAACATTTGGAGATCCAAGCCGTATAAAATTATTAAAAAAAATACGGCCTACCTTGGTTGGTCTTAACGACGGAACTGTGTTTGTTAAATGGGCATATGATTTTGAAACAGCATTTTCTAATTACGAAATAAATGTTGGCGATCAAGATCCTGCATTTTTTGGCGTTAGTGAGTATGGCATTGGCAAATACACTGGCGGCCTACTAATTACTAGAAGGTCAGTGCAGGGGACGGGTAATGGCGGGGTAGTTACAATTGGCCTTGAGTCGGCAATAAACGGAGCAGCTTTGTCTGTTCAAGAAATAAACGTACTAGCGTTAATGGGTAAAACAGTATGAGCAATTACACTAAAACTACTAGCTTTGGCGCTAAGGACACGTTGCCCTCTGGCGATACCAATAAAATTATTAGAGGCAGTGAGTTTGACGCAGAGTTTGATGCTATTGCCGTAGCGTCAGCAACCAAGTCAGATCTTGCTTCGCCAACTTTTACAGGAACGGTGACAGTTCCAAACCTAACAATTACTGGAAATGTGGTTGCTAGTCTAGGAAGCGCTGATACAGTCACCATAGATGGAGGGACGTACTGATGTCGCTTTTTGGTGATATAACTGGGTTAGCCGCGATTAATGCGGCTTATAACAAGCTTGGAGATGTTGGTGCTGCGGCTCAAACAGATGCGAACACTCTTGCAAGCCTGGCTTTAGCTCAGTCTAAGTTTCAACCATTTACTGTATCAACAGGAACTGGCAGGTCTTCTATTGGCGCTGGGGGAAGCTTAACGGCTGGAGCAACTGGGACTGCTAAACAGGTTCAAGATGCATTGCTTGGAGAGGCGCTTTTTAACATTGGCCCTGCTTTTGGATCTGTTCAAACTGGGGCTATGGGGTTAGATTTTTTAGGAAGGTCTGCGCCAGAGTTATCAAGAAATCTTCCTACGTTGCTGCCGACAGAAAAAGCCGCAAGACAAGGATTGTTAGGGTCTTATGCTTTGATGGATGAGGCAATGGCAGATCCAACTGTAAGAGAGCAAGACATTTATAGCAGGATAAGGGCGGCTCAGACACCAGAAGAAGAACGGCAAAGGCTTCAATTGGAAGAGCGGCTGGCATCTCAAGGAAGGCTTGGAGTTTCTACAAACCTTTATGGTGGAACGCCAGAGCAATTGTCTTTAGACAAGGCAAGAGCCGAAGCCCAAAACACGGCAATGATTCAAGCTATGCAGCAATCCCAGGCGGAAAGACAGTTAGCTGGTCAGCTGGGAACGCAGTTTGCATCAACCGGAGCGGGGCTTGGGCAGGCCGCACAAGATCTAATTACTGGAAGGCAGACCAGAGGGCTTCAGTTTGCCGATGCCGGCCTGGGAATGCTTAGCGGAGAACAAGCTCTTAATGCCGCTCAACTTCAGCAAGCACTTGCCGCCACTAAAGGCGCGTTTGTACCAGAAGCTATGTCACTTAATGCACTTCAGCAGGGCATTGCTACCAGCAAGCTGGCTCAGCAAGCTCAACAGTTTGGTACTGGAATGTTTGGTGAAGCAACTATGACAGGGGTAGATGCGGCACTTGCGTCAGGTCTTGGTCAGGCTAATTTAATTGGCAATGTTGGTGCCGGCGTATTAGCGGCTGGTGCAAGTAGCGGTAGTGGCGGGTTGTTTGACTTTGTTAATAACATCATAAAACAAATATCAGATGTTCGGCTTAAAGACAATGTTGAGTTTGTTGGCACAAACCAACAAGGCTTTAATATTTACAAGTGGGATTGGAATGACAAAGCTAACAAGCTTGGCGAGCTTGGCTCTGAAGTTGGCGTGTTGGCCCAGGAGCTTATAAAGACACATCCTGACCGAGTAAGCCTGCATGACAGCGGTTACTACCAAGTTGATTACACAGGCATTTGGAGATAGACAATGGCTTATAGTCCAAATTTAAGATTAAGCTCTACCGTATTAGGCAGTCTTGCTGAGCCTAACTTTGCTCGCGCAGCTGGCATGAGCATTGGCGCAGGAATGCTTGGCGCTCAAAGGCGAGCGGATGAAGCTGAAGCAAGATCCACGCAAGAAGCTACTATTGAGTTGTTGCGTAAAGCACAGGTTGCTCAAGAAACAGGCGACATGAGAATGCTTACGGGACTTGGCGATGAGCTTAATGCTTTGCTGCCGCAAACTAAAAATGAACAGGCTCGTCAAGCAATTACAGCGGGGCTTGAAAACATACAGGGCAGGCGTGCAGCTACCCAAAAAACAGCGCAAACCAATACCGCCATGTCTATTCTTAAAACTGAGCAAGCTATTGAGGAAATGAATAACTCAACTGCTCCTATGACTAATGAAGAATACATGGAAAGGGCAAAAGTTCAGGGCGCACTTGAAGATCGGCTTGCTCTTATGAAACAAAATACCGGCGCTGCAACTGAAGCAGCAACAATACAATATAACTCAGATATACAAGCTTTTGAGAGAGATGCCGCGATTAGAACAAAAAAAGTGGAAGCGGCAGAAGCTGCGCTAGCAAGCCTTGACCCAAGCAGCGATCAATATAGCCAGTTGGTATCATCGTTAAATTCCCAAGGTCTTGGTCAGGCTGTTGAAAATAATGAGAAAAAAATGCGGGCAGCAACAAAGGCTGATCTTGAAATTAAACAAATTTTAAGTGAGGTAGGGCCATTAAGCAGCGAAGAAATAGCTGACGCAAAAGGGCTCAAGCTACCAATTACAGATTTTACCAGTCCTTTAGCAAGAAAAGTTTACAACGCCGCTAAAGTAGAACAGGCCAAACTGGAATTAGCGCAAGCATTGCGCCCAGTTTCTGTTCCAGAAAAACCAAGAGCAGAGGCAATAGCCAAGGCTCAGCTGAATCTTATTGCTAGAGAGGGTGATTATGTTGACTTTCTTTGGAATAGAGATATTTCAACTCGGATTGAAGACTTGCTTGAAGATCCAGATCAAGTAACAAATTTAATGGGTCGCATTGCTGGGTTAGCTGAAGAAGATATACCCAACGAAGTTAATGCTTGGCTATATGAAAACTTTCCAGACGAAATGAATCGCTCCAAAGCGTTTGCTAATAAAAACCAAGCTGATGCTAGGGATGTTGCAGACTTAACTAACAGCATTCTTGGTGGTCGAGATTTAAGCGGTTTGTCAAAAGAAGAAATAGAAGAGGCTAGAGCAGTTGCGCAAAAAGAAGCTGAGCTTGCGCTTGCTGGCGCTATAGCTGCCTTTGATCGGCAAGGGTCTCAAGGAAAACCAAAGACAACAGGCCCAACCTCAAGCGCTGCTGCATCACAAAAACCATCGGAAGCTGTAACTAACCCTAGAATTTCTAGCTCTTCATTGACGCCATCGGAGGCTATGCAGTCCGTTTCAAGTGCCATAAAACAAAGTTACAGCACAGCGGTTGAGCGAAGAGAAAAGGAACGAGAAGGTTTATTTTCTAGTAGACGACCATAAGGAACAAGCAATGGCATTGCCAGCTGAAAGCCAGGCTCTTTTAGATTCTATCGTTAAGCGTCGCTTTGGCGTTAAAGACAGTGCTGTTTCTGTTATACCAGAAGAGCTGCTTGATGATGCGCCTTTGTCTGTGCGAAATAACAATCCTGGAAACCTTAGAATGGCTGGGCAATCAGGCGCACAAAAAGGTGAAGGGGGGTTTGCATCTTTTGATACACCTCAAGCTGGGCTTAAAGCACTAGAAAAACAAGTTGTTCTTGATACGCAAACTAGAGGGTTAACTCTTTCTGAGTTTCTTAATAAGTATGCTCCGCCAAGTGAAAATGAAACATCACGTTATGTTGATTTTGTTAGCAAAGAGTTAGGCATAAACCCCGACGATTTAATTTCTGAAAATCAAGTTTCTGGGGTTGTAAGGTCTATTGTGCAGATGGAGGGAGGCAAAGACGCAGTTGATTATTTTTACTCTTTAAAAAAATCTGCGCAAGCTGCGCCTACTACGCCGCAGTTTTCTGATGAAACAATGGATCTTGCAGCCAAAATTGCCCAGCGCAGAGCAAAGGAAAGCCAAGACAATGTCCGTGGATTGCTTACTGAGTTTGGTGAAGGCATAACATTTGGATTTCTTGGCGAGCTTGTTGCTAAAGCTAGGTCGGCAAAAGAGGGCATTGAATACAGTCAAGCCAAGGCAGAATACGAAGTAGCCAGGGAAATGTGGAAGCGCAAAAACCCAGAAATGGCTGGGCTTGCTTTGCCGCTTGAAGTTCTTGGGGCTGTCCCTTCAGGCGGGCTGCTTGTGAAAGGCTTAACAAAAGCAGGGGCTAGTGTTGCTAAAGCAGGATTTGCAGAAGGCGCTTTGTATGGCGCAGGCACTGGAGAAACTTTTGAAGAGCGTGCTGGACTTGCAGCATTTGGCGGTCTTGCAGGTTTAGCTCTTGGCAAGGTTGTTGATGCCGCTATAACCCCAAAGGCAAATGGGGGTTTAAAAACCCAAGCAGATGATATTGCAGAAGAGGCTTATGATATTGATAAACAAGCCGCTGAGCGAGCTATTAATGAAGCAGAAGATGCCGCCATATATACAGAGGTTGATAACCCTGCTTATGCAATAAAGCCATTGTCTGAGGCGCAGACTGCTGGTGAGTTATGGACGGGGCTAAAGGGGGCATTGCGTAACTTTTATAACGACAAGCTTACTGGCACATCGGACCGCCTTGGTCGTGAGGTTGGCCCAGAAGTTATGGGTCGTCATCAGGCATCGGATGAAGCTGCGCTGCGCATCGTCAACAAAGAGCTAGACAACCTGTCGGAAGAGCTTGTTCCTGTAATTAAAATAATTAATGAAAGCACCAGAGCAAAGGGAGTCTTGCTTGATTATGGAAAAGGTGACTTAGGAAAAAACTTTAATGAATCAATAAAGCGAATTGAGCAAGAGTTATCTGGAGAGCTTAATGCCGATCACATGAAAGTTCTTAAGCGATATCTTGGCTATAGCAAAAAGAAAAACGACGAGCTAAACGGGAAAGTATTTGGCGCTAACTTTGGGGATCTTACTTATCTCCATACTAGAAACAGAGGGTATCGTGACAAGCTTAAACAGGAGGGCATGACAGACGCAGAAATTGAAAAGATGTTTGAAGACCCTGCGTTTGAGCAAAGAACTCGCGGCTCATATCTTAATGAGTCAGACCCAAGCAGGCCCGATCCTTTAGCTTATGAAAATCCAATTGTTTCTGACATGCGGCGTATATTTAAAATGCAGCGAATGGCAGAGTTACAACGAAAATTTGGGGTTCGCATTGATGACTATAAGGCTGGCCCCCGCAAGCAAAAAGCATTAGACAGGTCGTCAATGGTTATTGAATCTACGGGCGAAATGGCAACCGACCCTATGCTGCTTACTACAAATCTTCGTAAAGCAGCTACTGATCCATTAACGCCTGATGAGTTTATGGACGCATTAAAGTTTACGTTAATAAAGAAAGGCATTAGCGAACAAGGCGCAACCTTTGCTGTCAAAGAAATAACCGAGTCAATCATGGGGCAAGCCAAAGCGCCTCACCCACTAATTCAAGCAGCAAATTCCCTGGCATACGCATTAACTCTAGCTGGTCCATTGTCGGCTGTTCTTAACCTTGCAGACATTCCGTTGCTTGGAGCCAAGTATGGAGGCGGAGCAGTTAGAGAAGGGTTAAAAGCTGCCACCCCATTTAAGAAAGTGCCAAACGCAGATCTTAAAAAGATGGGTTTAGACAACCAAACAATGGGTGAGTTTGTAAATATTATTAACGATCAAGCAAGTGACTCAACAAACTGGATGGTTACAACCGCAGAAAAAATGCGAAACACTGCTAACTTTTTAATGAAAGGCTCTGGTTTTGCTGCAATGGATAGAGTTGGAAAGCAAGGGGTTATGCGTGGCGTATTAAAAAGTGCTGCTGACGATGCTCGCGCTGGCACTCTTAAGGAAAGCTGGGGGTTTTATTTTAACAAAGCAGAGCTAGATATTTTATCTGATCAATTGCAACGACATGGAATTGATTGGCAAAAATATACAGGCAAGGGAAAGGATCTTGTTGAAGAGCTTATGTTTGCTGGGCTTGGTCAACAGCAGTTAATTAGCGGGGCAGGCAGGCCATCAGCATGGGCGCGTCATCCAAACCTCAGACCTTTGTGGGCATTGAGGGGCTTCGTGGTTAAGCAGCAAGCGCTCGCGCTCCGCGAGGTAGTCGGCAATATAAAAGCAGGCAAGCCAGAAAAAGCCGCAGAGTTCCTGGGCCGCTACGCAGTTTATGGGGCTGGTGGTTATGCGGTTATTAATGAGGGCAGGCAGTTCTTGTTTGGCGATGGCGAAGCAAGTGCCGGCGGTCTTGCGCGAGGGTATGGGGATGCATGGGCATCATTACTAACAGCCAATACGCTTGGACTTAATGATTACCAATTCGGCAAAATAAAAGAAAACGGGATCATGCTTACGTTTGCTCAAGGTCTATTGCCAATAACAGTCACAAGGCCGTTCGACATTGCAGGCACTACTGTTGGGGTAATAGATAGAGAGTATCCGGTAGCCCGACTTGCATCAGAGCTACCGCTAGTTAGGGACATAGGCAGGACATCTCGCAACGTCGGAGAGCGTTTTGGAATTGAGCCGCTTGCAGAAGTCGGCGGGATGATGACTCAAAAGCGCTTGCCAGATGAAGACTAATTCCAGCTTACAATTTCATAGCCAAGCTCAGCCTCTGCTTTTCTAAACTCAGCACGGTAGTGATTGCTAATTTCCTTACGCAAAATTTTATTTGTTTTAAGTACTGCGTTGCTTTTTTCTCGCAAGATATCCATATGTCCAGATCCATATAACTTTGTTAGCCAATCAGTAAAGGCAACTGGATTGGATCCAAACCAATTGTGGTGGTATCGGCATAGTGTAACTGCGTTATCCATACTCCAACGCACAGACTTTCGTGCTCTTCCATAAATATGAGCGCAGTCCGTGCCCTCTCCAAAGCAATACTGGCAGCGATGTTGATCTCTGTGTCGAACACACTTGCTAAACCACACATCGCAAGCTTCTCTTTTAATAGCCATTATGCTGACTCCTTTAGTTCGCTTGGGAATGGCACAAGAAATCCTTTATGTTCTGCAAGCCACCGTACAAGCACCTCTGCGGCTTCGCTAAGCTCCCTTCCAGACAGCCCTGATGTAGATTTTTTGTCGTACATAGCTTTGATGACGGGCTTGTACAGCATTTCTTTTACAAGCACCTCGGTAAAAGGTACTTCAACTTCATTGTTGAATGGATGAGTAGCGTGGTAGCCGCCATCATTTAACTTTTCAGCAATCTGCCTAAACCACAAGTGCATTGCATTGTTTTGCTTTTCGCTTCTTCCAGCTGGTTTAATTGAGTATAGGTGGTGACTGCCAGATTGAAGTTCCGCAGTAATAAATGCAATAAAGAAATCAAGTTTATCTTTATGGTCTACAAGCCATTGATGTCCATCTGTCATAACACGCTCCACATTTCGATGATTTGAAAACTAATAGTAATTAGGATAACCGCAACTAACGCGATGATGTGTTCTCCTAAATCGTTCATATCAGAATGCCCAGAATGCCCAAGATGCCCTGCGTGCCCATAAAAAAGGGGGCGGGCAAGGGGAACCGGCCCCCTAAACCATGGGCATTAGAAGCAAACTGGGCATCCTGGGCAAACTGGATGCTAGAAAGATTGCCATCGGTAAAACTTTTTACCATGTGCACCTCGTCGCTCTAGCTTAAGATAGTTATCTTTAAGTAAATCTATGCATGTCCGCAGTGTTTTTCTTGAACATCCATTTGGATTAATGTCGTCATCATTTAACAAGCCAAACAAATCTGACTGCGAATATGAGCGACCATCTTTCATAACGCTTTGCAATAAAACAAACTCATCTTCATATTTGCTTAACGCTTTCCCAATGTTTATTTGACCACGCTGTTTTGTTTTTAAGCCTGATATATCGTCGGGACTCATAAATTCTACAGAGTCTACTGATTCTGAATACCCGACTAACATTCCTGTTTGCTTATATTTAAACCCACCCTCAAAACTAACCTGACTTCTATCTTTTTCATTAATTACTAAAAGCTCTTGCCATTCTGAAAACTTATCATTAAGCGGATCAAGGCCAAACATGTTGTCAACGTCAGCTTTAAGATCGCCAACCCCCTCATATACAAGTCTGCCATCCATTGTCCGATGCTTGTTGCAATGACCAAGCAATACAACTGTGCCGCCAGCTGCGGCAAACTCCCTGAATACGTGCAAAACCTCACGCATGTCAGCCTTGTTAAGCACTGGGGCAAACTTCTTTAGGGTGTCGCAAATAATTATTTTTCCATCGGCCTCGCCCTCAAGCCGAATCATATTCAGCAATCGCAAGGCGTCGGCAGTTGTGCGAAGGCTTGGATCTGGCGAGGTTGCCAAAGTCACCATGGTTATTCCGTGATCTTTGCCAAGCTTTGCTTTCTGAAGGACGCCTTTAGCGCCATCGTCCTCATTAAAATATATGACGTCAGATCCGCTAATTAAATTATTTCTAATAGATTGAAAAAGATTTCCAAGAATCCAGACAGTTTTGCCTGCGCCACTTGGAGCGTAGACCAAAGTGACAGTGCCTGTCGTAACCATGCCAGGAATTACATCCCTCTCCTTGGCAAGCCGCTCTTCTATTTCTTTTATTCGCCCGTTAACTGAGGCGTCTATAAGCCTGCTCAAGGACGATTTAACTGGGGCATGTGACTCCCCATTGATTAACTGATTGTTTACTGTAGAGCCATTGACGGGCTTCTCAGCTGTTGTAGTGGATGGCTGTAGATTTCGTCTGCTTTCTTCCAGACAATACAGCGCCCAATCATCTTGCATATAGCTCCCCTTAAGCTAAGACCGGAACCCTCAATCTTGACGGAAGGTGCCGAACCTGTCAACAATTACCGCCATGTTTTTTAATGTTTACAAAGGTTGACGAATGTTATCAAATGTGTCATCCTTCTTTTCGGTCAATCAAGGAGTCAGGAATGAACGATAAAAAAACCACCGGCGATCTGCTTTATTTGCTTCTGGATGTACAGCGCGAACTGTCACACGCTAAAGCATCAGCAACCAACCCTCATTTTAAAAGCCAGTACGTTCCCTTTGAAGCGCTGTGGGATTATGCAAAAGAGCACCTCAACAACAAAGGGATTTTCATACAGCAGATCAGTCATGAGTGTGAGGTCGGAGCCTGTATCGAAACTGTACTGCATGGGCATGGCGAGTCATTAAGCGCTGGCAAGATGATTGTTAGGGCAGACAAGCCAACAGCTCAGAGTTTTGGTAGCGCCGTCACTTACGCTAAAAGATATAGTTTATCTATGGCTTTAGGTATTGGTGCAGATAAAGACGATGATGGAAACAAAGCAGAGTCAGGATCTAAAAGAGCATGGTAGAAACATATGAAGAGTTTATTGCGTACATGGAATCAGTGCGTGAAAACTTTGATTTTGTTTGTGATGTTAAAAGCGCAGTTGCTAATGAAGAATGGAATCTTCTTCGGGATATTGTTGAAGATACTCCAAATCATGTTAAGGAGGCATTAAACCTAGCGCCATCCAAGGGTGGCATTTTTACTACCTATGAAAATAGGGTAATGAAAACTAATCCAAATAGGAATATACAATGAGTGAAGAAAAAAACTTTGTTGATGGAATGATTGTTAAGCTTCCCGATGGCAATGCGCCAGACTTTGTAAAGCTTAAGCTGTCATTAAAGCTTGATGAGTTAGGCCCATGGATTTCAACGCAGAAAAAAAATGATCCAGATATGGAATGGATTAACATAGAAATCAAAGAGGGTCGTTCTGGCAAATGGTATGCTGAGCGTAATATGTGGAAGCCGTCGGAGGACACAAAACCACCCGCATCGTCAACACAAGATGTGCCTTGGTAGTTTTAATTTAAAAACCATGCTTTGCCTCGCTTGTCGGGGCTTTTTTACTTGGAGAGTCTAATGAACGATCAATCTGAATACCTGTATTACCGTCAACTTTTTGACATCTTCAAGGCTTACACCACGCCCAAACTTATTCGCGTGTTAGAAAAGCAGGGGATTAAATATATGGTCGATGCCAAGGGCAAGCCATTCACCACCCGCAGTGCCATCGAAGGGGCATTGGAACCGGAGAGCACCGTCCCATCAACCGCTCCGGAGGGGCTGTCAGAAGTCGCACCATCGCTCAGCTAGATAGGGTGGAAGTGCCAGCCCTGCCATCGCAGCAACAACCTGCAAGCTCACCGCAGCGGGAGGATCGGAGGGGAGCGGCGATTTTGTCCATCGGGACGCCGCCAACCGACTCAATCAGGCTAGGAGTGTAAGCCCTGGACACGCTTGACTGTACTAGCAATCAGGATCGAAGTCATGCCATTCATCAGCCTCACTTACGTCAGGCTCATCGTAATATTTTGATTGATGATCCAAATAATTATCCAGGCAATGATGACACCATATCTCGTTAGGGCCATCTTCAATTTTATTGTTAGCATGAATAAGCTCTACCCCGTTATCGAGGTAAAGCTCATCACATGAATCACAGTTGCGGTAGCTAAGCGCCGTTGACATTTTCTGCCTCTGTTTTCCACACCCTAACATTGTCCCCCTCTGCTCTTGTTACAACTTTAAATCCGCTACTTGTTAATGCAAACCTAAAACAATTAGCTTCTTTAGTTGTTAACAAAACAGAATCGTTAATATCCATCTGCTGCCCTAGCTGTTGCCACTTGCCAGATCGTCCACGGGCAGGAATTGGAATGTTCTTTTCGATATTCATAATTGCCTCCTAAGCAATTGATATTAAGATAATGGTCATAGTGACCAAGGCTAAAAGACATCCGCCAGTAAGTACGGCTGTCCATATCAGCAAGTTGCCGATTCTTTTATCAAACAATGCACCCTCGACTTCAACAGCTTTAGGCTCAGATTGTTTGGGAAACTTTTGATGAATTTTGTCAATGTTTACTGCTGATTTTTTACGCCGTGGTCTATTGGCATAAAGGTCAGCATCACTTATACCCAGCTTTCTTCTTTGCAATCTCATTTTATAAGCATGATTCTCTATAGATCTTTGAGATCTGCCAAGCGCAACAGCAACCTGTCCATATGTTTTACCTGCTTTCATAAGCTCATAAAACAAATCATTATCTTGCTTTGTCCACTTAAGATTGTTGCATGCTGCATTTTCGTTAAAGTTACTGTTACTCATAACATACACTCCAAGTCAGGTCTTATGTCCCAGAACTGGTCCATTATGTGGTCTTGATTGAAAAGCCAAGAGATATCCTTTTCTGGAAACCTGCCATTTGCATAGATCTTATCAATCTCTGCGCAGGGCGGATCGCCTCTAGTTCCAGGCTCATAATAAAGAATTACAGTTACCTCTAAGCTAGGGTGCTCCCAATGTATCTGCATTTACCACCTCCCTATCAATGGATGACTTAATCATCTCAATAATTTCTATTGACAAATCAAATGCTGTTTCTCTGCCCTTATGAAAATACTCCATATTTCCACACATGGTATGTTTGGAGTAATACGGGGACCGAGAATAGCGCCTCATTTCTTTTATGTTATGTGCGCGCAAGTCTCTAAGGTTTTGTATTTTTTCGTTTAACCTTTCTTCTACTCGCTTAGCTCTTATCCAATTCATCAATTGCCTCCTTAATTGATTGAAACTTTGGGCCATAATCTTTTTTAAGAACGCTAAATCCTTGAACTTCACATATAAATTCGTGCATCATTTCAAAAGTTGGGCGCTCATCATTGGCTTTGCACCAATTAAAATAACCTTTGCACAAAACTTGGGGGTAATAAAGCTCCGTACTTTTAGACTGCCCCATCTGTAGACTCCATTCGCGAAACCTCAGCGCTCAAATAATGAATACAACACTGCACATCTAGCTGAACTTGCGCAACATCATCATTGTTTTTTGTACGTGAAAGCAACTCATCAACTTGCCGAAGCAAATTAACAGCCGCATTAATTGAATCTCGTCCATCAATAAACCTAACATTGTCAGCTGGTGCAGCTTGATATGGAAACAAACTCCTTGCAGCTTGCTTTACAACGCCAGGGTAAATCTCATTTGGTCTGTGAGTGTCAAGCACATGGTCATGCACTGCTTCTACTTCAGACCTAACAAGCTCAGGGCAAACTTTTGCAACGTATTCCAAACTAAAATCTGTCATTAGCAACTCCAATTAATTGATTGAGGCGGGAATCCGGTCCCCCCACCCACGGATGGGGGCCGGTTCCAGCCGAGATCACGCAGCTTCATTGTCATACTGTCGCATCATTCGGAACTGACTCATGCAATACTCAGCTGCTTTTTGTGCGGCAGATGATGCAGTCAGTAGGTAATTAGCATCAGACTCAATAGCCTTTTGCCATGACTGAATGTAACTAGCATGTTGCTCTATGTTGTATTGAACACCAAGCTCTGCACACAAGAAGACACTGCCAAGCTCAGCAACAAGCTCTTCTTTTGCATAGTCCTCGCTGCCGAACATGCCTGTTAACTCACGATCAAGTCGTTTGCTGTGACCAGTTGAATGAATACACTCATGGTAAAAAGTGGATTGATGTGAATCGTCAGACTCAAACTGCCCAGGCATCGGCATCTTTATCTTGTCTGTTACAGGTGAATAACAAGGGTTGTGAGATGAATTAGAATCAACCTTAACTTGTAACGCATCAGCCATCTCATATGGACGCTCAAGCTTTGTCTGCCTTAATTGAATAGGCGGAACCTCAATGCCTATTTGCTCAAGATTAAAGAGGTTGTATAGCTTGGCAAACTTGTAGGTTTTTTCGTTGTCTTTGTCCTCCCCAGTGCCGTAGAAAATTGCAGGTGTAGCGGTCTGCCCCTTAACGTTGCCGCCAAGATCCTGCGCTTGCTTGTACGTTACCCAATACGGGTTTTTATAATCATTCTTCCACGCGGATATCATCGTGGTAATTTGATTGGTCCCAGAATAAGGCCGCTTGCTAATCCAATTCTGATGAAGGCCAGACTGCGACTGCCAGGTCTTCCGCCAAGTTAACTCATCTTGCATGGCTTCAGACACCAAGGCGACAATGCGCTTGAATTTGTTAGACATAAAACACTCCTTGATTGAAGGAAGGCCAAGGGAAACCCCTCAACCTTTTGCGAAGTTTACCAACCTTTTAAAAGGTATGCAAACTTTACTTTGTTGAACAGCTGATACACATCCTGCGATCAGTCTTTTCGCAGTAGATGTCGTCGTCGAAATCAATCTGCTTTCCGCAGACATCGCAATCGAATGAAGCGCAGATTGGACAACAATCACCCAGCGTGTTGACCTCGCCGCAGTTGACACACCTACCACCAACAGTCGTAGTAGACATAGTCACCTCCCGAGATCTCTTCCCTGGCCCATGCGCAAAACTTTAAGTCTTGTTCTTTATAGTCATCAGCAGATTCATCCTGAAATTGATGACCATAAAAACATCCTCCTCCAGACGACGGCATTGTCCTAGTCTTTAATGCCATTTCAAGATCATCAATGATTCCTATATCCAAAAGCACAGGATTACAATTAAAGTCAGCGTCGTGGATCATGGGAACTAACCTTCCACTAGCTACTCGCCCTTCAAAAAACTCTTGCAGCTTGGCATGCTTTCGCCATTGAAATTCCTCACCATGAACACCTTTAATTGCTAACCGACCATCCTCATCTTTCTCGACAGTCAACGCTTCTGGTGCACTAAATGCATATTGGTCAAGTCCCATGGGCTTCTCCTTTGCCTACTAACGTGATTGCTTCTTTCATGGTGCATCCCCAGAACGCTTCGGTAACTTGGTCAATTAACTCTCTACCTTTGGCGTCTAAATGCGTACGTTGGGTTTGCGATTGAATGTATAACCTAGCTAACTGGTTAAGTTTGTGGGGTGTCCAGCGTACATAACCAGCGCCAGTAACTAGATGCTCACACCAATGCATACGATGTGAATCCAGCGTGTCATCAATTGCCAGGTCTGAATCCCCACAGTGAATAATGTAATTGCTACCTACGTCATAACAATATTCATCATCTCCCCATAAGCTATTTGTATTAGACATTTATTGCCTCTCTTTTTTTAAGTCAACATCAAATATCAGTGCGGCAATCATTACCATTGCCAACGTAAACAAACCAACGCCATACAAAACGTGTTGATTATCCATCGTCATCAGGCCATGAATACAAAACCCAATTCCTGTTACCAAATAAATCTCTGGAAGAATTTTAAACATCACCAAATCCTTTAATAATTGCGAGGGTTGAATGCCCCCTCACTTGTGCGGGGGGCATGAAACGCGAGCTAATCTGCCAATAACTCGCCAAGTGAAGACAGTGGCGGCAGGTCGTCATCAGCTACGTCATCATCTTTTGTCGTCAATTCAGGCTGCACAACGTGCACACCGTCATCCTTGTTTAAACACCAGATAAATACAGTCTCCATAACTCACTCCTTACGAAAGAAAAAAGGGGCCGAAGCCCCTGGTTAATCAAGCCACCTTCTTCTTGGCGGCTGTTCGCTTGATGTGATCGTCCTGTGACTCGTCGACCTTCACCATGTCGTCGCCTCGCTCTGGCTCGTCGCCTTCGCTTTTGTTGCGAAGGTAATTCAGCGTCCTCTCGGCTCGCTCGATCTGAGCGGCGTGGGCGTCCTCGACTGCCATCGACAGCATCTTGTTGCCTGTCTTTGTCTGCCGTTCCCAGACGACAACCTCTAATCGTCGGCCTTCAAACATGATCTCGCCCTTGAAGGTCGGAGCTTTTTCGTTGCGCATGAGGCCCTTGGTGTTGTGGAAGGCAAGCCCTTGGTTGTTTTCGATGTTAAGTGCCATGGTTATTTCCTCAGTTGATTGATTTGTGTCGTTGCCGACAGGAGTAGAACTCCACAGGCTGTGCCTGGTTGCAAGGGGGTAGTTGAGCGTGAATCGCGGAGGGTCACGGTGACTCTGTGGACGCCAGACCGCTTGCGGGCTGAAGCGGGAACTGAGTCAGCGGGAAACCGTTATTCTCGCGGCCCTTGCGAACAGGTGCGGGCTGTGGATTCGTTACGGATGTCAGGCTACGACGAGTACAAATCTATCGACTGAGGAAATGACCGTTTATGGTACTTGGGCGTCGGAAACAGCCGAGGGTGCGTGGAACAACGCCAAGGGTCGAATGCCAACGGAAAACGGAGACCGAAAGCGTGATGATGGTTGAAGGCCGGCCCGCTCCTCCGTCGGATGGGAATGGTAGGCGAAGACAGGTGGCAAGCTGCCGAACTGCACTCTGCTCGCCCCGATTAGTCGCGGGAGCCGACGGCGGTGGTATTAGTCGCTGCGCTCCAGCTGGATAGGGATGCAGATGTAACCAACCGGCTCTGGGGATGCTTTGTCGGCTCTCTCACTCGGCTCTCTCAGCGGATCGGCTCCAGTCGGCTCGATGCCACATCGAACACTACTACCCAGCAGACACAGGTGGGTCGAATTTACTCGGCGGGGGGGCGACGGCAGCGGCGGCCAAATATATAGTTCCCACCCAGATACAAAAAACGGCAAAACTGAAAAGGCTGGAACCCTTTAAGAATAACCTTTTGGCTGTATATTCCATTTTGTTCTAAGTACCACTATTGCGGTTATGTGGAATTAGTATAGGATAGGGGGGGTAAGGCGGGCTTAATAAGCCTTATTTAAAATAAACGAGGAGAGTTTTATGCCAGTACGAAGATCAGGAAGGACAGTTCGGGGAAGCGGGACAAGAACAGGATTGCGGGGATCTAGGCGACCGGCGGGTTACAACCCACCTAGACCGCCAGACCGGCAACCGCCAAGGACGCCACAAGAGGCGGTGCCTAAGCCCAGGAGAAAGAAAAAGAAATGAACGAGAAGCCAGATCCCAGAGATAGCGTTGAATATCGCTCTATTGATTACTATTCAATGTGCGAGAAGTCTAAGAAGCAGGTTAAGTCTATGCAGGATGCGGGTTATTCTACCATGCATGATGCCAAGGCTACACCAGAAGAGACTGAATCCAAGGGTATGGGTGGATATTCTATTATTATGATGGGCAAGTAATGCCTGTTGAAGACATTGATATCCACGACCAAATAGAAAGGCTGACCAACAGCCTTTTTTTGCTTTCGGATAGCTTATCTGCTATTGAGGAATCTTTAACCGAGCTTATTGAGCTAGCAAAGGACAGTAAAGAAGACGATGGATAATGCAGAGATACCTGTACCCATAGATGATAAGTCAAAAAAAAGAACCCAATCATCGGGCAGGCCAACACAAAAAGACTTAGCTAGTAACTCCCGCCGTGGCAGGGGAAAGATAGGCAGGCCCAAGGGTGACGCGGGAATTATTAACGAGTATAAGGCTCGTATGCTGGCGTCCCCCAAGTCTAGGAGGGTGCTGGATACTATATTTGATGCGGCACTTGACCATGACCACAAGAATCAAGCCGCAGCTTGGAAGCTGGTAATGGATAGAATCTTACCTGTAGCCGCATTTGAGAAGGACGTGGTACAAAGTGGTGGTAAATCTGCCATTCAAATTAACATTACGGGCGTTGGAATGGCTGAGGTATCTGATAGCCCCACCATTAACCAGACCACAATAGACGGGGACTCTGGTGAAGTACTTTAATATTGAAGAGTTTAACTGTCAGGAAACAGGGGAAAATAAAATGAACCCTGAGTTTCTTGAAAAGCTTGATGAATTACGGCATGAGTGCAAGTTTCCCTTTACGATTACATCAGGATACCGCGATCCATCCCACAGCCTTGAAGCTAAGAAAGAGCACCCAGGCATGCATACAAAGGGTATAGCCGCAGACATATACGTCAGCAATGGGGTAGATCGCTTTAAACTACTAATTACTGCTTTTAATATGGGATTTACGGGGATTGGGGTAGCCAAAACGTTTATTCATGTGGATACTCGGACAAGTCAGCCCGTAGTCTGGACATACCAATAATGCTATACACTAAGCACGCAACAGTTACCAGCACGGCAGAGGTTGTTGTTTTAACAGTTC
>Ga0208767_1000410_pt1 | contig 34668 bp, 75 predicted proteins | sample VirMetDEL_Mar_21_FD_184514 | JGI IMG/M metagenome (GOLD analysis project Ga0208767, IMG submission 184514) | Aqueous microbial communities from the Delaware River and Bay under freshwater to marine salinity gradient to study organic matter... | ecosystem: Environmental > Aquatic > Marine >... | reverse complement strand
ATTACAAAAGGTATCTAAGCAAAGAGCTGAAAAAATACTTAGAGCTAGATTCCCTGAATATTTTGAATAGGAAATACAATGATTAAAAAATTTATTATTAGAAAAAGTCCTAAGTTTAAAGGTATTAAAAAATTACCTGCACAAAAATCACCTGGTAGCTTTGTAAAAGTATTAGATGCTGAAAAAGTTAAAGCATCACAAAGAGCTATACTTGGAGATGTACCTGAATATATGGGAATGTCATCTAGAGCTTTAGGTGATATGGCTGCAGAAAGTCTTGCTATTAAAACAGCTAATAAAAAATTCTTTAGTTCATTACAAAAAGGTCTTAAAAGATCTAGAGCTAGAACAGCTACTGGTATTAAAACTATTAGACAAACTAAAAAAGTACCTAAAATTGCAGTATTCAAAGCTAAATCTAAAGGTGCTATGAAAGCATATACAGCTGCTAATGTAAAATCTGCAGACGTATTTAGAAAAAGTATGGAAAAACTTACTGGTAGAAGTAAGTCAGATCCAATGCTTATGAAATCATCTAAAGTTAAAAAATCTACATTTGATAATGATTCATTAAAAACAATGGGATTAGATGTAAGAGAAGTAAGTGCTATGCAAGGTAGAACTTATAAAACATACACAGAAACACCTAAATTTAATATATATAAAAAAAAGAAAAGATAGATGGCTAACGATTTTGATCTTAATGAACCAAAACTTAAAGATCCAGTTAGACAAATACCAGATGGTTTACAAGAACCTATAGAAGATAAAACTCCTGGGTTCTTTCAATCTTTAAGAAATCCTTATCATCTTATGCTGGAAGAATCTTTACCAGCATCATTCTATCAATGGATCACAGGTAATACTAAAAAGAAACAAGCTGAAGAAGCTCTTGCGTATTTACGTAATAATCCTGATCAGCAAGGAACATCACTATATAAAACAGCAGAACGTAAGCTACAAAGGTTTGGCTATCTATTAGAAGATGGGCCACAAACTATAGACATGAAAGAGGTTGGAAATATGGTTAAATCCAATCCTGGTCTATTTGGTGCAGAGCTTGTTAATATGCTTATGGCAGATCCTTATTTATTATTTATGCCACTTGGTTGGCACAAATTAGGTAGAGGTGTTGTTAATGCTATTAAATTAAGAAATCAAAAAGTACTCACTCTATCTAAAGTATCTAAATCAAAAGCTAAAGCAATGTCAGATATTAAGGTAGGTGCATTTGCTACTCTTGCTACGCCATTTACATTTTCTTCTTTATGGCAACTATCAGAAGATAGAACATTAGATCCCAAAAGAACTACTATAGAAACTACAATTGGAGCTTCTGCTGGAGCTTTAATATCTGTAGGTTTTGCAGGAACAAGTCATTTATTACAAAAAGCTACTAACTTACCTAAAGCTAATATACATAATATACAAAACAAAATTTACGAAAAATATAAAGTTAAACCTGAAAGAATATTAGAAACAAACGATAAAGGTATATATCGTACTGTTGATGAGATCATAGATGAAATTAAAGCATCTACAAAAGAAATAGCAGATCCAGAAAAATTTGAAGTAATGAAAGCAGACATAACTGCTGCTATTAGATCTGTTAATGAAAACGCCAAAGATATGGCTATAGCTAACTCTCTTAAAGTTGCAGGATCATTAGCAGCTATAGGTGGTACAGCACAATTTCTTACAGCTGATGATGAAAAGCTATTAGCGACTGCTAAAGGAGCTGCTGCTGGTGTTGGTGTTTATGCTGCAGCAAAACTATTAGGCAAAACATTTAAAAAAACATCTAAAGAATATGATGAAGCAGCATTAGCTGGTGAAGCTGGTTTAGATACCATGACTATGAGTCAAGTTAAATTAAACTCAGCAGGTTATGAATTAGCTAATAAAGTTAAAATGATGGTTCCAGATGCTATAGATTCTAGACGTAAAATTTTTTATCATCTTACTCAAGCTAAAGTAGATAGAAAAACATTTCTATACGATCCTAAAGCTAAACCTATAACATTATCTGAGCTTACAGATGCAGAACAAAATGCTGCTAAAGTAATACAAAAATCATTTAATGAATTTGAACAAATTTTTGGTAGAGAAGGTAGTGCTTTATTTAACAATAAAAGATCTAACTATTTACCTTTATTATGGGATCATTATAACCCACAGCAACAACCTTTTAAATTTGTAAAAGATTTTGATACTGCTGTAACTGGGCCTTCAGGTAAGTTTCAATTTTCTAGACGTGGTGTATTTGGAGATATAAATGCTGGTCTACAAAAACAATATAAAATTAAACCTGGATATGATGATCCAGTAGAACTAATTAAAATATATACTCATGCTGCTGGTAAAGCTATGGCTACTAGAGCATTAATAACTAATCTTGAAAGAGCAGATATTGGTGGCAAACCTTTACTTGTTAGAAGTGCAAAACTTACACCATTAGATGAAAACTATACTCAATTTAAACATCCTTATTTTGAAGATTCTAAACTAGGCACACCATACATACATAGAGGTATGGAAAAATCATTAAAAATGGTATTTGATGCTAGAGATGAGAATGCTTTATTAGGTGCTATCTTTACTACTAACCTTATGATGAAAAGATTAGCTGTTGGTTTTTCTTTCTTTCATGCTGGTGCATTAGTAGAAAGTATGATCTTTGCTGGTCATAAAATGAAAACAATAGGTAAGATAATTAAACCTAATTCTAAAAAAGAATTACAAGACCTTATAGATAATCCTGCAAAATATATAGAAGATTTTCCACATGCTGTAAATCAACTAGAACAAAATGGTTTTAGAGATGTAATACAATTTGCTAGAGGATCTGGTTTACAAATTAGTACACCTGAAGATGTAGGCTTTGATAGATTCTATTTTAACCTTAAAGGATTACAAAAAACTAATATAGACCAAATGTGGAAAAGACATTTTGGTATATCACCTTCTGAAAAGGTAGAAAAAGTATTTAGATGGTTTGATAAGATTACATGGGATAGAGTATTTACTCATGCTAAACTAACAACATTCTTACAAGCATTAGATAAAACAGTACAGCCAGGCGACAGCAAAGCTGTAATATATAGAAAAGCTCAAGCTGCAGCTCAATTTTCTAATGATGCTTTTGGTGGTCAAGATTGGGCTAGAGTTTCTAACTCAATACAAACACCATGGTTAAAAAGCATGATGCAAACTACATTTAATCCTGGTTCAAGAGGATACATGCAGTTACTTATGTTTGCACCAGACTGGACTATATCTAATGTAAGAATTATTGCTAAGTCATTACCTGCGTTTGAATCAGATCCAAACTTACGTAGACTATATCAATATTATTTTTTAAGAGCAGCTTTAATATATGCTGCAGCAGGAACTGCACTAAACTATGCTTTTAGTGGACAATCTCTTTTAGAGAATACAGATCCAACTAGAATTAATTTAGGGAATGGACAAGTACTTACTTTCTCTAAACAATTAATGGAACCTTTTCATTGGATAACAGATCCACAATCTACAGGTCTTAAAAAGATTGGATCATTACCAAGAACAACAATAGAAGTATTAACTAATAAACAATACTTGACTACTAAATGGAGTCCAAACATCACTAAAAAAGATGATGAAGCTATTGAAAAAGGTTTAAAAATAGGTGGTCATGTTGGTATGAGATTCTTACCTATATGGCTACAATCAGCTTCAAGGGATATTGCAGAAGGGTTAGAGAGAGATGGGTTAAGCTTAGATCTTGCTTCTGATGTAGCAGTTGATTTTGTACTAGGACAAAGTGGTCATCCTAGATACCAAGGGCCACGTTATACACAATACAAAACGAAAGGACTCGTAAGGTCACCTTATGAGACATTGTTCTAACTATGAGTAGACATACTGAAAATAAAGAAGAACTTGTAAAAGTTCATGGTGAAATTAACCTTATTAAACAACAGTTAGATACTTTAGAAAATAACCATTTAGCACATATAAAAAAAGATATAGATCGTATTTTATATGTTCTAGGAGCAGTAGGAATAGCTGTACTAGGTGAGCTGTTTGTGTTATTAAATAAAGTTATATGACAAAGTTTATTTTAGTTCTATGGATGTGTAGTATGGCTACTGGTCAATGCCCATCTAGTAGTGTTTCAGGTTATCAATTTAACAATCATTCTGATTGTGTAAATTTTGGATATGGAGTTGCACAAAAAACATTTAAAGGATTAGAAGAACTAGAAGAATACGACAAAAATTTTATAGAAAAAAATAAATTAGTTGTTAAGTTTGAATGTAGACCTATAACAATTACTATACCAAAACCTAAACCTAAGACACCAGCATAAAGTTGTACTTATCTGCTAGACAGATACAACACATAATTGTATATCTTATGTATGCCGAGCAAATCAATATTAGTAATAAGTGATCAACATGCTCCTTATCATCATATTGACACTCTGGATTTTTTAGCTGCTATAAAAGCTAAATACAAACCAGATACAGTAGTTAATATAGGTGATGAAATGGATTGGCATAGTATATCATTCCATGACTCACATCCTGGATTATACTCTGCTAGTCATGAACTAGAAGTTGCAAGAAGGTTTTTTCTACAATTAGAAAAACTATTTCCTAAACAATATATCATGGATAGTAATCATGGTAGTTTAGTATTTAGAAAAGCAACACGCTATGGTTTACCACACGAGATATTTAAATCTTACAATAGTATGCTTGGAGTTGGTAAAGGTTGGACATGGCATGAAGATCTAATATTAAAGGCATCTAATGGTCAAAAGATTTACTTCTGCCATGGTAAATACAAAGACGTTTTAAAGGTTGCTCAACAATATGGTATGTGTACTGTTCAAGGACACTATCATACATCTTTCAAAATAGACTATTGGAGTAATCCAAATGAACTACTTTGGGGAATGCAAGTTGGGTGTTTAATTAACATGAAAAGTTTAGCTTTTGAATATAACAAACTTCAGAAGTCTAGACCAGTAATAGGAACAGGAGTTATCATTGATGGGTTACCTAAATTAATCCCAATGGTTTTAAAAAACAATGGCAGATGGACAGGAAAAATTACCTAGAGGTATAAGAAACAAAAATCCAGGCAATATCAAACTTGGTACTGACTGGGATGGATTAGCATCAGAACAAACTGATCCAATATTTTGTATTTTTGATGAAGCTGTAATGGGTATTAGAGCTTTAATGAGAATACTTTTAACTTACAGATTTACACATAAAAAAGCTAACGTTGATGAAATTATTAGCAGATGGGCTCCACCCTCTGAAAATAATACAGAAGCATATATAGACTTTGTGTGTAAAAGAATGAACGTTAATCCTTTGGATAAATTAGATAATAGTATTGAACATTATCTACCTTTAGTTAAATCAATTATCCAAATGGAAAATGGTCAACAACCATATGACGATGAACTTTTAGTAGAAGGAATGTATAAAGCTTGGGAAGGTTTACCTACAAATTCTTCTGCTTCTTAAACAAAGAGGTATTAAATAATGTGGTTTAATTTATTATCTATGGGTATAAAGACAGCTAGTCATATATACCAAAACAAACAAAAAACTAAACAATTAATGTCAGATGCTCAAATGAGACATGCTGAGAAAATGAGTACAGGTGAGATTGAATATAAAGCGAAAGTTATTGAGAGTAATGATCAAGGTTACAAAGACGAGTTTGTCCTTATTCTTATTTCTGTTCCTATCCTTATATTGGGGTATTCTGTGTTCACTGACGATCCTGAGATTCGCAATAGATTAGATGTTTTTTTTGAATATTTTAAACAACTGCCCTACTGGTATCAAGCTATATTTATAGGAGTCGTTAGTGCTATTTATGGTCTTAAGGGTGCAGACATTATGCGTAAACCAAAGTGACCGAAGTAAGAGGTCAGTGTAAATGGTGCAATAAAGATATTGCCATGACTGAAGCATTTATATCATTAAAAGATAACGAATATTCTTGCCTTAAATGCTATAAAAAATCAGGACACATGTTACCTTTTTGGGAAAAAAATAATAGGTTTAAAGATGAGAGACACAAAATCATTAGAAGAACACAAAAAAAAAATAGAACATAAAGATAAAGAAATGCAGCTATTTAAGCAGCTTAAAAAAGAAGTAGAAACTAATGGTTATGGTACTAGAGAATACGTTATTAAAAAAGGTATTAATAAAGGAAAAATTGCTAAATGAAAATTAGTGAAAATACATCTGTAAGTATGCCATTACGTAATATGGCTATGATAATTTTTGGTGTAGTAGCAGGTGTAATTGCTTATACTGAACTTACAGGTAGATTAACATCATTAGAAACTTCAAGAGAACTATTTGAAAATGATTTATTAAAAAAATCTGAGCAAGTACCCACTGACCAGGAGCAACATTTTTTATTAGAAGATCTTTATAAAACTGTAGAGAAGCTACAATCTACTCAAGAAATGAATATGACTAATAAAGTTAATATAGAATTTCTTAAAACACAGTTAGATAAAGCATTAAATGATATTGAACATTTAAAAGATAAAGTGAGAGCTAATGGTAATGGAGCTCATTAATGGAATTAATTGTTGCTTTACTTATGATTGTTAATGGAGAAATTAAAGAACATAGAATACAAGTATCTATGTCTGATTGTCTCAAAGGTAAAAGAATTGCAATGCGTACTAACAAAAATAATAATATTCAATACCAATGCATAAAATCAATGGCTGAGCTTGAGTCAAATATAGATGGTAGTAAAAGTATTAAAAAACTTATATTGGATTAACTATAATCTCTTTCTAATATCATTTCTAAATAATGGATAGCTTTTTCTATATCCTTACGTTTACCTTTTTTCTTGTGTCTGCATATATACTTAATGGCATTACCTTCGGCATATGGTAAATTATTTTCATTAATAAAATAAGCAGGTTCAACTTTCATATCTTTATAGTGATTCCCATCAACCTGTTTATTAAGTGTATTATAAGTCATATCTTTAAATATATCCTTGTGAGTCATTAAAAATTTAATCTAAATTGACCAGACGTTTTAACAGAACGTGCTGGTTTTTTTTGTATTACATTAATTTGTTTATCTTTAAGTTGATACATATCTAGTTTCATAGCTTTAGCAAACTTCATAGAAGCATATTCATAATCAATATCTGCATAATGACATATCAATTTAAAATCATGAGAGCTAGAAGTAAGCCAATGTATAGCTTCTCTTTTAGCAATAATCTCATATTTATTTAAACCATCATACATAGCATCTTCTATTGCTTGTGTTATGATAGCCCTAAAGAGCTTTTTTTCAGGACTTTTCATCCTTTTTAATTACTTCGTAAAAAGTTTTTATAGGATGTAATTGACATTCTTCCCAATTAAAAGTCTTTGGATCTAGTCCTTTTAATATCTGTAAAGCTTTTTTATCTGAGTCAGCTTCAATATATATTTCAGATACTGCAGGAACATAGACCCAATTTTTAAACTTATAAATCATATATTATTTTTACGTCTACTTGCTTCTAACGTTCTAAAGAGATCAATGATAAGTCCTTCTTTATCTCTTTTGTTCTCAAGCGTACTTGCTTTAACCTCTGCATTAAATAATTCCTGAATAGCTTCTTTATAAGTATCGCTTCCATAGTATGCTTGTTCCTTGGCAGAAATGCTTTTATCAATAGTATTGCCAGTGATATGGAGAGCTTTCTTCCTTTTAAGAAGCCTATCCAAATATTTAACTTCAGCATTAGCTTTAGCATTTTCCTCGTCTGTGTCTGCAAGATACTTCAACGATTCTTCTAATCGTTTCTCTGTAATCATTATTATTCTCCTTATACATTTTATACAATTTATTTACTAACTTTTCGTTGTTGTATGTGTTTATTCCCATAAACTCTAACTCTATTTTGAACATTGTGTAATCCATATTTCTGAATTTGTAATCCACAATCTGCACAATAATATTGTTTATAAATAATTATAATAGCAGGTTTATTACAAATTTTGCACTGGGTAACCATATCAATCCAAAGTATTTATTCTATAATTACCCAGCATTTCCTAACTAAGAGAGAAAAGGAAATCGTTAAAATGGTGCTTCATCTAAATCATCAACAGAGTCCATCTTAGAATTTAAGATGTCTCTTACTATTAGATCTAGATTTTTATGTATTTCTGGAGTTACTTCTTTACCAGAACTTAACCAAGCTGACATAAGATTACTCATAGTCAATCTATATTTTTCTTTCCATTGACCATTTATATCTTTAACTGCTTTGACTCCAGTATTACTAACCATGTTATTACCTGGAACAGCTACTTCACCATCAAGCAACTCTATTGAGTTAGCAGTTTGATATTGTTTACCTGTCTTACTTGTTCTTACTGGCAATGCTGCTACTTTAAGTCTAGCACCTTTTTGCCAACGTGATGCACCTAATGCTTCACCATAGATGGTCATATCTGTACCATCATCTTTAGTAACGTATACTGTTACGCCACCATTATCTTTTTCAAAAGCTCTTTTAAACGAGCATTCAAAGGTTTCAGTTTCCATTTTCTGTCTCCTATTTAATTGTTGTATTATTTTTCCAAATCGTTGCATAGTTTTTTATAATCTATTTCAACACCTTTGTCCAAATTTCTTTTGCAAAATCCACAGCTGTAGGCGTACCTTTCCATCTGAAGTTTTCGCATACCAAAGGAGTTATGCGAACAACATCTTCCTTAGTCTTACATAATTCCAATATAGCTTCTATGTGTTTCATAGCATCTATCAATACTTTAAGCTCATCTCGTTCAGTCATATCTACACAATATTGATCTTTTGGAGAACAATACATAAGCATAGTTTCTTTACCAAATAGCTCTCTGTATAAACATTGTTGACGTACATCTGCTGCTTTTGGATACCATTTAGCATCTACATTACCTGCTTTTAGTCGTCTTATGTATGCTGTAGCTTTAGTATCTACAATTACATCTTTAAACTCAAAGTCAGTTTTACCAACAATATCGTACTTTAATCCATACTTTTTACCTGGTACTTGAAGTTCATTTTGAAATGATACTACATCACCAAATTCACTAAGATTTTCTACAAATTTATTAGATATAATTGCAGACCATTCATATTCTGGATTAGCATGTTCTGTTGGTAATAGATCTGTAACTTCTTCTTTGCTATGTTCTAAGTATTTAGTTTTAGCATAGTTTGTGATAGTATCTTGATCAGTGATTTGATTTTCTAGTGCATGATTAGCAGCATCTTCTGCAGCTAAACCCATGACCATTCTTGCATTGGGATCAGATTCAAAATCAAACAACTCATTGATAACCCAGAAAGCTGGACTATCAATAAAGGTATTAGTTTTGGACGCTGAATGACGATATTTAATATTCATAATTTTCTCCTTATGGTTAATGATATACAAAAATATATTAGTGTTACTTATAACATACCTATTGATATGCTCAAAGGTAAAGTTTCTATAAAGAATAGTGATCATTATAAAATTTATAATTTATCAATAATTCTTTGTTGGCTATTGCACCCTACACGAAGGTATGGGAGCAAGAGCACTATCGCTAGACTCCATTCTTGTAATAAGAATAGAGTATTTCGTCTTTTCCAATTATATAACAAAAATACTAAATTTAAGACTTTTGTTGATTCTGCAATAGAAACTTATAATATACATGAATGCGTAGACAGATTGAAAAACCAGAACTAATCTCTACAATTAGAGATAAAAAGAAAGTTTGGCTTAACATAAGAGAGTCTAGGCTTATGTATATGTTTCATCGTAAACTTATATCTGTTGAAGAATATGAAGCAGGATCTAGATATAGACTAATGTGTGAGCTTATGGGTGGTGGATCAGGTAGTACTCTAAAAGAACGTGTTGATGGAGCTAACCCAGATTTTATAACATCATCATTAGGTGCAGCTCTTGGAGTCAAAGATGCTGATGAACAAATTGGTCCATTATTTGCAGAATCTATGAAGTTATTCTGCTGGGCTAATTTTGGTATAATTGAGATAGCTCATCATTTAGGTTTGACAGAACGTAAAGCATCTAATAGAGTTCACGAAGGACTAGCAAGATTAAGTATTTATTATGGCTACACCAAAGTGCACAATACAATCAGAGGACAAGGTACAAAGAATAAAGGATAAAGAATACCTTAAATGGGTAGCTTCTAACCCTTGTATACTTTGCCAGGACACTAGATGTCAGGCTCATCATATTACTTTTGCTATGCCTAGAGGTATATCTCAAAAAGTTGGTGATCAATATACTGTACCTTTATGCTATAAACATCATCATCAATTACATACAAATGGCATGAGTGAACGTGATTTTTGGTCTAAATTAGATATAGATGCTGTTGATATATGTGGTAAATTTTATGATCATTATCACAATATGTGGAAAAATAAGAACTTTTTTTATGATGACTCTATGTTATGGCGTACAGTTTATGATGAACTTGTACCTAAAATACAAAACAACATTGATTTTTTACTGCAACCCAAATAACTATTATAAGTATCCTCGCCAGAGGTACGTTAATTATGAGCAAAATATTAAAATTTCCAAAAGCTAAAAAACAATATTCTGACAAGTTTTTACGTAAAGTAAAAGCAGATGTTATTGGTGATTTTATTAAAGAGCAAAATCCTCATTTATCTATTAAGGCTGCAGATGCTATGGCTTTAGCAATAATCTATAGTACATATCTTCAACTTGTTTTTGAAGAAGAAGGTAGTGATATAATTCCTTTGGAAGAATTTGAACAATACATATGGGCAGCTCATGACAAGAAAACGTTACACTAAAAAGAAAAAATCTATTAAAGACATTAACACTAATGATATACCTTACCAAAAGGTAAGAGTTGAATGGGTTGATTGTGTATCTGATAGTGCTTGGGCATCAGAAAAAGAATTTCATAAAATGAAAATGGCAACTCCAGTAAATGAAGGTTGGATATTTTCTAAAGACAAACACTCTATTAAATTGTTTGCTGCATATGACAAAGACGAAGATGGTATTACATTTGGTGATAGAACAATGATACCTAAATCTTGGATAGTTAAAATTACAGAAATTTAAAATAGCTTATTTTCTCATATTATATCCTGGAACAAAACTTAGCCTGACGACCTCCTCCACGATACAATCTTAGTCAGGTACTATTTTAAACCACCCACCAAGTCTCCCTGATGGGTGTATCTAAGGTCGAGGTTATGCAGCCATATTTAACTGAGATCTCTCGCCCTGTTTATGTACCTTAGAATTTTTAAATACCTTTTTTCATATACTCTTGTATTACAGCTTCAGCACCTTGATCTTCTTTAGGGTAATACAATGTTTCTAATCTTCCTTTAGAAACTTTTAACTCAGCTTTAACATGATCTTTTGCATGTTCTAATACTTTAACAAGCTCTGGATAGTTTCCATAAAAGATACCATAAATAGATAAATCATTAATCGCTGACGTTACTCGATTTAGACCTCTTATCCTTTTTTCTATCCGAAGTATCTCGCTGTCTGGTGTAATCATCTTCCATCTCCTTTATCTTACGCTTAAGTTTATCTATTTCTAATTGTTTACTTGCAACCATTGCACGTAAAGCATTTTCATTTGACATATTGTCTCCTCCATCCTGGATATTTAGTATTTAATTGCATTAATAATCTTGCAAAAGCTGTAACACCATTTTTATCATTTAAAAATATACCAGCTTTAACACAATATTTAAATAATTTTTCTAAATCATTATTACTCATTTTTTAGCTCCATCTAAATAGTTATCTATTGAATCAGCTCTCGTCTGATATTCTTTTATCCAATCTTGTAATATCAAAGAGTGTTTATCATCTAAGAAACCACAAGCAATAGCTCCACCAAGAACTTCTACAGCTTCTAAACAATCGCTTTTATCGTTCTCTAGTTTTTCCCATTCTTGTTTTTTTTTCTCATATGCTTTTGCTCTATTACTATCTATTACAGATTTTATATCATCATTTATTTCAACCATTATTACCTTTTCGTAAGTTATTTAATTGTTCTTCTTCTTTATAGTAATCTACTTGTTTTTCCAATTCAAGTATTCTCTTACTTTTATCAGCTATACGTTCTTTAAGCTCTTTTATAACTTGATTAAGTTTAATTGCTTCTTGATCCGTCATTTTTTATCCTCTTAATTATAGCTACATGACCTGCAATAAAGTCTCCTGGTATACATGTTCTACCAGTTTTTTCTTGCCAAGCATACCAAGCTTGAGTAGCTTTATTATTTTTAACTACAACTGGTTTTAGTTTACTTTCTTCATCCATATACATATCGAATGATCTGTTAGATATATTTTTATCATATCCTTTAGATATTTCAATCATATCACATGCTAGATGTTTATACATATCTTCAAACGTTGGTTTGTAATTTAATATATAAGAATCAGTATTAGTTTCTGGGCCTGAATCAGTCCACATAGCTTTCCATATAATAAGTTTATACATTTATACCTCATCAATTGTTATTATATAATTAATACCATTTGTTCTAAATGATATGTCAGCAGAAGCAGGCTCTGATACACTTATACCAGCACCTTGTATATCTGCTTCTAATTTATCTTCTAAAAAATCACGTATTGCATTACGTAATTCAAACATTTCTTTTAGTCTATCCATAATATTTTACCTGTTCTTTGTATTGTTTTTTTGACATTTCTAAAAGTTTAAATAAAACATCCATAGTTTCTTTAGCTTTAGAACCATCATCTCCAGTTGTAATATTTATTGCAGTTACAACACGTTTTAATATTTCATCTAATGTAAGTTTCATTTTACTCCTAGTTTAAATATTTTTTAACTTGTTGTATTACTAACTCACAATATCTAAGCATCTCTACAAAGTAATTTCTGCGTTTACCTTCTCGTTCTTGTTCAACTTGTTTTATTGCTTTGGTAGTAATTTTATCTATTTGGTCTAATTGATCATCTAATTTCATATTGTATATACCTCATCTTCTTCTTTGTTGTATTTAATTTCAGCAACTTCTTTTGTGTCACCCATTTGTGAATAGTCTTTTACATAAGTACACACACATGTATCTGCTGCACCATCTTCAGTTTTAAGATCTTGAGAGTGTTGATCTAACCAAATCTCAAATGCTTCATCTTGATCTTTAGCAATTACTTGCCATTTACTTACATACGTAGTTTCATTTTCAATTTCATAAACTTTTTTACCAACATCTTTGTTGGTCAAACATAATTTACTATCAATCATCATTACCTTTCTTAGGCATAATGCCCAGTTACATTTGTACCGGGCATTTGCCATATCGTTTACTTCTTATTCTCAAGTGCAATTGAGGGATTAAACATGTTTTCAGGTAAATCTAATTTTATCTTTTGACTACCCATTTCTCTACTAATAGATTGAACTGCTAAGTCTAAAGGTAAACCAGAGTTAAGAACATGCTTTGCTTTCTTTTTAGATATATCAAGCAACTGTAATGCTTTGCCTTTTGGCCCAGCGTAATATGCTCTTTCTGTTTCTTCTCTGCATAATTTCTTTAGTAAATTATCATGATCTCTTGGATCTTTTAACAAACTACGTTCAATGTTTACTTTCCATTTACGTTCTTTGTTAAACTTTTCTAAAGTATCATACATATTATCAACAGCTCTTTCTAGATCACTAGACTTTTGTTCTTCAATAGCTTTTTTGTTTTTCATAAAATCATTATAATCAACATACTTAGTTTGTATGTCTTTCATAATTTTATCTAACTTTAGCTTTGATTTAAAAGCACCATAGTTTTCTTCTGATAGATCATCAATCTCATCAATCATTTCTGTTTTAAGAGATGACTTTCTATCATCATACGTTTCATCAATAGTATAGTTCCAATGATCATACTCAACGTTTCTTATTGGTCTCATTATTGTTTTATCTCTAGGCATTAACAACCTCCTCTGTTTTTGTTGCTGAACTAATATCTTCTAGTACTTCAGCTTTATCTCTTGCAGATCTAGCTTTGTCTAACGCAGCATTAGTTGCAATGATAACAGTAGCAATACAAGAAGTTTGATTGTAGTTAGGTAATGTCTTAAACCTTGGATCTTTTTGCATAAGCTCTACTGTTTGAAAGTATTGTTCTGCAAACCATTTAGTCATAGGCATTACTTGTTTTTCAACTCTGTCCTTAATTGGCAGCTTTGTCATTTTCTTCCTCCTTTTGTTTTACTTTGATTTCAATTGGTAACTCAACTTGTTCAGGCATATAACTATCAATAGCTTTGTATGCACCTATAACAAATCTTACTGGGTAAGTGATTGTTTGAAACAAAAAATTACCTACTTTTTCTATACGCTTCATACTCCTCCTTTTTTTTAGTTAATCGCATATACTTATTTTTAGCTTGATAATATTCATCATCAAACTTTTTAGTTCCAGGGATTGGATCTACGTCATGCGTGAGCCAATTCCAACTCTTACGTACTGCTATACCAGCAACACTAAAGGCCAAAAAACGAGCCAAACTAATAAGTCCATTCATTATATCCTTTCTTCCATTATTGATTTATATCTTGGATTAGACTCATGTAAGTAATTCTGTATACCTACATCTTCTATCTTATCCCAAGCTCTATTGATTTGATCAATCCTCAATGGATAAGGACTATCTGGATTTGATAATTGATCTACGTTATTAATCCATTCATTCAATATTTCATGAGGATTATCTACAGTAAATAAACTAATATCCCATTTCTTTTGTTTACATATATCAACTAAATGATCACCTGGTAATCTATTGATACAACGTTCATATTTCTGTATTTGTTGAAATGAAACATGAATACATTGAGCTATTTGCTTTTGAGTATAGCCATGCCACACTCTATGTAACACAAGAACTTTAGCTAATGTTTTATTAATATCATATTTATGATATGTCTTTTTTGATTTACCCATTATTTACCTTTCTTTTTATTTTAGTAAATTTTTTAATTATAGCTTTTTTAACTGCAGCTTTAATTTGTTTTTCTTTTTTTTTATCATTGTCTAAATTCATAACAACAATATGTTTATCAAACCAATCTTTAACCATTATTACCTCCATAATTATTTTTAAGAACAAGCAGCTCTCGCTTGTCGGAGCTGGTTGGTACAGTCACTACTCTAACTGATGGCTTCCCTTCTCTAAATACTTTAACCAGTTGTATCCAACCTTCTTTTGGTTCTAGTATTTCAAGATTAATAGATTTAATCCAATAGGGCTTCCACCATGTTATATGTTCTTGTTGTATACTCCCACTAAACTTTTGCTTGAACATTAGATTTATTGCTCTGCCTAAGTTTATTGGTCTTTCTTTGAACTTTCCTTTTATTTTTACTCGGTACACTCTTAACCTCCTTGCAGTCAGTAAATGTTGATAACCATATCAAATGTTCTGCGTACTGTTTTGTTGTAAATCCTTTTGGTGCTTTCATATTACCTCTCTAGTTTACATGAACTTATATACCAGTACTGACCAGTATCATCTCGCCAATTTCTGTTGGGAATACGTTTCTCTAATTGTTTCTCTACCCAACTATGAAATGGCCATCTAGATGATCCATGTTTTTGTTTAAGTTCTCTATATTTATCTTCAGGCATAGACACTCTATGTGTATGATACACATGACTATCGTCATTTTGAAATCTATGTCTTGTTTGTACTATATATGTTTTCATATATTCTCCTTACCAACTACAATGATACTCAGGTATATTACCTTTAGACACTTGATCTTTACACCATTGTAGAAATTGTTTGTCTATTTCTTTATAGTTTTGTACTTGTTCTTCTTGGTATTGTTGACCCCAGAAGAAACCATCAGTAGCTATATAATCATGGTACTCTGTATTAATGGCATGCTCTAGCTTAGATAATACTTTACTATCTATAACTACAGGGCCACCATTAAAGCCTAGTCCAAAATCATCATCTTTATTCATAACACCTTTAGAATTATTTGGATTTTGTTCGTCATACATTGCAGCCATAAACTGTTGCAATCTTGCATGTTTTCTCCAGTAAAAACCATCTTTCTCTGGATTATAATCGTCATCATATGAATTAAATGACAAATCATCTTGACCTCTTAAATGTGCATATTGATCTAATCCCATATACTCTCCTTGTTAAGTTAATTAATAGGCAATGCCTAGCCAAAGCGACCAGGCATTTGCCATATATCTTATGATATATCTTTCTTAATAGCTTCAATATCTAACTTTTGATTTTCAGCTAGTTTTACAACCAGACGTTTAATAAACATTAGGTCAGCATACGTTGTCTTGTTTAGATACATAGTCTTACTAGCAACATGTGCTTTCTTTTCTTCTGCTGATCTATCAGCATACATAGGTTGGTCAGTCATATTAGTCTCCTTTCTGACAATTATTGATATTACTTGCAATAGCGATAATTGGTTTCTTCATCTGAAACCTCATCATCTCATTTTGTCTCATCTTTTCCACAGCTAATTCTGGGAAAGGGAACTCGTACTGAATAAGCTCATAGTTAACAACCTTATCAGTATCTTCTTCTAGTCTCTTAGTCATTTGATAGTCCATATACCCTCCTATTTCTTATCTTCTGAAGTAATTGATTTCCACATTTTGTAACTGAATATACCTCCTACGATATACCCAGCTATCATTAACACTAACCATAAAGCTAGTAGACTTAATACAATAGTACTTAACATATTATCCTTTCTGACATCTCTATGAATGTCTTGATTATTGCACTTATTTACGTCCATCTCTAATATAGGACAATCATGTTGACCTATAATATCAATGGTTTAAATCATAATCGGTAATCAGTATATCAATGAATTTAGCTCAATGTATACCAATTACCAATATATCTACAACGATTTGCTGTTGCTACTGGCAACAATAGCAAATCGGCACGACAATTAAGACGAGCGAAGCTCGACAATTGCGAGGCGAAGCCGAGCAATGACTACAATAAAGACAATTACGACAGTAATTGACGGGTTTTAAAGTCACCCCTGCAACATCGACAGTCATGTCGATAGTGCAAATAGGGGGGTTTTATACAGCTACCTCTAAAATAGCCTTTAATGGGGCATAGAGGGGGTTTATTTTAACATTCTCCACAAATGTGGGGGTTTATAACAAAGGAAACAATATGGCACTACCATTTATGGCAGGAGGACACGCTATGCGATTTCTCCGAACTTTATATAAAGGTAAAAAGAAGCTAGGATCAGCAACTAAAAAAGCAGCAGAATTTGCAGCTAAAAAAGATATGCCTAAAACTAGCGAATTTATTACAGGAGCTTCTCAAAAAGCTCATAAAGGAACAATGACAGCCAAAAAATACGCTAAAAAATATCCAAAAACTGCAGCAGCAATCTCTGGAGCTGTAGCTTTTGACATGTTTGATGACGACTAATGGCTAAACAAAAGTTTGTTCACTTTGTACCTAGGCCAAAACCCAAAAAAAGACCTAGAATACACAAGAAGAACAAAAATAAATCAGAAAAACGAGACTTTAAAAAATATCATAGGCAGGGCAGATGAGAAACTATCTACAATTTCCAGTTATTAAAGGATTATCAGCTAAGACTTTAAAGAACAGAGCTAAAAAAAAAGATAAATTCAAAAAAGATTTGAAAGATCCTAAATTTAGAGCTAAAGCTAAAATTATGGATTACAAATATATATTATAATGGCAACACCAAAGAATAAAGCTTTATACAATAGAGTAAAATCGGAAGCTAAACGTAAATTTAAAACGTGGCCATCAGCATACGCATCAGCGTGGCTTGTCAAAACGTATAAAAAGCGTGGTGGCAAATACTAATGGCTCAAGGTGGACTACGAAAGTGGTTTGCTGAAGATTGGCGAGATGTCAAGACAGGCAAGAAGTGTGGACGTTCTGGTAAAGAAAAGAAATCTAGACCTTATCCTGCTTGTCGACCAAAAAAAGTAGCAAGTAGAATAAGTAAATCAGAAGCTCGTAAAAAGACTGGCCCAAGAAAAGTCAAATGGTCAGTTACAGCTTCAGGGAGAAAACGAAAAAATGGCTAAATCACCTGCATGGCAAAGAAAAGAAGGTAAAGATCCCAAAGGTGGATTAAACCGAAAAGGAGTAGCGTCATATAGACGAGCTAATCCTGGATCTAAATTAAAAACTGCTGTTACCACTAAGCCATCAAAATTAAAACCAGGATCAAAAGCTGCTAAAAGACGTAAATCGTTTTGTGCTAGAATGAAGGGTATGAAGCGTAAGCTAACTTCTGCTAAAACTGCTAGAGATCCTAATTCAAGAATAAATAAATCATTAAGAAAGTGGAATTGCTAATGAGTAAAAGTTTAGAAAAACTTGCAGATCAAATGATTCGGCTAACGCCTGAAGAAGGGCAAAAACTACAGCTAATTATAAAAGCTAAGTTAATGCCTGAAATTGCTAAACAACAACAACAAGGGTTATTACAACAAGCTAATAATCCACAAATGGCACAGATGGGAAATAGACAAGCAAGAATGCCTGTACCTACTTCTAGAGATGCTGCTATGAGAGGACTACTAAGATGAGAATGAAAACAGCTTTGTTTCTTGGTAAAGTATATGCAAAAAAGGGTGCATCAAGTGCAACTGAAGCAATGAAAGCTCTTTCAGCTAAAACTAAGAAACACGTTAAAAAACATAAGCTAAAATATACTGCAGGAGCTGGTGCTGCTGGAGGATATACAGCTTCTAAAATAAAGGACTAAACTATGCCAATGGTAGGAAAAAAGAAATACCCATACACAAAAAAGGGTAAAGCTGCAGCAAAGAAAGCTGCAAAAAAAATGGGAAAAAAAGTTAAGAAAGGTTACTAATGAAAAACGTATTAACTAAAGCTCAACAAAAATTACCACAACAGCTTAAAAATAAAATCATTAAATCTAAAATGAAAAAGAAAAAGAAGAAAAAATAATATGGCTAATGTAAAAGGAAACTATAAAGGTGGAAGAAGCAAAGAACTTGTAAAATATACAGTTACAGGTGCTGCTAAAGGTAGAGCTAAACAAGCTGTAGAAGCTAGTAAAAAGTTTATTAAAGATGTAGGAAGTAAAACTACAGGACAGCAAAGATTTTTAGGAAAAACATTACCTAAAGCTTTATTTAAAACTGCTAAGTTTGCATTTAAAAATCCTATTACTGCAACAGCTGCGTTTTTAGCACCTGCTGCTATACAACCTTTTACTAAAAAAAAAGTTGCTTCTAGACCAAAACAAAAACAATATGATAGAAAAGGATTTAAAATTATATAATGGAAGATGAAACTAAACAAAAGAATCCAAATTTAGGTGGTAAAAGACCTGGTGCTGGTAGACCTCCTGGATCTAAAAGTAAAGTATTGTGGAAATCTATGGATCAATTAGCAGAGAAATATCAACATTCTCCTTTAGATTATTTGTTATCTGTGTTAAACAATCCTGCAAGTGCACCTGAACGTAAATTATTTGCTGCTGAAAAAGCTGCACCTTACATTCATCCAAAACTTGCAAGTACTACAACAAAGATAGGAACAGATGCCCCAGTCGAAATTAAAGTCCAATGGGAAAAAGACGAAAGTAAAGATAGTTGAGGTTCCATATAAACCTAGACCTTATCAATTAGAGTGTCACAAATCTTTAAAAAGATTTAATGTTCTAGTATGCCATCGTAGATTTGGTAAATCAGTATTATCTATAAACGAATTAATTAAAACAGCAGCAAAGAAACCTAGATCTTTGTGTGCATTCATAGCTCCAACATATCGCCAAGGAAAATCTATCGCTTGGGAATATTTAAAATTTTATACAAAACCATTAATGCATTGGGGTGGTGGAAGAAACGAATCAGAATTAAGAATAGATTTGTATAATGGATCTAGAATCCAAATTTTTGGGGCAGACAACCCAGATAGTATTCGTGGAATGGGCTTTGATGCAGTTGTCCTGGACGAATATGCTATTATGTCTCCAAGAGTATGGACAGAAATTATACGTCCTGCTATCGCAGATAAGCTAGGTTGGGTTATATTTATAGGTACACCAATGGGTCATAACTCATTTTGGGAAGTATATGATTTTGCTTTACGTGGTCATAAAGATTGGTATGGTAAATTATATAGAGCATCAGAAACTAATGTAGTACCTGATCATGAGTTAAAAGAAGCTCAAGCTATAATGACTCCTGAACAATATGATCAAGAGTTTGAATGTTCATTTACTGCAGCAGTATCAGGTGCATATTATGGTAGACTGATAACTAAAGCAGAAAAAGAAAAAAGAATTACTAAAGTACCATATGATGAAAGCGTTGGAGTTGAGACGTGGTGGGATTTGGGAATAGGAGATTCAACATCTATTTGGTTTGCACAAAGAATAGGTGAAGAAATTCATTTGATAGATTATTACGAAACATCAGGTGAATCTTTAGCTCATTATGCTAATGTGTTAGAAGAAAAGAATTACGCATATTCTTCTCATATAGCACCTCATGATATAACAGCTAGAGAATTAGGAACAGGTAAATCTAGACTTGAAGTTGCAAACGAATTAGGTATAGATTTTGATGTGGCTCCAAAATTAGAAGTACATCATGGAATAGAATCAGTAAGAAATGCTTTACCTAATTGTTGGTTTGATAGAGAAAAATGCAAAGTAGGTCTTGATGCATTAAGACAATATCGAAAACAATGGGATGAAAAAAACCAAGTGTTTAAAAATAAACCTCACCATAACTGGTGTTCACACGCAGCTGATAGCTTTAGGTATGGATGTGTATCCGAACCAATTGATACATCAGACTGGGATAGACCAATAACAGTAGATACAAAATACGTAATATGAAAAAATCAAAACAAGAAATATTATCAGTACTAAGCAGAGAGATTCACAATGCATCAGGTTACATTGGTGGTGAGCTAGTTGCTAGAAGAAAAAAATCATTAGAATATTATTTAGGAATGCCTCTTGGTAATGAACAAGAAGGACGTTCTCAAGTTGTTTCTAATGATGTAATGGACACAGTAGAAAGTTTAATGCCATCTCTAATGAAGATATTTACTTCTGGAGATAATGTATTTCAATGTGAAGGTGTTGGGCCTGAAGATGAAGAAATGGCTAGACAAGCATCTGATTATATTAACCATGTATTCTTAAAAGAAAATAATGGATTTACAGCTTTATATTGTGCATTTAAAGATGCATTAATACAAAAGAATGGTATCTTAAAAGTATATTGGGATAGTGCAAATAAAACTGAAAGAGAAGAATATACTAGATTAACAGATGATGAGTTTAATGATTTAGTATCAGATTCACAAGTAGAAGTTAAAAATCATTCTGAATATGAAGAATCTATTACAGATGATAGAGGACAAGAAATAGATAAAGTTACCTTACATGATGTAGTTATTCATAGAACATCATTATATGGTGGAGTTAAAATAGAACCAGTACCACCTGAAGAATTTTTAATTGAAAGAAGATGTAAAGATTTACATTCAGCTAACTTTGTTTGTCATAGAACAAATAAAACTAAAACTGAATTAGTAGAAATGGGATTTGATCCTGATGTAGTTGAAGGACTACCAACAGGAGATCCAGATTTTTATACAGAAGATAAGTTTGTTAGACATCAAAACGTAGATTTTTCTCATGGAGATAATACAGGAGATACAAGTACAGAAGATGTTTTAATCCATGAATGTTATGTTAAAATGGATTTAGATGATGATGGCAAAGCTGAGCTTGTTAAAATTATTGTAGCTGGTGATGGTAAGCATTTATTAGATATAGAAGAAATAGACACTATACCTTTTATATCTATGACTCCAGTTATCATGCCACACAGATTTCATGGTAGATCTATTGCAGAGCTAGTAGAAGATATACAATTAATTAAATCTACTGTAATGAGACAAATGTTAGATAACATGTATCTAACTAATAATAATAGAGTTGCAATCCAAGATGGTCAAGTAGCTATGGACGATCTCCTAACTAATAGACCTGGAGGAATTGTAAGAACTAAACAACCACCACAAAATGTAATGATGCCTATTCAGGCACAACCTATTACAGAACAAGCTAGTGGTATGTTAGCATATCTTGATGCAGTAAAAGAAACTAGAACTGGTGTAAGTAGAACTTCACAAGGTTTAAATTCAGATAGCTTAAATAATAAAACAGCTACTGGTATGAACCAAGTATTAACACAATCTCAAATGAGAATGGAGTTAATTGCTAGAATCTTTGCAGAAACAGGTGTTAAAGATTTAGCATTAAAAATATTTGAACTTGTTTGTAAATATCAAAACAAAGAAAAGATAGTAAGAATCAGAGGTAAATATATACCTATGAGACCTTACGAATGGAAAGATAGAGTTAATGTTACTGTTCATGTTGGATTAGGATCAGGTTCTAAAGAACAACAATTAATTATGGTTAATGCTATTCTTGAAAGACAAATGCAGGCAATAAACCTACAACAAAATGTTTATGGCCCAATGGTTAATTTAAGAAATATTTATAACTCATTAAAGAAATTAGTTGAAAATGCAGGTTTAAATAATGTAGAACCTTTCTTTATGGATCCAGATGTTGGTGCATCTCAAATGCCACCACTTCCTCCTAAACCACCAACTGAGTTTGAAAAAGTTACTTTAGCTCAAGTACAAGGTGAGAACCAAAGAGCACAGCTAAAAGCTGAAACAGAAGTCAAACGTATAGAATCTACTATGCGTGAATCTTTATTAGATTTTGAGTTGAAAATAAAAGAACTTGAGTTACAATATGGTTCTAAAATAGATGAATTAGAATTAAAACGAAGATCTATGTTAGAACAAACCGATCTTTCTAAATCAGGTGATTTAATGAAAGAAATAATAAAGGGTCAAGGACAATTCTTTAATGGACAAAGACAAACAAATACAGAAGGGCAAGAGAGCAGAACAACTCCTCAACGATCCCCTTCTAAAAACAGCATTTGAAGATCTCTTAGAAATATATAAGCAAGAGATTTTTAATACAAATTTCGCTGACGATGATAAGCGTAAACACCTTTGGGTAGCCTACAATATGGTAGACAAAATCAGAGGACATTTACAAAGTATCATGGCTAGTGGAAAACTAACTCAACAAGAGTTAGATCAATTAAATACAAGACGTTAATCTAACGAAACGTCAAATACGTCAACCAATTACGAAAGGAACGTTATGGCAGAAGCCGACATACAAGGTGCAGCTGATAAAATTTCAGGAATATTGAATCCATCGGATCAACAAGAAACTGAAGTAAAAAAGACTGAACCATCAGAGTCGCCTGAGACACAGGCAGCAGAAAGTGAACCAACGTCTGAGGTAACCGAAGCAGAGACTCCTGAGAATACTGAGGTAACAGAAGAAACACAAACAGAATTAGAGGAACCAGAACTCCACCGAGTTAAGATACAAGGTCAAGAGTTAGAGGTCACCCTTGATGAGCTGAAAGCAGGTTATTCTAGAGACTCAGATTATAGACAAAAAACTCATTCTTTAAGCCAAGAGAAAAAATCACTTGAGGAACAAAAGAGTAGTTTGCGTCAAACTTATGAAACTCGTTTATCAGAGTTGAACAACTTAATAGCAACTGCTGACGCAACTGTCAGACAAAAACAAGGAAGCGAAGATCTTCAAAAACTTTACGAAGAAGATCCAACAGCTGCAGCCCGACTGGACTACCAGTTAAGACAACAACAAGAGCAGCTAAGTGAAATACAAAGTAAAGCAAAAGAAGCTCAACAAAAACAATACCAAGAGTTCCTTGATACACAGAAAGAGTTAGCAGCACAAAAAATACCTGAGTTTGCAGATCCTAAAAAATCTGATTCATTTAAAACTAACCTACGTAATTCATTACGAGACTATGGTTTTAATGATCAAGAAATTGGAACACTTGCAGATCATAGATTTTTAATGGTTGCAAAAGATGCTATGAGCTATCAATCTTTAAAAGATAGAAAACCTATCATACAAAAGAAAGTAGCTAATGCACCTAAAGTAGTAAAAGCAGGTACAGCTAAGTCGTCAACAAGTTCTGGTAGAGAGTTAATAAGAAATAAAATTGGCAAGGTTCGTAAGACAGGAAACATTAATGATGCTTCTTCTGCGATTCTTGACATTATTAATCTTAAATCTCAACAAAGGAAATAAACAATGGCACAACCAACTAATACGTTTGACACGTACGATTCAGTAGGGGAAAGAGAAGATCTTTCAGATGTTATCTATAGCATCTCTCCTACAGATACGCCATTCTTAAGCTCAGCAGCAAAAACTCAAGCTACTGCAGTTTTACACGAATGGCAAACCGACTCACTAGCAGCAGCATCTACTTCAAATGCTGTAATTGAAGGTGATGAAGCAACTCTAGACGCATCAACTGCAACTAGCAGATTATCTAACTCTTGCCAAATCATGGACAAGACTGTGGTAATTACTGGTACTCAAGAAGCAGTAGATAAAGCAGGTAGAGCATCTGAAATCGCTTATCAAATTGCTAAAAGAGCTAAAGAGTTAAAAAGAGACATGGAAGCTACTTTGACTGGTAACCAAGCAGAAGTTGCTGGTAACAGTACAACAGCTAGAAAATTTGGATCTCTTGGTGCATGGGTTGCATCAAATGATGATCTAGGTGCTTCTGGTTCATCAGGTGGAGCTGGTAACACAGCAAGAACTGATGGTACTCAAAGAGCCTTCACAGAAGCTCAATTAAAATCAGTTATCAAATCAGTATGGAATGCTGGTGGTGACCCTTCAATGGTTATGGTGGGCCCATTCAACAAACAAAAATTATCAGGCTTTACTGGTAATTCTACTAGATTTGATGCAGGTGCAGACGCTACATTATACACTTCTGTAGACGTTTACGCTTCAGACTTCGGTCAGTTACAAGTAGTACCTAACAGATTCTCTAGAGATAGAGACGCTTATGTACTAGACATGAACTACTGGGGTATTGCATTCTTAAGAGATTTCTCTATGCATGAACTTGCTAAAACAGGTGACACAGAGAAAAGACAGCTTTTAGTAGAAGCTACTCTTGAGTCAAGAAATGAAGCTGCATCTGGAATGGTTGCAGACTTAACTACTTCATAATAATTATAACTGTTTGGGGGAGTAACCTTTTAATCTGCTCCCCCAGCAGATTCTAAACAATTGAAGATCTGAGAGAGGGTTAGGATCGGAACAATTAAGGAACACAATGAGAACATTAAACGACTATTTTATAACTTCAACTATCGCAGACATCAGCACAGCATCTTCAACTTTTGTTGCAGTACCTGATGGTGGAAAAATTATTAAAATTCTTACAGCTTTACAAGGAGCTATTTCTGGAGCAAATGCAGGAATATCTTTTGAAATTGGTGGAACTGCAGTAACTGGTGGTGGCATAACTGTTGCACACTCTGGTTCAGCAGCAGGTGATGTAGACACAGCAGAACCTACAGCAGCTAATAACGTAGAAGAAGGTGGAACTATCGAAATGATTACAGATGGTGCATCTACTGGTGCTAAAAAATTAGTAGTAACATTTGTTATTAGAAGATAATTAATTCTGGGGGTGGCAACATCCCCAAACAAAAGGAGAACAAAATATGTACGGGAGTAATTACGCAATGAGACCTCTAACTACACAAAAAGTTACATCTTCTGGTTCGTCTGCACAATCTTCTGCATTTAGTGATAATATTGAATATATTAGAATTATACCAGATGCTGATTGTCATATAGAATTTGGAGTAAATCCAACAGCAACAACATCTAAAATATTTTTAGAATCTAAAACTTCTGAATGTTTTAAAGTTTCGCCTGGCGAAAAAGTAGCTGTAATAGGATCAGTAAATTTATACGTAACAGAACTATCAGAATAGTATGGGAAAAGTCAGAGCTGTAGACTACGATAATGGAATAAAGACTAAGTATATCCAAGAATCAGATGGTAAACTAACTATTAATAATGAACAAAATGTTAATGGTTTATTAGATAGAAATAAAAAGCTATATAATGATACTGATCAAGGATGGGTTTCTAAAGCAAAAGAAATGAAACGAGTAGCTAGTGTTCCACCTCTTGTTCTACAGATCTGGGCTAAAGAATATAATGGAAGCAACAATTGGTTTGCTTTACCAAAAGACATACAAAGAAAAATAATGAAAACTAAGCTTAATAGTAATGAGTTTAGATATTTTAGAACAGCGTCAGGAAATTTATAATGGCTATATCAACATATGCACAACTTAAAACATCTATTGCAAACTGGTTAAATCGTAGTGATTTAACTTCAGAAATTAGTGATGATTTTATAAAACTATGTGAAGCAGACTTTAATGCTAAACTTAGAATAAGACAAATGGAACAGCAAGATGATGTTACAATTGATGCTGAACAAGTAACAGTACCTACAGGATTTATAGCTGTTAGATCATTTTATATAGATTCAGGTGTAAAATATCCTTTAGAATATATAACACCAGCTAATATGTTTGAAATAAAAGGTGGTTCTAGAACTGGTAGACCTAGAGCTTACACAATAGAAAGCGATAATGAAGTTGAAAAATTTAGATTTGCTCCTAGCCCTGATGTTTCTTATACTGGCAAGTTATCATATTACAAAGCTATATCAGAGCTTAGTGATACTAATACATCAAATTATATTTTAGCAAAACATCCAGCTATTTATTTATATGGTTCATTATATCATGCTGCTAATTTTCTTGGTGGTGTAGAACCAAATCAAGCACAACAATGGTTAGCAATGTATGTGTCAGCTCTTGAAAGATGTGAGAACAATGACAAACAAGATACATATGGCAATGCACCAGTTGTTCAAAGAACAGACGTACAAACAGACTTATCATTTTATAGGCAAAGATAATGCAGATACCTTTTGGAGAATGGCTACCTGATCAACCTGAACATTTGAATCCAGGAGCTAACGTAGCAACTAATGTATATTATGCTCTTAATTCTTATAAGAGATTTCCTTCTTTGGTAGATTATTCTTCTAATAATATTACTAAAGATTCTAGAGGTGCAGGATCTTTTAGAGATAATGCAGGTAATGTATATAATTTTGTTGCAACTAACACAGATATTTATCAATTAGATGGTGGTACATTTACATCAAGAAAAGGATCTTTAACAGGTGGAAATACAGATTTTTGGACATTTACACAATTTGGAAATTATATTATTGCTAGTAATGGAGTTGATGTTCCTCAGTATTATCTAATGGGTACTTCAACTAACTTTGCAAATCTTAGTGCAATACAAACTGCAGGAACAACACCTAGCTTTAAAGTATCAGGAGTTATTCGAGACTTTTTAGTTACAGGTAACCAAAGCTCAAATCAAAATAGAATACAATGGTCAGGTATTAATGATATTACTACTTGGTCAGGTAAACAAGCAGACTTACAAGACCTTCCTGGATCAGGAGGAGAAATTACCCATATAACATCTGGAGAAATTTCATATGTCTTTAGACAAAACCAGATAATTCGTATGGACTATGTCGGAGGAGCTACAGTATTCCGACTATCAGTAATCTCACCTAATAGAGGTGCAGTATATGGCAGAACTGTAGCTCAAGATAATAGACGTGTATTTTTCTATGCAGATGATGGATTTTTTGAGCTTAATGGAGACAATGTAATATCTATTGGTGCAGAAAAAGTTAATAGATTTTTTGATTTAAATTTAAATAAAGCATTCACAGATAGAATTTGTGCAGCTGTAGATCCATTTAATCAACTAGCATTATGGTTGTACCCTAGCGTAAATAATACTTCCAATACAACTGGAATTTGCGATAGAATTATAATCTATAATTATGCTACAAAAAAATGGTCTCTTGCAGAAGCTAACGCAAGTACAATTTTTAGCCAATTTGTAGGAGCTTATACTGTAGAATTAATGGATATTATTTCAGGAAACTTAGATCAAATTAATATTGCATTAGATACTGACTTTTGGAATGGTGGACAAAGATATTTAGGTGCAATTGATAGTAGTTACAAAGCAGCTATTTTTTCTGGAACAGATAATGAAGGTGAAATAGAAACATCTGAAGTAGAATTATTTCCAGGTTTAAGAAGTAATGTTCAAAGTATTAGACCTATAGTAGATGCAGAAGCAACAGTTACTATTAAAACTAGAGATAGATTAACTGATAATATAAATGAATCTTCTTCTGTTTCTATGAATGGAACAGGTATTAATCCAGTAAGACAATCTGGTAGATACGTAAAAATTAATGTTAAAACTCCGAGTGGAACTCCTTGGAGTCATGCACAAGGTATAGATCTTATTGCATCAAAAGCAGGATTAAGATGACAGACAAAACTGATATAGATAATGTTAGATATAGTTTTGAAACACAAGAATTTTTTCAAAGACAAATTGAAGAAGCAATTAACACTTTGATAAATGAAAAGAATAAAGAAAACCAAAAAGCATATGCTTGGTTTATAGGAGATTAAAATGGCAGGAATAAAAGATTATTCAACAACACAAGCTAGTAATACATCATTAAATAGTATCTCTGTTGCAGAAGGTATGTTACCTTCTAATATTAATAATGCTATTAGAGCATTGATGAAAAATACTAGAGAATGGTTTAATGATTCACAATGGGTAGAATATGGAGATGGTGATGGAGCATACACAGCAGCATATGCTAGTGGTACGTCTTTTACTATTAATGGTGTAGATGTAACTGCTATTTATCATGCTGGAAGAAGAATTAAATTAACTGCTTCTACTCCAGGAACTATCTATGGTACTATTGCTAGTACATCATTTTCTACAAACACAACAGTAAATGTTACTTGGGATTCAGGCTCATTATCTAATGAAGCTATTTCTAATGTTTATATTGCTGCTTTATCTGCAACTAATAATTCAATACCTTCTGGTGTTATTTCAACTGCAACTCTTGCAGATGGATCTGTAACTACTGTTAAAATAGCAGCTGATGCTGTAACAAATGCTAAAATTGCAGATGACAGTATAGACTCAGAACATTATGTTGATGGATCTATAGACACAGCTCATGTTGCAGACTCACAAATTACTACAGCAAAGATTGCTGATACAGCAATTACTACAGCAAAAATTACAGATGCAAATGTTACTACAGCTAAAATTGCAGCAGATGCAATTACTGGAGCTAAAATAGCTGATGATGCTATTAATAGTGAACACTATACAGATGGATCTATTGATACTGCACATATAGCTGATGCTAATGTTACACTTGCTAAACTTGCTGCAAGCTCAGTAAACTCATCTAAAATTGTAGATGATTCTATTGTAAATGCAGATATTAATTCTAGTGCAGCAATTGATGCAACTAAAATACATGATGGTACAATTTCTAATACAGAATTTGGTTATTTGAATGGTGTATCATCTGCAATACAAACTCAATTAGATGCTAAACTTACAGCATCAAATAACTTATCAGATTTAGGAGCTGCATCAACAGCTAGAACTAATTTAGGTTTAGGAACTATTGCAACTCAAGATGCAAATAATGTTACTATATCTGGTGGTAGTGTTACAGGTCTTGGAGCACCTTCAGGAACTTCTGATGCTGCAACTAAAAATTATGTAGACCAAGCTGTTGCTGGACTAAGAACTAGAATTGTAGCAGAATGTGCTACTACAGCTAATATAGATTTAACAGCAGATTTACAAAATGGTGATACTATTGATGGAGTAACTCTTGCTACTGGAGATAGAGTTTTAGTTAAAGATCAATCAACAGGATCACAAAATGGATTATATACAGTAGTAGCTAGTGGTACTGCAAGTAGAGATACTGAATACGATACTATTGCTGAGTTATCTGGTCAAATGGTTGTTATTAATCAAGGTACAACAAATGACAATAAAATCTTTTTATGTACTACAAATAATACAGCTACATTAGGATCTGATACAATAACATTTACAGTTATTACACCTGCTAATGTTGGAACAGTAACTTCAGTAGGAGTAGCTGATGCAGGTTCATCAGAATTTACAGTAGCAAACTCACCAATTACTTCATCAGGAAATATTACATTAGCAGTTAATTCAATTGCTAATACTAAGATTACAGGATTAGGAACTTCATCTACATTAGATGTTGGAACTTCTGCAAATAATGTAGTACAATTAAATGGTTCTGCACAATTACCTGCTGTAGATGGTAGTCAATTAACAAATTTAAACGCAGCAACAAATGGATTTGCAATTGCAATGGCGATTGCTTTATAAGGAGAAAACATGGCACAAAACTTTAGAAGATACACAAGCAACGATGTAGGAACATCTGCAGCAACTTTATTTACTGCAGACAGTTATGATACAGTAGTTGGTATATCAGTTTCAAATGTAACAACATCAGCTGTTGTAGCATCTGTATATATCAATGATGGTTCAAATGACATCTATCTTGTTAAAGATGCACCAATACCAACTGGTTCATCATTACAAGTATTAGATGGTGGAGCTAAATTTGTAGTTCAATCTGGTGATGCTTTAAAAGTAATATCAGATACAGCTTCATCATTAGATGTTTGGGTATCAACAGTAGACGCAATCAGTTCATAGGAGAATAATCAATGCCTTTTATTGGTAATCAACCAGCATTAAGTTACACAAGTTTTGCTAAGCAAGACTTCACTACAAGTGCGACTACATCTTACACATTGGATAATCCAGTTGCTAATGCAAATGAGTTAGCATTATTTATTAATTTTGTAAGACAAGAGCCTACAACTAGTTATTCTGCATCTGGCACAAGTTTAACACTAACAGAAGCTACATCTGTTGGAGATGATATGTACTGTGTGTATTTAGGTAAAGCTGTTCAAACTGTAAATCCACCAAATGGTTCTGTTGGAACTGCACAATTAGCAAGTGGAGTTTTACCAACCAACACTCCATATTTTTATGGCGAATTAGCTTCTAATCAAACTCTTACTAGAGATACAAATACTAAAATTACTGGTTTAACACAAAATGAATTAGATAGTGCTAGTGCATTTGATGGTACAACTTTTACAGTACCAAGTGGTCAAGGTGGAAAATATTATTTAGAAGCTGTTGTTACTGGTAATTATGCTGATATTGGTAAAGATGGAGAAAAAACAGTATCGTATATTTATAAAAATGGTTCAGCAATTAAAACAGCAATACAAAGATTAGGTGATACTGGTCAAAATCAAAGAGCAGTTACTACAGTTGCATCTGGTCTTTTTAATTTATCTGCATCAGATACGATAGAACTTTACGCAAATTTTACAGATGCTAATGCAAGTGGAAGTGCAGTTGCTTCAGCTACAAATACAAGTTTAATGGGATATAAATTAATAGGATAAATTATGGCAATATCAAAAATACCAAGTGCTGGATTTCAAGACAATGTTAAGTTCAGAAACATCATCATCAATGGTGACATGAGCATAGCACAAAGAGGAACTTCAAAAACAAGTGCTGGTTCTACTAATGGTTCTTATGACACAATAGATAGATTTGCATTTGCAAGACTTAATTTAGGTGCTTTTACTCAATCACAATCAACAGATGTACCAACTGGTCAAGGTTTTGCAAATTCTATGAAATTTGATTGCACAACTGCTGATGCTTCACCATCTGCAGGAGATTATGCTTTTGCAGTTCAATATGCTGAGGCTCAAAATTGTCAATATTTAAAATTTGGAACTTCATCTGCTCAAAGTCTCACACTTTCATTTTGGGTTAAATCAAATAAAACAGGAACTTACTGTGCTGATATAAGAAGTTTAGATAGTGCTAGGTTAATATCAAAAACCTATACAATTTCATCTGCTGATACTTGGGAAAAGAAAACTATTACTTATGACGGTGATACAGTTGGAACTATAAATAATGATAATGGAATAGGCTTACAATGTAGTTTTTGGTTAGGTGCTGGAAGTAATTTTACATCTGGAACTTTAGCAACATCTTGGCAATCTTATGATGCTGCTGATAGAGCAGTAGGTCAAGTCAACCTTGCAGATAGCACAGCTAATGAATGGTACATCACAGGAATACAATTAGAAGCTGGAACAACTGCATCTGATTTTGAGTTCTTGCCTACAGGAGTTATGGAAAGTTTATGTCAAAGATATTATTTTTCAACTACTACATCTATGGCTGGTTATGTTACTGGTGCAAATCAAAGTGCTGGTTGTGTAAGTATATTTGCTCATCCTACAACTATGAGAGCAGATCCCACAGTTACATTAACTTATACTGCTGGAACTAATTACAGCAATTATAATACTAGAAACAGAGATGAAATAAATACTTCTATAAATATAAAAGGTTCTGCATCTGGTAGAGTTTTTGCAGATTTTAACCCTGTTACATTTGAGTCGGAATTATAATTATGATTAATAAAGAAAATATAAGCACAGTTACAAAAAATTATTTTAACGATACTGAATTTGATTATGAAGTTGTGCATAATTCAATTACAACTTTTGTACCACTAGACGAAGCAAACACAGATTACCAAGCAATTCAAGAATGGATAGCAGATGGTGGAACAGTAATAGATAATGGGGGTACAGAATAATGGCTTATCTTGGCAGAGGATTAGATAAAATATCAAACATAGAGGTACTAGATAATATTACCTTTGATGGTTCTAGTTCTTATTCTATTACAAAAGGTTCAGTAGCATTTACACCAAACTCTGCTCAATCATGTTTGATTAGTATTGATGGTGTGGTTCAAGCTACTAACTTCTCTGTGAACTCATCTACAATAGACTTTGGCGTTGCTATACCAAGTACATCTACTTGCAATTTCTTTTTACATTATGGAACAGGAGTTATGACAGTACCTAGTGATGGCTCTGTTACACTTGCTAAACTTTCTGCAACAGGAACTAAAGATGCTACAACTTTTTTAAGAGGAGATAATACTTTTGCAACACCAAGTGATAATGTTGGTATTGTAAATTTAGGAACAACAACAGTTACAGGAACACCATCAGAAATTGATATTGATTTTGATACTTCAACATATAACCAATTTAGAATTTTCTTTGAAGGCATACAAGGAACAGCAGATTTTAATATGTATGCAAGAGCAAAAGTAGGTGGTTCAATAATTACATCAAATAATTATAATAGTGCAACTGTAAAAAAGTATGCAACTGGTTTTGATACAAATACCTATGGTGGAAACAATCAAAATGAATGGTATGTATCAAATAATATAGGTGCAGATACTTATGAAAATTGGGGTGCAGATATGTTGGTTAATATAGGCACAGGAACTGGTATGCCACAAATTACTATAAATTGTGCATACAAAGATCCTGCTGGTGCTTATGTTGCTAATTGGGGAACATTAACATATCAAAATTTTAGTGTGATTAATGGTTTTAGAATTTTTCCATCAACAGGAAATTTTGATACAGGAAAATATACAGTGTGGGGTATTAAATAATGGCAACTAGATTAGTAAATGGAAAAATAATTGAAATGACATCTGTTGAAGAAATAAAATTAACAGAAGCTAGAAATAAAGCTAACGAATTTCAAACTGCTTGGGATAATGTTGATGAAGAAAAATTAACAGAGTTAAATGTAAAAGTTGAAACAATAAACAAATTAAAAAAAGCAAAATCTGGCAAACAAAAACTAAAAGACTTGGGATTAGATGGTGACGAAATCCAAGCTTTGATAGGAGTATAACAATATGGCATTAATTACATTAGGAGCAAACTCTGGTAAAGGAAAGGTTTTGCAAGTGTCTGATATGGTAATAATAACTTCAGAACAAGTTTTAACATCAAATACTTATACAGATTTAACAAGTGCAACAATAAATATAACACCTAACTCTACTTCAAGTAAAATAATTTTAACTGCTAATATAAATGCTAAATATAATCAAAATACTGCTGGTTATGGAATAAAATTTTTTAGAGATAGCACAAACATTTTTACCACAACTCATGATTATGCTTCTATAAGTCAAGCAAGTGCTCAAAGATTTATGCAAATCTTTAATTATATAGATACACCTTCAAGCACAAGTTCAATTACATATAAAATACAAGTAGCTACTCATAATAATACAGATGTTAGATTTCAAAATTCAGCACAATCAACTTTTTATTTAATGGAGATACAAGGATAATGACAATATCAGATGCAATAAAAAGAATAAATTCAAATGCAGAATATACATATCAAGGTGAAGATATAAATTCTATTCAATGGCTTAATGGAACAACACCTATACCAGTAGCTGATATAGAAGCTAAGATGAATGAAATGGCTAATGAGCCAGAACAATCTGATTACGCACAACAAAGAAGAAATAGTTACCCTAAAATTGGAGATCAACTAGATATGTTGTGGCACTCAATAGATCAAGATGAAGAATTAAAAACTAAGTATTTTAACTTTTATCAGGCTATTAAATCTGTTAAAATAAAACATCCTAAAAATGGCTAATATATATAA